>Ga0315546_1000403_pt1 | contig 31846 bp, 43 predicted proteins | sample SalMarSW160170MG_FD_203833 | JGI IMG/M metagenome (GOLD analysis project Ga0315546, IMG submission 203833) | Salt marsh sediment microbial communities from the Plum Island Ecosystem LTER, Massachusetts, United States - Salt Marsh Sediment SW1601-170 ...
TTTTGGGATCCCTATGCGTGAACTGGAATCTGTCGACCTGCTCTTTGAGGAATATGAAGCATTGAGACTTGCAGATTATGAGGATCTTACACAGGAAGAGGCAGCAAAAAAAATGAACATATCCCGGCCGACATTTACACGCCTTTATGACAAAGCACGTAAAAATATTGCAAAAGCATTTGTTGAAGGAAAAGCAATAATAATACGGGGAGGAACTTATGTTACTGATAATTATTGGTACAAATGCGGAGATTGTAATCAGACAACCATATCAGATCACCCGGTAAGTCGTTGCACAGAATGTAATTCAGATAATATAACTCAAATAAATAATCAATCCGAAACAGATAAATAAATTTGATCTATCCTCTTTTCGCTATCGCATCTAACGTATCTTTGCCAATTATTTTAACCTCTTTACCCTTAAGCTTCAGTATTCCCTCCTTTTCAAACTCTTTTAAAAACCTTATTGCACTTTCAGTCGATATTGATGCAAAATCCGCAATATCCTGCCGGGTTAAATATTGAAAAACATTTTCGCCGGAAAATTCATCTCCTGACAAATATATTAAAGCAGTTGCCAGTTTACCGCGCATCTGTTTAAATGAGACATTTTTAATGATTTCCAGCAAATGGGCTTCGTTTCTGCAGTTTTTTGATGTAATACGCATGGCAAAATCATGGTTCTTAAGCAAAAGCTTATTTAATGCTGCTTTATCTATCATACAGATTAAGGAATCCTTTAATGCTATTGCCGAATAATTATAAATACTATCGCCAAAGACCGAAGAAAAAGCCATAAAATCGCCGGCTGTTGCGAGACGCAGGTTGACTTGTTTTTCATACCCTGTTTGAAGGTATACTAAAACAATCCCTTCAACCACATGCATTACGTATGGAGAAAATGCACCCTGCTTGAATATGTTTTCACCCTTCTGATAGGTCAGCTGGATCTTTTTTTCATTTAAGAACTCAAGCTCATCGGGGTATAAATTCTGAAAGCAAAGAGAATTGTTTCTACACTCCCTGCAGTTGACTATGTTTTGTGATACTGACACTCTTTCTGCCATATAATTTTAAAATATCACAAAAATATCAAATCAATCGGAATAAATGAACTGTCATTCCGAATGAAGCTGTAGCCCAGAGCGAAGCGAAGGGGCAGCGAAATGAGGAATATTACCCAGAATAAAAAAATCTATGAACTTATATGTATGATTGCCGACACCCATGTTATACTCAAATCATATTAATCGGGAACTCTTGATTTAAGTAAGTGAAGTTTGACAGGAAAAAATCTGAAATATTTCATTATTTATAAAGAAATCGCCAGATCCCTTTGTCTCACTCACGAAATGTCTTATAGATAATTTTGCGTCAAAATTTTAATAAAATGAAGCGGGTAGCGATTCCGGTGGCAAAAGACATGCTAAGTAAAAATTTTGGTCAATGTAATTATTATAAGATATATGATATTGACGACGGAAGCATAAAGAGTGATTCGGTTGAAGTCCCTCCTCGGCAGGATATGCTTAATTTACCTATGTGGGCTGCACAGCAGGGGATAACAGATGTTATTGTGCATAAAATTGACAAAAAGATTATAACCCTTTTTGCAGTAAACAAAATTAACCTGTTCGTTGGTGTTGCCGTTAACTTTCCCGGGATACTAATAGAAGATTACATGAATGGGAATTTAAAGTCGAGTGAACAAATTATTAAAGAGATTACAGAATAAACAGATTTAGTAAAAATTAAATTTTAATTAAAAAGGTTAAGTATGAAAATGTTAGAAACCGCTGTTCATGAAATTGAAACAGCAGCAGAACTTGAGAAAATTACAAAGGAGAATGAAAATGTAATGGTTAGCTGTGGTCGTATGGGTCCCATGTGTATTCCTGTTTATGATGCAATGGAAGAACTGGAAGAAGAACGGCCAGATGTTAAATTTTATGTAATGGGATTTGATACTCCGGAGGCTTCTCCTATCACGAATGCCCCAATGTGTCGGGGATTTATGGGGCTCCCTTTCAACGTGTATTATAAAAACGGGCAAATGGTAAAAGCTACTACAAGTATTCAGGACAAGGAACAAATTGTATCTGTTATGGATCAGTTTTTTGCATAGTATTTTATATTTATAGACTATCAGGCTCGGATTTGCAATGTAGATTCTTAATAACATGGACGAAGTATATGACGTAATGATTTTAGGTGCCGGAGCGGCAGGTTTAGCATCTGGTATCTATTCCTCAAGGGCCAGGTTAAACACACTTATCCTTAATGAAGGCGCAATAGGCGGACAAATGGTTTTGACCAACGAAATTGCCAACTATCCCGGGGTTGAAAAGACCAAAGGCTATATGGTGGCCGGCATCATGAAAAAGCAGGCTAAAGAATTTGGTTGTAAAATAAAGTCGAATATCAAAATAGCACAATATAAACTGAAGGGCAATATAAAAATCATTAAACTTGAAGATGGCCTCAGCTTTCAGGCCAAATCAGTTATACTTGCACCCGGGGGCAAACCCCGCCAGTTGAACATTCCCGGAGAAGAACAGTTTAAAGGAACTGGTGTTTCTTATTGTGCTACCTGCGATGGTGATTTTTTTACTGATAAGGATGTAATTGTAATAGGAGGTGGAAATTCTGCTCTTGAAGAGGCGGTTACTCTTACAAACTATGCCTCAAAGGTCACAATTGTACATCAGTTTAATCATTTTCAGGCTTTTGAACATGCTGTACGGGAAGCTGAAAAAAACACGAAAATTAGCTTCATTATGGAATCGGAGCCGAGAGAGTTTAAAGGCAATAAGGTTTTGGAAAGTGTGGTTATCCAAAATGTCACAACCGGGGAATTATCAGAAATAAAAACTGACGGGGTATTTATTTTCATAGGTTACCTGCCGAATACCGATGCTTTAAAAAATATTGTAAAAACAAACGAACTTAACGAGATTATTGTGGATGCTGATATGAAAACCAATATTCCCGGTGTTTTTGCTGCCGGTGACTGCATAGTCAAAAAATACCGTCAGGTAACGACAGCAGTGGCTGATGGAACCATTGCCGCTTTAAGTGCAATGGAATATCTGAAAAGTGCTGATTAAATGTGTTATAACAATGATCAAAGTAATTTCTTATAAAGATTTTATTTCCAGGTTACAGGGAAAGGACAAAGCCTTTTTGTTACTGTATAAAAAAGGCAATGAAAAAAGTGACTGTGCCTTTTCCAACGTTCAGGCTGGAAGTGAAAAAGTTAAACATATACATATATTCCATGCCGATGTAACATATGTACGGGATATCCATGAAAGATTCAATATTACAACAGTTCCTGCACTGCTTGAATTCAGAAACAGAGAATTTATCAATACCATAAAAGGGTGTAATGATGCAAGTCAGTATAAAGCCTTGTTTGATGATACTGTTTTTCGTGCTGAAAGAAAAAATGAAGAGAAGCCGGCAAAGCGTGTAACTGTTTATTCGACACCAACCTGTTCGTGGTGCAACACATTAAAAACTTATCTCAAATTACATAATGTTTTATACACCGATGTTGATGTTTCGCGCGATCAAAAGGCTGCTGATGCATTGATTAAACGAAGCGGGCAGATGGGTGTTCCACAGACCGATATTAACGGTGAAATTATAGTAGGCTTTAACAAAGCCCGCATAAACCAGTTGTTGGGCATAAATGGATAGCTTTAAGTACATTAATAAAATTAAATAAATTGTCTAATAATAAAACTTAATTAAAATGAACGAATTACAACCGGTAAATCAGAATGTGCTATTGGAAATAGCTGATGATAAAAAAGAACAAAAAACAACTTCGGGTATAATAATTCCCGATTCAGCCATAGAAAAGCAGGCAATTGGCAAAGTAGTTGCCATAAGTACAGTTGAGAATGCCGAAATTGCTGTTGGCGACAGAGTGCTCTATAAAGAACACGTTGGCACCGAAACTGAATTTGAGGGCAAGAAATATCTGTTTATTCCGTATGCAGAGATCCTGGCAAAAATTGTTGAGACCGATAAGATTTAATTATCCGGTCATATAAAATGAAAGAAAAACTTAAATATTTTCTCATCACATCATATCGGTTGTAATGGGGCTTTCAGGTTTTTAACCTTAAATTTACATTGTTCTAATGAATCTGAAAAATGGAGAAAGAAATTGTAACGGCAAAATGGCTTAGTAACATGGCTTTTGAAGCAGATGTTAATGGGCATAAAATAATACTTGATGCCGAATCAGAGGTAGGTGGAGAAGACCGTGGACCAAGGCCAAAGCCTTTTATGCTTCTCTCTCTTGGATGTTGCACCGGGATGGATGTCATCTCGATCCTTAAAAAGATGAGAGTTGATGTTAAGGAATTCAATGTGATAGTGGAAGGCAAACTAACAGATGAACATCCGAAATACTTTTATAAAATGAATGTTACCTATGAATTCACAGGTAAAAACCTGCCCATTGACAAGTTGCAAAAAGCTATCAGCCTTTCAGAAGAAAGATATTGCGGAGTGAGCGCTGTTTATAAAAAAGTAATAGAACTGACTTCGGAGATAAGAGTTATTGAACAGTAGTTTTATATAAAACTAAAAACACTTAATGTTATGACACAGGAATATGTATTAAATGTTCTCTCACAGGTAGAGCATCCTGCTATCAGCTATTCATTGATTAAACTTGGAATTGTAACCGATGTTAAATTAGCCGGGAACAAAGTTAGCGTAGTTTTTGCTTTCCCCTTTCCTAATATTCCTGTTGCTGATCTGCTTATTAATTCAATTTCACAACCGGTTCAATCATTAGGATTAGAATTTGAGTACACCATCAGAGTAATGACTCAGGAAGAAAAAAACAGGTTTTTACAATTGGAAGCCGAGGCATGGAAAGGCTGAATATAAAAACCGACTGTCGTGGTTTTGTTTTAAGATATATTGCCTGAAAGAGTTATTAATATTTTTTTTTGTAAATGACTCTGTCACGTGAAATATCAAACCATAATTTTTATGCCTTTTTGTGGCATGCAGGCTTTTTAGCTCTGGCACAAAATTTTATGGATGTCGATACTGTCATTCCTGCAATGCTTATCGAATCGGGCGGAAAGGCTGTACATATAGGCATAATGACTGCCATAATGATGGGAGGTTCGAGTTTTACGCAGTTGTTTTTTGCTCCTTATATCAGCAATAAGATCTTTAAAAAGAGCTTTTTGCTCATGGGCATAAATTTACGGGTACTTTCACTTTTTGCATTGGGTTTTATTTTGTTTTTTCTCCAGGGGCCTCAAACGAAATGGGTTCTATGGCTTATATTTTTATTTATTACCTTCTTTGCGCTGGGCGGCGCTTTTTCGAATATCAGTTATACCGACATATTAGGTAAAAGTGTCAATGAAAATAAAAGGAAACTGTTTTTTTCCACAAAACAAATCATAGCAGGGATTGTTGTTTTAATCTCGGCTTTCATGGCAAAAAAATTATTAACTTCTTCAGAATATCCCATAAACTATGCCTTTATGTTTTTTACAGGGGCTACACTCTTACTGATTGCATCAGGAGGATTTTGGAAAATAAATGAGGATGTCCCTTCTAAATTGAAAATTAATGGTTTCAGAGATTTTATTCAGACACTTCGGTCAGAATTAATCCGGAATAGAAAACTGGTTTATTTTCTCGGTTTCATAAATACCCAGGGTATTATTATCTCATTTCTGCCATTTGTTATGCTATATGCTAAAGAAACATTGAATACACAAAGTCAGGATACCGGGAACTTTTTACTTTATAAAGTTTTCGGGATAGTTATCATAAGCGTAATGGTATTCTTTGCTTCAAAAAAAATTAAGTATAACCCTCTTCTTTATGTAAATGTGATTTTGTCGGTAGTGGTTATAACTATCACATTATTCATTGGTGATGAGCATACACTCAGGTATATTTTTATCCTGGGAGGTATAATTTATTCATTATATTCAATCACTATGAGCGGATTATTACTTGAAGTGTCAGACAAAGAGAATAGGGCTCTTTATACAGGATTTGCCGGAGCAGGAAATATCCTGCCCGCTATTTTCCCTCTTGCAGGCGGATTGATTATTAACTGGTTAGGTTTTCGTCCTTTCTTTTTACTATTTATGATTATGGTATTAATGTCAGTCTATTTTATCAGAAAAATTGACTGCAAAAAATAAAGCCCGGAAATTATGAAAATATTATTAGTCTATTGTAAAAATTTCGGATACACTCCGACTATTAAAACTCTTGAAACTGCTCCGGAAAATATTTCCCCTGCTCAATACGAAAATGTTGAGGTTGCATTTATCCAGGTAGAGAAGGAAGATGAAGAAAGGGAAAGCGATGTTGAAAAGAAACTGGTAAAAAACCTTAAATGGGTGTGCGGGAAAAACCAGGTTAATAAAATTATCCTTCATTCGTTTGCACATCTGTCGGAAAGCAAGGCTGAACCTGAGTTCACAAAGTCATTATTATGCAGGGCAGAAAAGCGGCTGATAAATGCCAGCTATACAGTAAGTCAGACGCCTTTTGGATATTTCCTTGATTTACAGATTGATGCTCCCGGGTTTTCTTTGGCAAGAGTATTTAAAAATATTTAACAGCATGCCATAAAAATGGATATTGATGATTAAAATTAAAATAATTGCTTCTGGGAATATCGGGATAATAGAATCAGACACCGGACATGCATTACTGGATATTTTAAGGAAAAACGGGTATGAAATCTATGCCCCCTGCGGAGGTAAAGGAACATGCGGGAAATGCCTGGTAACAGTAAAAGGTGAAGGAGAAATAATCTCCTGTCAATATTATCCCGAAAAAAATATTGAAGTGATTCTGCCGGGGGAAAATGAGGCAAATATACTTGTTCATCAGACAGAATATCTTGAAGATATCCCCTATAAAAAAGGCGCTGATTATATAAGTCAAAACTCTTATGGCGTTGCAATAGATATCGGGACTACCACCGTGGTATTATATTTTTTAAACCTTCTCACGGGTCAGATTGAAAAAATATCATCTTTTCTGAATCCCCAGAAAACATATGGCGCAGATGTAATTACAAGAATTAATTATTGCCAGGAGCATAAGAATGGATTGACAGAGTTAAAAAAGTTAATAGTTGACGCTATCAATAAGGAACTCGATATTTTCAAAAAAAAACAGGAGCTTAATCACGCGAATTTTGAAAAAATAGTAATTGCCGGTAATACAACGATGTTACATGTATTTCTGGGTGAAGATCCTCTTTCAATTGCTCTGGCTCCTTTTAAGCCTGTTTTTATTGAAAAACAGATAAGAAAAGGCCATTCAACAGGATTAAATATAAACGCCAATGCGGAGGTTGTTACTTTGCCTTGTATCTCGGCTTTTGTCGGCGCTGATATTATTGCCGGGTTAGCTGCATTAAAAGTAACGCATGAGAATTACCTTTTTCTTGATATAGGTACAAATGGTGAAATAGCGCTCATTACAGGTGACAAAATAATTACCTGTGCCACGGCTGCAGGTCCTGCATTTGAAGGAGCAAATTTATCGTGCGGGATGGGGGCTGTATATGGTGCAATATCTGGTTTTACGAGTCAAAAAGATTATCAGGTTATCGGGAACTCTGAACCCGGGGGTATCTGTGGCTCAGGTATTGTTGATATTGTAGCATACTTGATAGTGAACGATTTAATAGATGAAACCGGTTTGCTGAAAGAAACATTTGTTATTCATCATGAGAACAATATACAGGTAACCCAGCAGGATATTCGTGAAATTCAATTAGCCAAATCCGCAATTTATTCAGGAATTAAGATTTTAATGAACAGAGCAGGATTGTCTTATCACAATATAGATGCTTTGTATTTAGCCGGTGGTTTTGGTAACTATATTAATATAAATTCAGCAATACAAATCGGCTTATTACCATATGAACTCGGAGATAAAATATATCCTGTTGGTAATAGTGCGGTTATTGGAGCGCTTCAATATTTAAAGTCAGATGAGTTTGGTGAGAAAATTGATAAAATATTACATAAATCTCAGTACATTGAATTGTCAGATGTTAATGAATTCACAATGGAATTCGCTTTAAATATGAATTTTATCAAATTTAACCTGTGAATCTATGGCAAAAACAGAACCCTTTGATCATTACCTTTCTGACTACGAACAATGGTTTGACGATCATTATTTTGCGTTCAAATCAGAAATAGAAGCCATACGTATGGTGCTGCCTTCAAAAGGAAGGGGAGTAGAGATTGGTGTGGGCAGCGGTCTTTTTGCTTCTGCCCTTGAAATTACGGAAGGTTGTGACCCTTCAGCAACTATGAGGGCCAAAGCTGTTGAAAGAGGGATCAATGCAATAGACGGCATTGCAGAAAATCTTCCTTACGATAATGGCAGCATTGATTTTGTCTTAATGGTAACCACTATTTGCTTTGTTGATGATGTACATAAAACTTTTCAGGAAATAAACAGGGTATTAAAACCCGGAGGAGAGGCAATTGTGGCTTTTGTGGATAAAAACAGCCCTGTTGGTAAAGTATATCTTCAGGAAAAAGAAAAAAGTATCTTTTACAGAGATGCCAACTTTTTCAGCACGGAGGATATTTATAAATTTTTGTGGGGCAACGGTTTTACAATTAAACAAACCTGCCAGACCCTTTTTGGTGCACTTGACGGAGTAAAGGAAATCCAGCAACCTGAAAATGGAAGCGGCAAGGGTAGTTTCGTTGTAATTAAAGCAAAAAAAGATGAATAACAAACCAATACGTTTTGCGTATGCAGTTAACTACGAAGGCCATTTTGAATTAAAACATTTCGGCGAGGCCGATAAATATTTAATCTATGAATGGAGTATGAATGAATTGCATTTCCTGAAAGAAGAAATCAACACCTTTAAAAATCTTGACGAGAAACAGAGGCACGGCTTGCAGAAAAAGGGCAAAGCAATAATTGATTTACTTCAAAACCTTAATATTAAAGTTCTGGTATCAAGACAATTCGGCAAAAACATACAAATGGTTAACAGGTACTTCATACCGGTTATTGTTTATAAAGAGACGGCGAAAGATGTTGGTCTCATTCTGAAAAAGCACATAAAATGGATTGAGGATGAAATTGCCAACAATCCGGAAGAACATAAGCTATTTACTATTAAGAATGGAATATTAAAAACAATTATCCGAAAAGATGATTGAGGCATAACATTATTTTGCAACAAATCTTGCAAGCACCGGTATCTTTCTATATGTCTCTTTAAAACTGAATATTAACAAAGAATAAAATGATATGAGTACAAAAATTTATCCCGATTCGGGTGTCGAGCTGAATCCTTTCACTGCTAAGCATTACGATAAGATAATGAACGTCGGTTCCCTTGGAATGTACCGGAGTTTTATAAAAAAGGCGATCCATGAAATGGAGATACAACCCGATGATCGAATTCTTGATTTGGGCTGCGGAACGGGCAGAAATGCAAATCTGATGCGTAAATATTTAAACGATAATGGCCATATAACCGGATTGGATATTTCTGAACACATGGAAATACAATTCCGTCAGAAATTTAACGACGATAAGAGAATTGAGTTTATCAACCGTAGAATCGATCAGCCGCTTAATTTGCAAAAGAGCTATGACAAAGCTTTTATCAGTTTTGTGATACATGGTTTTCCTCATGAAATCAGAGATGCCGTTATAAAAAATGCTTTTGACCATCTTAAGCCCGGAGGCAGTTTCTTTATACTCGACTATGGCGAATTCGATATGGATAAAATGCCGTGGCTTCACCATTTTATATTTGAAAAATTTGAGTGTAAATACGCATTTGATTACATTAAACGCGACTGGAAGGAGATTCTGAAGGATTATGGTTTTGAAAGTTTCAATGAGCATTTTTATTTAAAAAAGTATATAAGGTTATTGAAAGCCGTAAAACAATAGCAAATGTTAAAAAGAATATTTTTATTCCTGATTGTTAACATCTTAATAGTTCATAGCATGAGTGGACAGGATACAATTCAACAAATAATTTATAAACCCATCGGAGTGTTTCATACTTCTTTTACGCCCGAAACAGGAGCTCCCAGGCAGGGTATATTAATGCCCGAAACCAGGGGAACGATTGAAATCTTCCCTCTATATCGCGGCGCTTTAAAAACCCTGGGTTTCTTCGAATACATTATAGTGCTTTTCCATTTCAGCGAAGTGGAACGATGGGAACCCACTGTAAATCCACCGGCATCAACAGAAGAACACGATTTCGGACTGTTTTCCACCCGAAGCCCCAAACGGCCCAATCCAATAGGATTTTCCATTGTAAAACTTGAAAAGATAGAAGAGGGGGTTCTTTATATATCGGGGGTTGATGCTTTTAACGGAACTCCTGTTTTGGATCTAAAGCCATACCTCCCTTCTGTCGATTGTGTGAAAAGTATTCAGAATGAATATATGGAAAAAGAACTGGGACATCATGATGAGGATTTTATTAACGATTCAACTTTTTTTAAGTAACCATAATTAAGAATCGTGAAGTATGGAGGCGCGAGATAAAAAAGAAGATTTTGAAATTGCAGTAAATAAACTTATCAATGAAGAAAAATTTGGTGAGGCAATAAATTATTTACAGAAAATAATTGAGAAAGATGACAGGAACGAAAGGGCAATTGCGTATATGGAACAGATAAAAAAAATATTGGAATATCAAAACAGGGATATATTCGGGTCAACAAATTTGGATATGGATACATGGCTGGAATAAAATTTCGGGTGAATATTGTAATTAATGATTGTGAGATAATTATAGCTGCATTTATCGGGAAAAAAGGGATAGAAAGGCTGCGTGAAAGAGGAATGAAGCTCTTTTTCGGGAAAGGGGATATTCAGGAGGCTTTAAATAGTGTTTTCAGAGATGAACAATTTTACAAATACTATTACGGATATTTTTTACAAGGGAAAGCTACTGAAATAATGCAATCTTTGGTGAAAATATTATAGAAAAAAGATAAACATATAAACTGAAAAAATTAAATACAGAATATCGATGAAAAAAAAACAAATTATATTTATTATTATTCTCGGATTTTATGTAATACCAATGAAAGGACAGGAAAATAAAAAACAACAGGTAACTTATACTCCTATTGGTATTTTCCATACAGATTATACACCTCTGACCGGAGCTCCCCGTCAGGGAATTCTGATTCCTGAAGGGAAAGGGAGAATTGAAATATATCCCGAATATCAGAGCGCATTGAGAACGCTGGAGTTATTCGAGTATATTATAGTTATATACCACCTCGATAAGGCAAGGAGATGGAACGATACAGCAAAGCCGCCGGCATCAAATCCAGGGTATACTTTCGGCTTATTCGCTACACGAAGTCCGAACAGGCCGAATCCAATTGGACTTGCCACCGTTAAGCTAGAAAAAGTTGAAAATGGCATCTTGTACGTTTCGGGGGTTGATGCTTTTGAAGGTACTCCTGTGCTTGATATAAAACCTTATTTGCCTTCGATAGATGGAGTGAAAAGTATCAGAAATGAGGCGATTGAAAAAGATCTGGGACTCCACGGCGAAAATTCTATTGACGATTCGACTTTTTTCAAATAAGTTATCGTAAAAATTCAATGTTCGATACAGATGAATGACAGGGTAGAACTTTTGAAAGCAGAAATACTGCGAACTGGTTAATCCCGGTCATTATTCGGAATACGTCTGATTTTACCCGTGTTGTATTTGTTTTCGGAAAACCTTTTGAGAGTACACATTTTTTTATGAATTTAGGCGGCCACTACAGTTAAAGGATAGAAAAACCAGAATAATAATGTATAAGCATCTTTTCGGACCTGTACCCTCCCGCAGATTGGGTATGTCGCTGGGAATTGATTTGATACCTAAAAAAGTTTGTTCATTAAACTGTGTTTACTGCGAAGTCGGTAAAACTACCAAACTTACTCCTGACAGGATGGAGTATGTTAAATACGGCCGGGTTATTGCTGAATTAAAGCAATTTATGAGCAATGATCCAAAAATCGATTATATTACATTTTCAGGATCGGGAGAACCAACGCTCAATAGTCGTATAGGAGATGTGATAAATTTCATCAGGAAAGATTATCCTGATGTAAAAATCGCGGTCTTAACAAACGGGACTTTGTTATTTGATCAGAAATTAAGAACGGAACTATTACAAGCCGATGTCATTTTACCTTCTTTAGATGCTGCAAGTCAGTCGGCCTTTGAAAAAATTAACCGTCCGGATTCAAACCTTAAAATAGAAACTTATATCCAAGGTTTGATTGATTTAAGAAAGGAATACAAAGGAAATATATGGTTAGAAATATTCTTATTGAAAGGTTATAACGATTCAAAAGATGAATTGGATTTGCTTAAAAATGCAATTCTGAAAATCAATCCCGACAGTATTCAATTAAACACCATGGATCGTCCCGGAACAGTAGCGGGCCTGATTCCTTTATCAAAAAATGAATTGCAGGAAATTATTGATTATTGGAACCTGGCACATGTCGAAATCATTGCATCAGCTCAGGAACGAACATCAGTTGAATCATATAGCGGCGACATTGAAACTGCCATTTTAGAAACAATAGCCCGTCGCCCATGTACGCTTGATGATTTACATAGTTTTTTAGGTATTCATGTTAATGAAATAAATAAATATTTAGGAACTTTGGAGGCAAATAATAAAATAGAGACGGTTAACCTTGAGAGAGGTGTTTTTTATGAAATAAAACATAAATAAGTTCAATTTTAAACATACAGAAAATGAAACTGGTTTTATTACGACACGGAGAAAGTCAATGGAACAAAGAAAACCGTTTTACCGGTTGGACCGACATTGATTTGACGGAAAAGGGGATAGAAGAAGCTAAAAATGCAGGCAAACTTCTTAAAGCAGAAGGCTTTACCTTCGATGTAGTTTATACTTCTGTATTGAAAAGGGCAATCCATACCCTTTGGAATGTGTTGGATGAAATGGATCTAGTATGGCTTCCTGTGTATCGTTCATGGAGACTAAACGAAAAAAGTTATGGAGACTTACAAGGGTTGAATAAAGCCGAAACAGCACAAAAATATGGTGAGGATCAAGTATTGCTATGGCGCAGAAGTTTTGATGTCAAACCCCCGGAATTGGATATTAAAGATGAAAGACACCCATCCAACGAATTGAAGTACAATAGGATAGATAAAAAATTATTGCCTGCAACCGAATGTTTAAAAGATACTGTTGAACGATTTTTACCCTATTGGCACGAAACCATTAAGCCGGCTATACTTGATCAACAAAAAGTTTTAATTGTGGCACATGGGAATAGCTTAAGGGCTTTGGTTAAGTATTTAGACGATTTGTCGGATGAAGAAATATTGAAAATAAACATTCCGACAGGTATTCCACTGGTTTATGATTTGGACAAAAATTTGAAGGTTAAGTCTAAAAAATATCTCGGTGATGAAGAAACCATAAATCAAGCTATGAATTCAGTAAAAAATCAAGGGAAAGTAAAATAGATTTTAATCTTATTGTAATGAATTCAGGAATTGAATTATTAAAGGAAGAAATTCTTAAGTGTACAAAATGTGACTTGGCGAAATCACGTCATCATGTTATTTTTGGAGAAGGAAATACAAATGGCGGGATATTCATAATTGGAGAAGCCCCGGGCAGGGATGAAGATTTGCAGGGAAGACCATTCGTGGGTAAATCGGGCCAGTTGCTAGACAAAATACTGACTGCCTGCGGATTTACCCGCGACGAACATGTTTTTATCAGCAACATTGTTAAATGCAGACCGCCTGACAACCGGGTGCCCGCGCCACAGGAAGCCGCTGCCTGCATGCCATGGTTGTTAAAACAAATTGAACTGGTAAATCCTAAAATACTGATATTCCTGGGCGCCACAGCATTGAAATATATGGCTGGGAATGAACGGAAAATTACCCGCGAGCGAGGGAATTGGCTAAATTGGCAGGGACGAATGGCAATGCCGGTGTACCATCCCGCAGCCTTATTGCGCGATCCCGCCTTAAAACGAGATACATGGACAGATTTTAAAAAGATTGTTTATAAATATCGCGAACTTATTGATTCACAACATTATTCAGCCTATGTTTAAAAACTGAAGGGGAGATGCTATTTAGTGCAATTAATAAGGTGAAAATTGACGACATTAAAAATCTGGTCAATTTCTTTTAATTTCGGCAGGACATCCCTGATCATTTCAATATATCGCCGGTTTCTAATACACTCAAATGTTGGTTTAAAGTTGATGTCATAAATCCATCCTGCCTGGAGTAATTTGATATCGTTAATGTTTTTAACATGTATCATATCAACTATCTGCTTGTTCATCAGTGCCTTATAGACTTCTTCAGAAATTCCGGACGTATCAGGTAATTCAAGTTCGAGGGCAACGTTTCGCTGACTGTTTTTTCTGTGATAATATTCGGTGACCACTCTCCAGATATCCAGTTTATCTGCATCACGGAGAAGTCTGGTATAAAAAAGGCATGTATTTGTTTCTTCCCTGGGCAATGAAGGAAGGTTATGGTATCTTATTGAGCATAAAATCAGCTTTTGTATTTCTTTATCCAACATGCCAAGGACATTATAATTTACTAAAATCTTTATGCCCAGTTCAGCATGATCCTCTGATTTATTGTCTGAAAATGTATTATACCGTTTATATTGTTCAAACCGGCCAATATCATGAAAAAGAGCAATTATTTCAGCCAGGTTTAATTCATTTTCATTTAGCCCGATCTGTTTTCCGATGTTGGTGATTTCTCCGGTTACTCTTTCCGTGTGTTCCCGCTTGATATCTATATTTTGTTGTAATTCATTGTTATCGAATTTAAATGTATTAACATAACTGGCGAACCAGTTTTTCATATCCGACACAATATCATCGCTAACAGTAATTATCATATATTAAATTACTTAATTTAGATCATCATATAACGTCCCGTCAGGGAGCATAAAGTCAGGATGAGGCTGCCCTGTTTCTTCCATATGGTATCTGACACAGTTAGTCCAATCACCTTTACAATACATGTCAATCCATTTTTTATCAAGCCTGCCCTGTTCATAATATGTTTTCATTGGGCAAACCTGGTACCATTTACATTCTTTGAACTTAATTGCGTTTTTCCAATTCTCCATTCTGCCAGATATCATCTATCATCATTCGGTATATTATTCAGGACGAACGCCCTTAGATCTTCCATTTCGAATCCATATCTCTTTCTCAACCTTCCAAGCCGTTCGTTTGCATAGCTGACAGGAACATTTATTGCTCCGGCCAGCTCTTCAACACTTATGTTATATCTTGCAGAGACTTCATCCAGTGTCATAGTCCCGTCTATATCAACCTGGTTATGAAGATGAACTTCGACGGCCTCAGTATCCCGGCTAACCTTTTGCTCAACAGGTTCTTCCGGTTCTTCTGTTTTAGGTGTTATGGATACATCTTCATGAACACTGGGTTCTTCAGTTCTCAGTTCATTACGCCTCGAATGAATACCTGTACCTCTTTCCCCTGTGTCCCTGTTCCTATGAAGAGTCCTCTGATGTTCGGCTACTTCAGGGTTTACTAAAACCGGAACGAGTACAAGCAATATACCCAGTATAGTTACAATCAGGGTTATGATCCATCGCATTGTCTTGCCGGGGATCATTCTTTTGAAAATTGATACTATTGAGCTCCAATGAAATATTATATGAAATATCAATAAAAATAACATCGAAAGGGCAAGGTATAAATGAATTGCGCCCCATTGATGCCGGTCAAGTCCCCGGAAGAATAGATCTGTATCTGTCCCATATATTTCATTTATTTTATAGCCGGGAAGAAGTACATACTTCATCAGGAATCCAAGGCCTGCAACAGCCATAAGAACTAGAAACATCAAGGCATCAATTACCAGATTTACTTTTGGTTTTATTTTACTCCAGTTATTCATAGTGTTTTTTTTAAAATTAATTGACAAATTTAAACGAACATTTGTTCACTTAAAAATTTATTAAATTAAATTTGGAAAAAAATTCCTATGCAAATATCAGTATTGACAGATAATCGTGCGGGATCCTTTACCATGGCAGAACATGGACTGTCATATCTTATTGAATATAACGACAAACGGATACTTTTTGATACGGGTCAAAGCGACATGTTCATTAAGAATGCAAAAACGATGAATGTCAGTTTGGAAAATATCGACATGATAGTATTAAGTCATGGTCATTTTGATCACGGTAACGGGCTGGAATATCTTTCCGGTATGAGCCTCCTGTGTCATCCGGGATGTTTTATCAAACGATATCGCAAGCAAGATCATACATATATAGGATTGAAAAATTCAAAGGAAGAATTGTCGTCATTATTTAATTTAATCACCTCTGCGGGGCCTTATAAAATATCAGAAAAGATATACTTCCTTGGAGAGATTCCAAGGCTTAACCATTTTGAATCGAAAAATACCACATTTGTCTTTGAAAACGGAAACCCCGATTTTGTCATGGACGACAGCGCTCTTGCCATGATTCTGCCTGAAGGATTATTTGTTGTGACAGGTTGCGGACATGCCGGAGTTGTTAATACCCTTGAATATGCGAAAAAGGTCACAGGTTTGGATACACTTTTTGGAATAATGGGTGGCTTTCATCTAAAAGAGATTGACCTTCAGACAAAAGAGACAATTAAATATTTAAAAGAGAGTGGGATAAAACATATCCTGCCTTCCCATTGTACTGACCTTCCTGCATTGACAGCATTTCATGAGACCTTCAAATCCAAACAGGTCAGAACAGGAGACAGGTTCGAGTTCTAAAAATTTCTTAAAAAAAATTACAATAAAGTGAACATATGTTCATTTTATTTTGTATCTTTGTAGAATAAATGAGCAAATTATAGTAATCATATGTTTAATTAAAAAATAGAAATTATGCCTAAAGGAGATCGTACCGGACCATCGGGACAGGGCCCCGGAACCGGCAGAGCATTCGGATACTGTTACGGATTTGATTCACCGGGATATACGAAAGGTCCTGGAAGAGGAATGGGAATGGGATTCGGATTTGGCAGAGGAATGGGACGCGGCAGGGGATTCGGCAGAGGATGGGGTTATAATGCTCCCTATCAGGGATATGCCCCTGGTTATCCCTTGATGTCGCCTATGAGTAAGGAAGATGAGATCAAACTTCTTAAATCAGAATCTGAAACGCTGAAACGTTCCCAGAAAGACATTGAGAAAAGACTCAGTGAGCTGGAAAAAGAAGAATAATTCTATTCTACACCTGCCGGGATTTTTTTGACCCGGAAATTGTATTATAAATCAAAATGTTCCGGGGAGAGAATTATTATAGCTTTATCTTAATACCTCCGAAGATAGTGATCCCGGGCATCGTATAATAAATATTATTCACGTATTCCTGATCAAGGATATTATCGGCCCGGATAAATAATTCTGCGAAATTCAGAATCCTGTAAGCTATATTTGCATTCAGAAGCGTGTAGGTTTCAAAAGAAGTATCTGATACCGAAGGGTCACTGTCAAGGTTGTTTATATGTTGTATATTGACTGAAGCGCGTAATTTTTCCCAGTTGTATGTACAACCGGCATAGAGATTATGTTCGGGCGTTGCATATACCGGATTCTCCATGTGCGTATAAGAATATGTAATGTTAACTGCCAGATTTTCCGCGGGATTGGCTTTGGCAGCGAATTCAATACCTTTATTGAATACTTCTCCTGCATTTTGTAATCCCTCTGATGGTATTGTCACTATCATGTTATCTCCTTTTACTATAAAACCTGTAATTTCAATATTAAGCTTATTATTCCACAGGGTTTGCAAAATACTTGTTTCATAGTTCATTAAAGATTCAGGATCGAGGTTTGAGTTATGATTCCAGATAAAGAGTTCCCTGATTGTAGGACTTCGAAAACCTTTTGATACCGAGGCTTTCCATGTAGTGTTCTTAAATATTTTCAAAGCCAATCCGCCGGCGGGAATCCATTTTGTTCCGTAAACTTTATGTTGTTGTAAACGTAATCCGGCATTAAGTGTCAGTTTATGAAATAGTTGTTGTTGAATGAATCCGTATATACCCGCATCATAAATGGTCGTATCAATAATGAAAGTCTCAAAGGTTTCATTTTTAGCATTACCTCCGTAAATAAGATAATCTGCTCCGATTGTAATATTATTACCTTTAAATAATTTAACACTTTCGAACAAATTAATTCCGTAATTTTTGTCGTGAGAATGAAACCCGTCAGAAATTATATGTTCTCCGAAATTATAGAATAATTTAACTGTTCCGGAATTCTTTTCATAACTGTTATTTAGAGTCATAGCCCAGTATCCCCTGGTAACATCAAGGTTACATCCCGGTACTGCATTTACAGTATCGGGACCGGGATCTGTTGTATTAAAGTGGGCAAGGCTGAAATCAGTAGATATTTCCAGATTATTATTAAGTTCATAACCTGATTTAACATATCCGTTTGTCATATTGAATTCCGAATTGTCACGATGTCCGTCAGTCCGATCATGGTTAATTGATGCAAAAACACTGAGTTTATCTTTTTTATAGCCTCCCGATGCCATGTATTTCTGAGTGTTGAATGAGCCGTACATGACATGGGCATTACCATGCAGGCCGTTTTCCGTCTGTTTTTTTGTAATTATATTAATAACTCCTCCCATCGCATTTGAACCATACAGTATTGATGCCGGGCCACGGATAACTTCAACTTTTTCCACATCCGAGGCCACGTATGAGTCGGGAAGCGGATGACCGAAAATACCCATGAACTGGGGATGTCCGTCAATCAGCATAAGGACGCCTGTAGTGGGGCTGCCGCCAATTCCCCTTATTGATACCTGTCCTGCCGCACCTGTAGATACTCCAAAACCCAGAATTCCCCTTTCAGTGACGAATAATCCGGGAACGCATCCGTTCAAAGCCGGTAACAGGTTCGTTTCGTTACTCTCGGTAATCTGAAGTCTGTTAACTACCGATACTGCCAAAGGTACGTTATGCCTGTTGACTTTAACGGTTGTTCCGGTAATGACAACCTCATCAAGGTTAATAGTATCCTGCAGTATTGATTGAATCTTTTCCTGTGAAAAAGAAGAGAGTGATACTGATAAAACAGTAATAACTGTAAATAGTCTGATTTTCATTTTTTCAAGAATTTATAATATTACGAATTAAATAAAAGATGTTACTAACCATATAAAAAAATTAATCTGTTTTACTCATAATAAGTTTCCCGTGTTTTATCCCTTTAATAGCTATCAGCTTATCGGATAATTCCGTAAGGATTTTGGCTTTCCCTTTCAAAGCTATGATTTCCAGGCACATATCATGGTTTAAATGAAAATGTAGGGATGACAGGATCACTTCGAAATAATCATGCTGAATCCGGTTTAATTTTGCCAGAATCTCTTTCGTATGGTGGTTATAAATCATAACAACTGCTCCGGCAACAATATTATTACAGAGCCATTTTTTTTCAACTATGTTCTTTTCAATGAGGTGTCTCATTGCCTGTGACCTGTTTGGAAAATTATTTTCCGTAACAAACAGATCCAAAGCTTTGAGCAACTCGTCTTCAAGGCTTATACTGAAACGTGAAACGGGCATAGTAACACATTATTGTGTAAAAGTAATATTTTTATTCTGTTTTTGTATGTATCTGTTCTGCTATATCTTCAAATGCTTTAACGACAGCTTTATTCTTCTGACTGAAAATGCTGAGACCTTTTTCGGCTGCTTCTCCTACCTCCAGAACAAAGGGTATCTGGCCTAGTAATACTGTATCAAATTCTTTTGCCATTTTTAGTCCACCCCCTTTGCCAAAAATGTAATATATCTCATCAGGGTGTTTCTCGGGTGTAAACCACGACATGTTTTCGATTATTCCAAGGATGGGTGTCTTTAAATCGGGGTTTGTGAACATTGAAGCTGCCTTGCGTGCATCATTTAAGGATAAGTCCTGTGGTGTTGTAACTATCAGTGCGCCTGTCAGATTAAGTTTCTGGGTTGTTGTAAGCTGTATATCGCTTGTTCCCGGCGGGAAATCGATAATCATATAATCAATTTCACCCCACTGGGTATCTTCAAAAAGTTGTGTGATTGCTTTTCCGGCTAGCGGGCCACGCCATATAAGCGACTGGTTTGGGTTAATAAAAAAACCGATTGAAATAATACTAACTCCATATTTCTTGATCGGAAAGAAAATTTCTTTATCACCTAAAGCCGATATTTCCGGTTTAACATCTTCAATACCAAACATCCTGGGTATTGATGGTCCGAAAATATCTGCATCAACAAGTGCCGTATTCAGACCGTTCCTGGCAAGTGCAATTGCCAGGTTGGAGGCAACAGTTGATTTACCAACTCCTCCTTTTCCCGATGCAATAACTATAATGTTCTTAACTCCCTCCATGGGAAGTTTTTCAAACAGTTTATTCTTATTCGTACTCATAGCTTATTGTTTAATATATTATTCCAGATTCTTTTTATTTCCTTGTTAACGTTATTATCAGGCTTATGTTCGTTTATACTTTTACCTTTTACCATTGATTCAACCATATCAGGTTCGAATTGCAATGTTCCTGCTACCTGAAAATTATTATCAGCACACCATTTTTTTATCTGCTCTGTCAGTGAGGGGTTAAGGTCCCATTTATTTATTATTATTGATGGTTTGCGACCGGATTTGGTAACAATACCTGTTGCTCTCTGAAGATCATGGAGGCCGGAAATTGTAGGTTCTGTTACAATAATGACTTTATCGACTCCTGTAATTGTTGATATAGCAGGGCATCCGATACCTGGAGGACCATCCAGGATTATATTGTCAATACCATTTTCCTTCGCAATATTTTTAGCTTTTTCTCTGACCATATTAACGAGCTTACCTGAGTTCTCTTCACCCGGGGCAAGTCGTCCATACACCATTTTACCATTCCGGAAGGATCCTGAATACATACGGCTTTTGTCATTAGGAATCATATCAATCGCATTTACAGGACATATATGTGAACAGAGGAAACAGCCCTCACATGATATATCTGAGATGTGAATTACCTTTTCTCCGGGAGAAATTGCATCAAACCTGCAGTAGTCAATACATTTTCCACAGTTTGTACATTTTGAAGCATCTACAGTTGCTTTATGAGCCGATACATAAACCTCTTCATCATCATGTTCTGGATTAAAGAGCAGGTACAGGTTGGCTGCATCAACATCACAGTCAGCAAGTACAACCTTTTCACCGGTTGTTGCAAATGCGGCACTCAAACTCGATTTTCCGGTTCCTCCCTTACCACTGATAACCGCTATTTCCATTTTGTGCAAATATTGTTTCAAAAACTGCGAGTAACTGTTTTTCAAATACAGGATCCTTTTCCGATACCAGTTTGCCCCTGGAATATAAAACTGCAATCTCCTTTTTAAATGGTATTTCAAGCAAGAGGGGTATGTCTTCAATTAACGTGTACTCCTGTACCTTGTTATCTCCAATATCAGACCGGTTTAAAATAATACCGAAAGGTTTATCCATGGTCTTTAATGTTTCGACACTCTGCTTCAGATCACTGAGGCCAAATGGGGTAGGTTCAGTTACAAGTACCACATAATCGGCTGCAGAGACAGTCTGGATAAAGGGACAGGAAGTTCCCGGAGGTGCATCAAGGATAATAATATCACCATTGTTGCCTGCCATTTTAATTGCAGATTTTATTAACGGTACCGGTGAGAGAACTCCTATTCTGGTACGGGCTTCAATGATTGTATGATTCTCCTTTGTCCTGTATTGAATTACATGGCCAAGTAAAACTGGTTTTTCAGTAATTGCTCCGTAGTTGCATGCCACGCTGCAGGCACCACAACCATGGCACAGATCTTCGATAACATTAATGATTTTCACCGGTGGAAGCAGGAAAATAGCATTATAGTTACAGTATTCACGGCATTTACCGCAGAAAGTACACAAATCAGTGTTGATGACCGGCACCGGCTGAGTTACTTCTGTCCTGCCAGTCTCAATAATATTAAAGAATGCAGCAGCATTCGGTGCTTCAGCGTCACAGTCAACAAGCATTGATCTGTGGTTATTAAGCAAAAGAGTATTAAATATATTGGTGGCAATGAGTGTTTTACCCGTGCCACCTTTGCCACTGGCTACTGCAATTTTAATCATAACTGCGACGGGTTAACTCGTCTGCCAGGGTAGGCTTAACAGACTCCTTAAGGAATTCATTATTCCATGTGTTCAGGTTAGTATGGGTGATAAAATATTTCTGCGGTATGGGATGAGTACCAAAAATTACCTTCATACCGTATTTCTCTGTTATGAACTTTTTGAAGTATTCCATATAAGGACAGGGCGGATAGCCAACAACAAAACCTGTTGCAAAATGTATATGAGTGACCCCGTTTTTCTGCATCTCTTCAGGAGCATATTCAATATTACCGCCGGGGCAGCCTCCACATGTAGTGAAAGCAGCAATTTCAATTTCTTTATTTTTATATATTGAAAAAGCTCCTTCACGATTAGCAGCCGATCTGAAGCATTTCCCCCCTGCACAGGTTTTAAATCTGTCACAAATAATAATGCCTATTTTAGTTTTTTCCATAGCTATATGTTTTGATGCAGAAATGTTTTACTATGTAAATCATTTTATTTTATTCTCATTTTACCTGCAATTATTTCTGCTGCTTTAATCAAAGGGTAACCGGCAGGTGATGCAGTAAGGCATGGGTGGGTTCCAATCTGGGATGTAAGTAATGAATTGACTGACATCCTGTTCTGTATGGCAAGGCCGATTACATTGGTAAGTTCTCCGGTACTCAGTCCGCCGATGACCTCGCCACCAATTATTACACCTGAATGATGGGCAGCAATGAGTTTTATGAGTTGTTTATGTGAGTCGGGGAGATTGCCGGGATGGCGGTCAACACCTTCAAATATTGCTGTTATAGTATCAATCCCTTCAATCTTTGCTCTTGCTTCAGTTACTCCTGCCGTCCCGAAACCAGTGTTCCCTATGGCAGTGGAATATATTGCGATTGTACCGCTGAAAGTCTTCACAACATTAAGGTTAAACAGATTCATCCCTGCTATCCGTGCTTCAGCACAGGCTGTTGAAGCAAGCATGGTGGGGACTCGTGCACGGGTTACAAAATCACGTTTTTGTGCACAATCACCCACAGCAAAAATATCTTTGACATGCGTACGCATATATTCATCAACCGCAATGAAACTGCTTTCATCAACATAAATACCCGATTTTTGTGCCAACTCTACATTTGGCTTGTACCCTATAGAGAGGAGTACTGCATCTGTTTCAAAAGAATCACCATTTTCAAGCTCCACTCTTTCAACTTTTTTGTCTCCCTTGATCTCTCTAATCCCGTTCCCTGTTATAATTCTTACTCCTCTCTCAACCAGAATATCTTCAATTTTTTGTGATAGTTCAACATCGAAAGCAAGTGAAAGAATTTCCGGCAGTTTTTCTACCAGAACTACTTCATGTCCGCCTTTTGCAAGTTCATCAGAAAATTCAACACCAATAAATCCGGCACCGATTACCACAACTCTCTTAAGCAAATCGATTCTGTTTTTCATCTCTTCAAGGTAGATTTTGTCTTTCGGGATGACAAAGACATTTTCCTTATCTCCTCCCACAAGCCATTTAGGCTTTACAGGTTTTGATCCTGTGGCTATAACAAGTTTATCATATTTTATTGTTTCTCCGCTGGCAAAATCAACACTTTTGTTTTCAGTGTTTATAAAAGTTGCTTCATCAACAATTGATTCTATCCCGGCTTTTTCCATCATAGCATCAACCGGCATTGTATTATGATCAATATTTTCAAGTGTTCCGAAAATGTATGGTATTCCACAGGGCACCATCATTTCCTTCTGTTTCTTGACTAAAATGAATTTCTTCTCAGCCCATGATGATTTCCCTGTTAATGCAGCAACCATTCCGGCTGCACTCCCTCCAATAATTAATACATCTGTTGTTTTCATTAATATTTGAATTTTATATTTTAATAATTATATAATTGTAAGATCCTCCTTATGATATTTGGCAGTAACCATCCTTGTCTTTTCTTAACTGGCAGGTAATAATTGTCACTAGCACTTTAGTACGGATGGTTTTTTCGGAATACCAATATTCTCCCCGTTTACCCCTTTATATTTATTTTCGGGTATATAGATTATTCCCAGTTTATCCAACAAGGGTTCCACTGCCACCTGGTGTGCTTGTAAACCGATATCCCATGGATCATATCCTAATAGAAGACCGGCAAGCTCTTCGTATGTAAGTACAGGTATCCCGTATCCATCCCGGCCATAGGTTATCCCCTGCTGTTCTGCAATAACATATTGCCAACGGTCGAGGAAAAAAGTACATCCCGGACAATTGGCAATAATCAGATCAGGTTTATAGGGCAGCATTGAATCAAATTTTATTTTAGAGTTTGTGACTGAATAGCCTCTGTTTGATTTCAGAAGGTATTGTCTGAAACCGAATCCGCAGCAATGGCGTCTTTCCGGATAATCAACCTGTTCGCCTCCCCAGTCATCTGTCATCCCGGCAAGCACGTAGGGATATTCAGCCCCTCCGATACCATGTGACGGAAAGATCTTTGCATAATGGCATCCAATATGATCAACGACTTTAAGAGGCTCTCCTGTCTTTGCATTTACCAGCTTAAATTTTGATTTTGCCGCAATCTCTTTCCGGAATTTATAGATAACGTCACTGGCATGTACAAGGTTTTTGGGGATAATAAAATCTTTACCGGTAGCCTTTTTCAGAGCCTTATGGGTTTTTTGTTCCGTCTCAGGGAAATGTTTCCATGTCTCAAGCATCTCAACATAAATACCAAATGAAGTAACACAGGAGACAACAAAGTTCTCATATCCGGCCTCGTTCATCAGTGCAAACTGGCGTGCTACAACTGTCATTGTAGTTTCCATAGGTAGCAATCCCGAATGGTATGCAATACCGGTACAGGTTGTTTGCCTGGCATCATCGTATATATTTTTACCGAGTACATCACTCACGATATTTAAAAACAGGTTTTCTGCAGCAGGGAATATGTTTTGTCTTATGCAACTGCGTGCAAAATAATAATTGTCATCAGCTATCTCTTTCTGATATGCTGCCCATATCTCATTCTTTCTTGGTTTCACTTTTATTATGTATTAGTCTACGATATGATTGTTATTTTTAATAGTATCATGCGATCGTGCAATCGTCTATTTTCAACTCCCTTCAACTTCCTTCAACCTCCTTCAACCTTTTCTAATCCCTCCCGGGAAGGATCTATATTTTTCTAATTGTCCTTATCAATAATCAATGATATTATTCATTATAAAGGAACTGCCAGTATTCATCTTTGCCTCCCTTAAAATCTTTTTTAAGTTCTTTTGCCTTGGTGGAGGAGTATTTTTCAATTTTCTCGAATCTTTCCGTACCTCCTGTTTCATCAAATATTTTTTTCAGATCATCAAGTGATTCCTTTGCAGTATTACGTAAAGTACCCGCCCGGGTTTCCTTATAACTTGTTCCGAGACGCTTCATCATTGAATCTCTGTTATCTCTCATCCACTTCCATACAGGTCCCTGCTCCGGGTATGTTTCGAGATCAACTTCGTCGATATAAACACAATAGCCGTATTGCAGAATATGATCACCAACAGTCCGTTTTATGGCAAGTTGTTTTCTTCCCTGTTCACTTTCAATAAAAAAGCCTTTTTCAATTGATAATCCCCTTAATGCCTGTATAATATAACATGGAACATTTCCTCTAGGACATCTTGTTTTACATGACAGGCATTCCCCGCACCTCCATATACTGTCGCCTTTTAAAAGCTTCTCCAATTCTGCTTCATCTCTTTCCTGTACAGTGTTTACAATCTGGCGGGGATCGTAGTCACTTACTGCAGCTGCAGGGCAGATGGCAGTACAGATGCCGCAATTTATACATGCATTCAATCCCTCTTTGTAGCGGACATCTTTTTCCAGTTCTTCATATAATGTCGGCATAATGCTCTGTTTTTTGTGATTGCGATAATTTACGTATCCTGTTTAATTTACTTGTCAGTAATTTTCTCCTTATCAGACTGATTTTATCTGTAAACAAAATTCCATTGAGGTGATCAAATTCATGCTGGAAGATCCTCGCTTTTATTCCGTCGAGCTCTTCTTCATGCGTAACCAGCGATATGTCATGGTACCTGACCAGGATCTTTTCAGGTCTGTATATTTCTTCATAAATATCTGGAATACTGAGACAGCCTTCACGATAGATAATATCATCGCTATCGCTGTCAATAATAGACGGATTGATAAATATCCCTTCAAATTTCTCAATTGTTACATCCTGTTCAACCACCGGGTTGGTATCTATTACAAAAACCCTCTTCAGCAGGCCAATTTGCGGTGCGGCAAGACCAATACCCTCATTTGTCTTAATAGTATCGAAGAGAAACTCTTTTATCTTCAAGATATTATCTTCTTCAATAACTTCTGCTGAGTGTTTACGTAGCACAGATGATCCATATAAAATAACGGGTACAACCATTTAATATAGTTTAATGATATTCTCTGATATAAAATCTCTTTCCCTTGTACAATATTGTTTATTCCAAGGCTCATACACAGTCTTCTTGATGGCACAGGACCGAAGCTTATCATTATTCTTTCAGTTGTTTAATATTTCAGAATGTTATGGATGAAGCTGTTGAATACAACAAAACTGCCCTTTTCAACATTAAGAAATTCCGCCATTACATCGCATTTGACCATCAGCAGGTAAAAGATCCTTTCATCATTTAAAGGTATAAGTCCTTCAAGGTTACCCTGCCCTTTCGAGATAATAATATCGGCTTTATTGAAATAATGCTGAAACTCACTGCTCGATTCCGACGGTATAGTTGAAGGAGCATCATAACCGTTTGAGATAACATTTACAATCCTGTTAATACCGGTATATTCGGCATCTTCTATTGTAGCATCATTTAATACCGGACCTCCCCGTACAACATATGTGAGGTTCTTATGATCAATTGTCTTGATAAAAAATTTGTCAAATACAATTTCTCCTGCATTATCTCCCAGGAAGAGAATATTTTCAGAAGCTGCTGTCTTGTCTTTTAATTGTAGCGAATGATCAATTGCAAATTCAGAAAATAGGACTTTATCAATAGTCGATTGAAGATCGTAACTATCGCTGGCAGCAAAATCTATAATATTTCCCGCGATAGAGAGTCGCAATGCAGTGTTGAACGGATCTTCCGACTCACTGATGATCTTTTCAATTTGAGGAGCCATAGATAAAGCCTGATCATTGTTTTTCCTTTTTACATCCCTGTAGGGATCAGGATTTGAAGTATAGCCCCTGAGAATACTATAAAGCTCCCTTGAAAAAAGAGGACCGGAAAAACTATTACTGTTATTTTGGTATAAACTGATCATATCATGAGTGAAGCTGTTTTTTGCTTCATTTGAGATGTTCTCTTTCTCAAGCAATTTTTCAAATGCCCTGGCAAAACAGTAAAAGCAACGGTAGTCAGAGATCATCAGTTTGATGTATTAATGGTCACAATAGTTTGCTCCTGCAGCCAGAGTATTGTTAATCAGGTCGTTGGCCAGTTCGACGGGGTTTTTAAGCGGTGCTCCAACGTATACATTGATTTGCTGCCGGTTAAATAACACGATAGCACGTTGACCCATACCACCCGCAATTACATCAGTAACTCCCTTTTCGGCCAGCCAACCCGGTAATATTCCGGGTTCATGCAGAGGAGGAGTTATAAGTATCTCACTGGTTACTTTCTTGTTATCGGTTTCGATTATTGCAAATTGCTGACAATGACCGAAATGTGAACATAATATCCCGTTTTCCAACGGAACAGCAATACATTTTTTCATATGATATATATCAAATAATAATTTATACTAAGTCTTATCATTGTACAGACAGGTCTGAGACCTGTCTATACACATTATATTTTATTAACACCGCTTTGCAGGCGTTTACCTTTTCCTGTTCCACCGCCCGATTTGCGGCGTTTTCCCTGGCCTTTGCCAAGTTTGCTGATATCTTCTTTAGTAGTATTTTCCTTGCAGTGTCCCAGTCCGCGGCCTGTTCTTGAACCTTTTCCTTCAGGGCCTGTTCCATTCATTTTTGGCATAACATTTAAGTTTTATTGGTTTAACATATTTATTATCTCTCCCAAATTTTTTTCAGGTTCTTTTAAAACGATCATTTGAATTTTAAGGCTGTCAAGCAACGACTTGATCTTAATTCCGAATTCCCCTGAAATTATCTTTTCTACATTTCGCGATGCCACAATTTGCACCGATGCAGGTCCTGCACCATTTTGCGCATCTTTATTGGGATTAGGGATGAATTCCATTCCTTTTGTGGCAGTATCATAAATCAAAAACCAGGAACAACGTCCAAAACGCTGATCCAGTTTACTTTCAAGATTATTTCCTGTGCTTGTGATTGCGACTTTCATTTTTTTTACTTTTATGTTTTATGGTTTATTCTTCCGGTTTGTCAAAGCCCTCATCATAACTCACGATATATGAACTTCTGCATAAGGGACACTCTTTTATCTCCAGCTGTTTTTCGGGATTGTTAAAAATAGATCCGCATTTTTTGCACGAAAACCATTCACTGTCAAAATATATTTTGCCCCCTTCAATAATTATCTGCTTCCCTAAAACGAATGATTCTGCAATTTTCAGCCTGGCCCGTGAATAAATACGAGTCAGTGTCGGCCTTGAAACATTCATTATCAAAGAGGCCTGCTGATGATTCAACAATTTATAATCGCAAAGCCTGATTGCCTCATACTCTTCCAGATGCAGAAACACAGCATCAGTTTTCCCATTGGTTTTCTTTCCGCCGTAAGGCCTGAATCCCGATATTACCGGAGGGTTGCTTATTTTTCTTAGCCGAATGGGACGTGGCGACATATAATATGATCAATAGTTCATTACAAAGATAATGAACAATAGTTCATAATTCCAAATATTAATCATAGATTATTCAAATAAAAATCTTAAAACTGACCATTCTGAATGAAAAGAAACAATAAAAAATTTAAGAAAGAAGGAACAATTACACAGTTAAAAATAATTGCTGCATATCTTGGTAAGATCTAAGAAGGGAAGCAACCATTAAACTGTATTATCAGAATCCTGTCACTTTATTTTGTAATGATCCTCAAGGATTTTTTTGAATAGCCGTGACGGCATCACATATTTCAGCACAACAGCAAGCTTCTGTTCAAAAGATGCTATAATATATCTTTGTTTAGGATTTTTGCATTCAATGATTTTTAAAAGCTTACGGGCCAGAATTTCCGGTGGCCATCCTTCCGCTTCATCCTTTTCAATCACTGCCATTGTCTTTTCAAATTGTAATTGATAAGGATCTTCCGGTGAGGAAGGTGCAAGATGTTTTCGCCGGTTGGCAGAATTATTTGTATGAAAATCACCGGGATTAATTAATATGACTTTAATATTAAATTGGTTTACTTCCATCCTCAGGGCTTCACTGAAACCTTCTATTGCAAATTTACTTGCTGAATAGAATGCCTGAAATGGTAATCCCATCATTCCCCCAATCGAACTGACATTTATGATTTTTCCTCCGCCTTGTTTTCTCATATAAGGAAGGACTTCCCGTGTCAGATGAACCATTCCCATGAAATTAGTATCAACCTGAAGTTTAATGATTTCTGGTGGTAACATTTCAACTGGTCCTCCGCTGTGCATACCGGCATTATTTATCAGGACATCGATTCTTCCCTCATTACGGAGGACAGTATCAACAGCGGTAAAGATCGAACCGGTATCGGTAAGATCCATTTTCACAATGTTAATATTATCTTCCGTTTCACAATCACTGCGGACAGTTCCATAAACAGTATATCCGGCTTTGGCAAGAAATGAGGCTGATTCTTTTCCGAATCCCGAAGAAATTCCGGTTATAATAATAATTTTTTTCATATTTCGATTGCCTCCTTTTCCTGCAGGCAATTAAATCCTTAATTTATTCAACCCCTGCCAGTACTGGAATAAATCGGGTATACAATAAGGAAGATGTCAGGTATGGTATTCAGTAAGCAATTATAAGTCGGTTACTTGAAATTGCTTAATATTCCCAGTTCTTTTGCAGCTTTTGTGATTTTATCAATGGATATATCAACCTGTTCTTTTGTATGGGTTGCCATAAGAGAGTACCTTATGAGGCAATCTTCCTTCGGTACCGCAGGGGATACAACCGGATTCACAAATATACCATCTGTCAGTAGTCTCTGTGTCAGGATAAGGGCATTAATATTATCGCGTATAAAAAGTGGGATAATAGGTGTTTCTGATTTTCCTGTATCGAATCCCATTTCCCTGAATCTGTTAAGTGCATAATTAGTTATTTCCCAAAGGTGATTTATTCTTTCCGGTTCACTCACCATTATATCAATTGCAGCAAGTACTGAAGCAGCAGAGGCTGGTGTCATGCTCGCACTGAATATCAGGGAACGTGAATTATGCTTAATGTAGTTAATTGTATCCTTGTCTGATGCAATGAAACCTCCAAGTGATGCAAGTGATTTGGAAAATGTACCCATGATAAGGTCGACTTTATCAGTAAGTCCGAAGTGCGATGCAGTACCTGAACCATTTTTGCCAAGGACTCCAATAGAATGTGCATCATCAATCATTATCGTTGCATTATAACTGTCGGCCAGTTCAACAAGTTCCGGAAGTTTAACAATATCACCTTCCATTGAGAATATACCATCTGAAACGATCAGCTTCAGACTTTCGGGAGTGCAGCGTTTAAGCTTGGACTCCAGTGCCATCATGTTGTTATGGTCATATTTCAGGACTCTTGAAAATGATAATCTGCTGCCTTCAATGATAGAAGCATGATCAAATTCGTCAAGCATAATATAATCCCTTCGTCCTGCGAGCACCGACACCACACCCAGGTTTACCTGAAATCCTGTGCTATAACATAAGGCAGCATCTTTCCCGATAAGATCAGCAAGTCTCTCTTCAAGCTCAATGTGAATATCGAGAGTGCCATTCAGAAACCTTGATCCTGCACAACCAGTACCATATTTATCAATGGCTCTTTTTGCAGCCTCCTTTATTTTAGGGTGGTTAGTAAGGCCAAGGTAACTGTTTGATCCAAACATCAGGACATCTTTCCCCTTGATTTTAACTACAGTGTCCTGATCCGATTCAATCTCCCTGAAATAAGGATAGATACCAGCCGCCATGGCTTTTTGAGGAGCATCATACTTTGAGAGTCTTTCCTGTAATTTTCTCAAGATCTGTAATTGTTGATGATGGCGTAAATATAAATATTTATATGAAAGAAAAAATTTCAATATGATAATAATATTTAATGATTTAATGCATATTTGAAGTTTAATATGCCGGAAATGATTCATTTACTTAAGATTTTTAAATAAGCATGTCAGAGCTTTATAATTATTCTTTATATCTTATCTTTAGTTTTGCTGTACTGGTTTTCATTTTACTTTTTTTTATTTCAGCACCCTATGGTAAGTTTCGCAGAAAGGGATGGGGGGCTGTTATCAAAGCAAAATGGGCATGGCTGGTGATGGAATCTCCCTCTACCTTGCTGATAGCGGCATTCTTCATCGTGTCTGATAATAAGAATCTGCCTCAGGTGATCTTTATGATTTCATGGTTATTACATTACATTTACAGGACTTTTA
>Ga0315546_1000407_pt1 | contig 31696 bp, 22 predicted proteins | sample SalMarSW160170MG_FD_203833 | JGI IMG/M metagenome (GOLD analysis project Ga0315546, IMG submission 203833) | Salt marsh sediment microbial communities from the Plum Island Ecosystem LTER, Massachusetts, United States - Salt Marsh Sediment SW1601-170 ...
TATGGCGACGGGCATGCTGCGGAGAAAATATTAGATTTTATTTTAAATAAATTAGGTTGAGGTAATATCATGAAGCAAGTTTTTATAAGGAAAGGAAAAGTTGTAGTAGAAGAAGTACCTGCACCTATAGTATCTAAAGATGAGATTCTGGTAGAGATTTACTATTCCTGTATTTCAGCAGGGACAGAGGTGGCAAACATAAAGGCTTCAGGAAGACCTTTGGTAAAGAAAGTCATGGAAAAACCCCAGGATATGAAGAAAGTAATCAAAAACATAAGAAAAGATGGAATAATCAATACTATAGGCAAAGTAGTAAATAAAATTGAAGCCAGACATGCAACGGGTTATTCAGCTTCAGGAATAGTCATAGATGTAGGTTTAAACATAAAAAATTTCAAAAAGGGAGATAGAGTAGCCTGTACCGGTATTGGTACGGCAAATCATGCTGAATTTATTGTGGTGCCAGAGAACCTTACCGTGAAGGTCCCTGATCCTTTATCTCTTAAAGAGGCATCTACTGTTGCCCTGGGCAGCATTGCCATGCATGGAGTAAGAAGATGTGACCCAAAAATAGGAGAAGTTGTTCTGGTAATAGGGCTTGGCATTATAGGGCAGCTGTCTGTACAACTGTTAAAACTGTCTGGCTGTTATGTGATAGGCACGGATATTGACAGGAAGCGTATTGACAGAGCTGTTAAAAATGGTATGGATAAAGGATTTTCTGCAGAAGACCCTGGTATAGTTGAAGAAGTCATAAGAAACACAAATGGTTATGGCGCCGATTCAGTAATAATAACAGCCTCATCAAAGGACAGTGGAATAATAAATAAAGCAATAAAGATGTCCAGGAAAAAAGGAAAAATCGTGGTTGTAGGAGATGTTAATCTGACTATGGAACGGGATGACTTTTATCAAAAAGAGCTCGACCTGCTGATGTCGACTTCTTACGGCCCTGGCAGATATGATGAAAAATATGAAAAAAAAGGATTTGATTACCCGTATGCCTATGTCAGATGGACTGAAAACAGGAATATGCTGGAGTATCTCAATTTGCTGTCAAAGGGTAAAATTAACGCTGGTATATTAATCGATGATACTTATGATATTAAAAATGCTTCAGCTGCATATGATATGCTTGCAGGTGATGATAAGAAACCTCTTATAATAGTCCTTGAATATAAGAAAGATAAAAGGCCCAAAAACAAAATAATATTAAAAGAGTATAAGCCGGAACATGAGAAAATAAACGTAGGGATAATCGGTGCCGGAGGTTTTGTCAAAGGGTTTCATCTGCCTAACTTAAAAAAGATAGATCATATTTTTAAAATAAATGCCATATGCAGTAGAACCGGCAGCAATGCAGACTCTCTGGCAAGACAGTACGGAGCAAAGTATTCAACAACTGATTATAGGTCCTTACTAAAAGATAAAGATATAGATTTGATCATTATCGGAACCAGGCATGATTTACACTCAAAGATTGCCTCGGAAGCTGTCAATGCAGGAAAAGCAGTATTCCTGGAAAAACCTATGGCATTAAATAGAAAAGAATTGCTAAATCTGGTCAAAGTATTGGAAAAGAAAAGGGCACCTTTCATGGTAGGATTTAACAGAAGATTTTCTCCTTTTGTAGAAAAAATAAAATCTTATACCGACAGGAGAATAAACCCGATGATCATAAGCTATAGGGTGAATGCAGGTTTTCTTCCAAAAGAGCATTGGGTCCATGATGAAGAAGGCGGTGGGCGAAATATAGGTGAGGCCTGTCATTTCTATGATTTATTTAACTTATTTACCAATAGCATAATAAATTCAATAAGCGCAGTAAGTATAGACCCGGCGACCCCGCAGTATGGTTATAATGATAATTTTGTGGCAACAATAAAATATGAAGATGGATCAGTATGTAATTTGATCTATACTGCCTTAGGTACCGAGCATGCTCCAAAAGAGCAGATGGAGATCTATTTTGATAATAAAATAATATTCTTAAATGATTATAAGGAACTCAGCTTTTCGGGTATCAGTGAAAGAGATATAAAGAGCAGTATCCAGAACAAAGGATTGTCTGAGGAATTGTTAAGATTTGGCAATAACATAAAAAACAGGATTAAAGATCAAGTGATTCCCGTTTGGCAGCTGGTACAGGCCACTGAGATCAGCTTTGAAGTTGAAAGACAATTAAAAAAGTAGTGTCTTTTAGTGTGTAATACTTACAAAAGGTGACTATTGTGAACAATAAAATAAAAAACTGCGTCATACTTGCTGCAGGATTAGGAGTAAGGTTAAAACCTCTTACTGATGAAGAACCCAAGTGCCTTACTGAAGTCTGCGGCAGGACCATACTGGAACAGACCTTGGAAGTCCTGGAAAAAAATGGAATAAAAGAAACAGTAATAGTAGTCGGCTACCTTGGTGACGTGATTATCAATAGAATCGGAAAAAAATACAAGAGTATGAAAATAACTTATGTATGGAACAAGATCTATGACAAGACCAATTCTATGTATTCCGCCTGGCTTGCAAGAAGATATCTGGAAAAAGGCGCAATCCTGATTGAAGGGGACACTATTTTTGAAGAATCATTAATAAAGGAACTTCTAGGCATGCCCGGTGAAAATGCATATTGGGCGGAAAGTGTCTTTACCGAAAAATATAATGGAAGTATGGCTACTACAGATAAGGAGAACAGGATCATAAATGTAGAAATAGTAAGAGGGAGATTAAAAGAATATAAAAGTAACTTTTTTAAATCAACTGGGGTATTGAAAGTAACTCCGGGATACGGCAGGGCTTTTTCCCACTGGCTGGACGATGATGTCAAGAAAGGAAACGTGTCCATTTACTATGATCTGGTAATAGCAAAACATTTAAATGACCATCCCATATATGTGTGTGATGTTACTGAAAAAGCCAAATGGGCGGAGATAGATAATTTTGATGATCTTAAGGAAGCAGAAAACATATTTAAACCCTCGAGGTACGTAATAATATTAATGGATGGAGCGCTTGATCTGCCTGTAAAAGAGCTAAATAATAAAGCCCCGCTGGATGCTGCAAAGAAACCAAATATTGACTTTATTGCCAGACTGGGAAAAACAGGCATTATCCAGACTAATTTCCCCGGTCTTCCCGTCTGCAGTGTAGTGTCAAACCTGGGTATCCTGGGATATAATCCGCTGCGTTATTATCCGAACGGAAAAGCTTCTTTTGAAGCATTAGCCCAGGATATATATTTAGATGACGATGATATAGTATTTAGATGTAATCTGGTAACACTTGAAGGAAGAAAGCTAAAGGATTTTACTGCCGGCAATATCTCTAATGAAGATGCCGGGAATATAATCGATAATCTCAAACTTGATTATAATAGAATAAGACTATATCAGGGACAGGGTTACAGAAATATTTTGATAATAAAGAATTCAAGGATCAAAGCCAATGAGATTTTATCTTTTGAACCTTATATGAATATAGGCAAAAAGGTAGATCAAATACTTCTCAATGGTACCAGTGATGAAAGCTGGAAAGTGGCTGACTTTTTAAATAATATCATGCTGGATTCAGTTAAAAAAATAAAAGATTTAAATAAAAGATTTAGCACTAGTTCTGATATGGTCTTTCTATGGGGTCCTTCTTCCACACCGAGATTGTTTTCTTTCCATAAAAAATTTGGAGTGGACGGAGCAGTGGTGACCGGGTCAGATTTTACCAGGGGTATTGCAATGGCAGCAAGTATGGCAGTAAAGAAGGCCAGCAGTACAGTAGAGTACACTAGTATCGATCTTAAAGAGAAATTAAAAGAGGCAAAAAATCATCTGATGCATAATGAGCTGGTATACATACACATTAATGCTCCGGATGAAGAATTACACAAGAGAAATATAGAAGATAAGATCAAAATAATAGAAAGAATAGACCAAGAAATAATCGGTCCTATACTTGAATTTCTTAATAAAAGATTTGAAGACAGATACCGGATAGCAGTACTCTCTGATCATTATACGTTGTCGGAAAATAAAAACTATATGACCAGCCCGGTCCCCTATGCGTTGTATGGGAAAAATATCAAGAAAGATGAAGTTACGGTATTCAGCGGAAAGGAAATTGAGAGTAAAAATAAAAATGTGATCAAGAGTTATGAATTTCTGGATTTTGTAATAGGACAGGATAATTGAAGATGAGCAGACCTAAAATAACCAGGGGCGATATTAAGAACCTTCTGAGAAAGCTTTTCCATATAAAAGATAAAAACTGGTTCAATGATTCGGATTACAGGTTTAATATAAATACCGATGAGACCAGAAAATATTTTGATTCTGTTAAGTCTACACCATTATCTGAAGAAAGTGAGAAAATTGAAGAAAGAGCTGTAATCGATCTGGTTAAAATCAAGCCGGGAATGAAAGTACTAGACCTGGGCTGTGGAGAAGGAAGATTTGCCGAGATGCTGGAAAACAGGGGAATAAAGTATGTAGGAGTGGATTTTTCAAAAGAATTGATTGCCAGGGCCAGAAATATGAATATCAAAGGAGATGTCAGATTTTTAGTAGAACCTGCTCAGGAATTTGTATCAGATGAGAGGTTTGATCTGATTTTTTTATTCGGACTTATCCCATACATGAATGATGAAGATATAAGGAAACTAAGCAGAAATTGCAGGACTATGCTGAAAAAAGGGGGAAGGCTGGTCTTGAGGGATGTTATTTTAGAAGATAAAGGATTTGAAAGAAAAGTATTTGATGATAAAAACGATTTTTTAAGAAAGATCTTTTTTAATAAAATACCCAGATACCAGCTGATAAGAAGAAGTCTTGATTACGAACTTAAATTGTTTAAAGAATTCTCTTTGGTCTTTCAGAAAAAAATTGATGGGACTAAATTAAGCATTAAAATTTTAAAATGAGATATTGAAATGGTTTTAAAAAAAATCGGAGGGCCTGATCCAAAGTATCTGGCGGCAGCTGATATTTTAATCGGTGATATGTCGGATATAAATTACGAATTCCTTTTGTTTAACAGGCCGGTAATACTACTGGCTAATGAGTGGCTGAGAGAAAATTTCCCTGATATAGGTGTCAAAACAGATATAACCGGACTGGAGGATGCTGTCAGAAGGTCGGTTTCCGACCCTGAAGAATTTTCAAAAAACAGAAAACACTGGCTCAGACAAACTATACATAAACCGGGGGAGAACAGCTCTGGCAGGGTCATCGATGCTGTTTTAAAAAAATCAAAGATAAAAAATCCTTTTTTCACACTGCTGCATGGTAATGATCCTGTTCTTAAAACCCATCTTGATCCTTTATGCCTGGATCTAAAAAAAAGGAAGATAGGTTGCAGGTATACTGATAAATATACAGAAGATGACAGGACTGCTGGAGACAATAACATCTTTATTTCAGCACATAATAAACTGCTGTCGGGTATACCTTGTGGATATAAAGTCCATATAGATCATGGAGTAAAAGGTACCGGTACTACCGACCTTAAAGGATTAATAGTCCAGTACAGAAGGATGAAGTATTGCCCGGATATTGATTTACACGTGACCGAAGGTCCGGTCAGTTTTGAAAAAACAAAAAAGATATTAGGCCCTTATCACGAAAGAGCCATTATGGTGGGTTACCCGAAATCTGATGTTTTGTTAAAACTGAACAGCAGCAGGAACAGAATTTCAGTATGCAAAGAGCTTGGTCTGGATAGCATTAAAAAATTGGTCATGTATGCTCCTGCAGGAAAATACAGCTATCCCTTCAAACAGGGGGCTTCATTATCTGGCGAAGTGGTAAAAAAATTGAAAGATATTGCAGCAAATAATTATGATGTAAATATTATTATTAAACTAAAGTACCCTCCGGTATCATTTTTCAGAAGAGCTCTTAACCTGTTTAGCCGGCTTAAAAATTGACCGCTGGCAGTCATCTTTTTGTTACGTAGATCCCCAGGTGGCTTGTTCTTAGGTCTTCCACATCAATAAATGATATTGACTTATCTATTTCTTCAGGTAGTTTTTTATCATACCGTTTCCACTGATAGATTACACGAAAATCTGTTCCGTTCAGACATTTAAACAATTTCAACCACTGGCTTCCCCTTAACCTGTTGCCCCTAAGATTTTGCTTTACTCTGTCATAACTTGCATCCGGCTCAGTAAGAAAACAAAATGGATCACCGGTAATGTTTTTATGGTCTTCCAGGTGTATGCAGTGGATCATGCTGCCATCATTATTAAGTGTGTTTATCAGATTGGATAACAGGGGAAAAATATCTTCAACAGGAACATGTTCCAATACTGAAAATGAGTAAATAAAGTCCGCTTTAAAGTTAGGGCTTTCTTTTGCCAGATCGACTGGAGCGATGTATTCGATACCAAAATTTTTTAAGTTTTCCAAAGAAAAGTGTTTTACTTCACAGACATTATCAAGGCGCTTCCTGATCTGATCATGCGGGAAAAAAGGAGATAGAATATCCCGGATGATTGATTTTTCGGAATTACGGACGGCATAATTAAGAGAAGGGGGATAGGCCAGAGGTTCAATATCTGAAACGTAAACTTTTTCTGCTCCGATCAGGTGGCAGATCAATGCATGGCTTAAAACCCAGCCGGAACCTATTTCCAGACAGACTTTATTCTTAAGTGAAGAGATATCTGACAGGTGAAGCATATTAGCAAATTGAGCAGCGCAAAGATCAAGTCTTTTTGACGTATTTGCCAATCTTTTAGCAGATATATTCCTTTTAATAGTTTTTGGTATGAATCTTCCTATAATTTTTCTAAACATGTTGAAAATTGTTATGAACTTTTTATATACATACTATATTTAATCAAGAATTACAACTTTTTTAAATAGGTTTGGAAGGCTTTCTTTCAGCCTTTAATATATATTAAATAGAACAGGACCCACCTTACAGAGTATAATTGATTTTCATTAGAAGTTAGACTATTATTGATTAAGTTTTAAAGCTGAATAGTTGCAATAGTCTATAGTTATAAATGGAAAAAGAAACATCATTATTTGAAAAATTCAAAGAAACAGGCAAACATGGTATCATTTTTGGAATCGGCGGGGTGCTGCAAAAGGCTATTGCTTTTATATTATTACCGGTTTATACAACGCGCCTGGCGGTTTCCGAATACGGCTCATTAGGTCTTCTGACCACAACAGGTTCAATTTTATCGGTAATATTTATTCTGGGGATGAACTATGGGCTGTTCAGGCTGTATTTTGATTACAAGGATGATGAAAACAGAAAAGCGTTAATCTCGTCAGCGTTTTATATCATACTTATAAGCAATCTGGTCTTATTTACAATCGGATTCGTATTTTCCAGGCAGCTTTCCTATATAATTTTCGGAAGTTATGACTACAGGCTGCATTTTATATTGATCACGGTCATAACCATATTTGAGATCTTCAATATGCTGCCGTCGGTAATACTTCAGGCGAAAAAAAAATCAGTTGTATTTATTTCACTTCAGGTAACTTTTTTATTGATCAGAATAGGCTTGATAGTCTATTTGATCATATCCAGGGGTATGGGGATACTGGGTGTTCTGATAGGAAATGTATCGGTGGGATTCTTGTCGTGTCTTGTATATTATTTATATATAAGGAAGGAATTAGTATTAAGATTTTTAAAATCGGAAGCGGTCAGTATGCTGAAAATAGGCCTGCCTTTGATCCCTTCAAGCCTCAGCGTCTTTGTTTTTAACTCCATTGATAGATATTTTTTAAATTACTATACCAATCTTGATGAGGTGGGTCTTTACAACCTTGCGTATAATTTCGGCAATCTTGTGACCGTGTTGTTTGCAACTCCTCTGGCTTTGATATGGCCGGCAATGTTTTTATCTGTTAAGGATCATAAAAACGTCAAGGAATTCTATGTAAGGGCTTTGACCTATACCAGCCTTATTGCTTTTTTTATTTTCCTGGTTGTTTCCTTGCTATCAAAAGAAGCAATTGAGGCTTTTGCCAATGAAGAGTATTGGGCTGCATACAGCGTGGTGCCTATAATAGTGCTGACCTATGCCATATGGGCATTGCGTAAAAACGTCCTTGTAGCAGTAATACTAAAGAAAAAGACACAATCCCAGGCATTGATCTTTTTTATAGGCGCAGTTATAAATATAGGACTGAATTTTTTGCTCATCCCGAGATATGGGATGATGGGTGCGGCCGGTTCAACTATTATATCTTATATAATAATAATGATAATACTTTTTGCTTATAGCAGGAAGCTGATGGAAGTCAATTTTGAATGGCTAAGGATCTCCAAAATCATTTTGGTCACCGCGGTGATTTTCTGTACCGGGTTTTTTATAAATATAGAAAGCACGGTACTTTCGGTGCTCTTTAAGATTTTTATAATTCTTTTGTATCCGTTCCTTCTATATCTGATCAGGTTTTATAAAAGGAGCGAGATTGAAAGAGTCAAAGGAGTCCTTAGATCCGGACTGAGTAAAATTAGAAGAAAAAAATAAAAAAATACTGAATTGGTACTTTAATTCTTACAGCGGTAAGTGAGGGTTGAATTACTATTTTGTATTTTGTAGTATAATTAGGCAAAAATAGGCATCTCCTTTTTAATTTCGGTGTCGGATATGGTTTTTCTTTTATAAAAGAGAGGTTATTTATCAAGATAAAGAATTTTAACAATCTAATAGACGAGTTGGTGACGGATTTAAAAAAATTCCCGGACAGTGAGTGCCTGTATTTAAGTGCTGAAGCTGAAAAGAAATATATTTTAGGGAAATCTCAAAGGATCAGGTACACTATTGAATATTTTAATCATATTTTGCAGAGCAAAGAATTTAAAGAACGCAAGTGTAAGATCCTGGATATCGGTACCAGCCCTTTTACTTTTCTTTTTAATAAATGTTTTGATGCTCAGATATCTACCATAGATCTTACCGATCTGTATAAAAGAAGGTGCAAATCAAGTAATATCATATTTGAAAAATGCAACATATTAGAAGAGGACATACCTTTTCCGGATAACGAATTTGACATAATAATATTCACAGAGGTCTTTGAACATCTCATCAGTCCACCGAAGCCTATATTCCAAAGGATAAAAAAAGTATTGAAGCATAATGGGACGCTTGTGTTTTCAACTCCTAACCTTAATTCACCATACAATATACTGATGCTGATGCTGGGGAAGCGCATATTGCCGCGTTCTTACGAACTCTTCAACGAGGAGACTGACGGTGATTGTGTTCACGGCTGCGGGCATTGGAGAAAATTTACAATGGAGGAGTTGATAGATATTTTAAAGAGGTATGGGTTTAAGATCATAAAGTACAGGCATATAATAAAACCCTATATTAATATAAGAACGAGTAATCCGCTCAGGTTTATCAGGAGATCGGGATTGAAAATATTGATGAGCATGTTTCCTGCCGCACAATTTAATTTGATCTTAGCACGGAAAGAATAACATTATAAGAAGCTGCCGGCAGGATTGAAGTTTTTAGTCTTTTGACTACGGCCCCATTGTTTTTATTATAAAAGAAAAAATATTTGGTATGAAAACTGGAAAAATCAGAGTAGCATATTTTAGAACACAATTCTGGTTTGGACTGGAAATGGGGGGCTCGGTATCTCATACTCTGGGAGTCTTAAAGGGCTTTAAAGAGAATAACTGTGATGTGAAGATATTCAGCAATGATTATTTCTTAGGGATTGAAGATCACAATCACTTTGTGATTAAACCTGGTTTATTTAGAAGAAGGCTGCTTGAGGTAGGGGAATTTCTATATAATCTTTATACCTTGAAGCGTTTTAAAAGAGAGGTAGAAAAATACGGCCCCGATTTTGTATATCACAGATACAGCAGCAAGACTTTTTTTGTGTGCAGGCTGGCTAAAAGCCTTGGTATCCCTATCGTCCTTGAGGTCAACAGTTACAGGGACTGGCTGTCGATATTTGGTATTTATCGGAAAAACATATTGAAAAAATTTTTAAATAACGTGTTTAGAAAAAAGTTGCTGCGTTTAATAGAAGAATATGATTTTAAAAATTCTTCGATGATAGTAGTGGTATCAAAGGTAGTAAAAAACAGCTTGATTGAAATAGGTATTCCAGGAGAAAAGATTTTGGTCATACCGAATGCTGCAGACATTGATAAATTTAACCCGAGGATATCAGGCAGTAATATAAGTAAAAATTTGAGAAAAGAGTTGAATATAGGTAAAAATAATATAGTACTCGGTTTTGTGGGAACATTCGGCCCATGGCATGGAATCGAACATTTAGTCTCAGCAATTGAAAGGATTGAAAGAGATAATAAGAATAAAGATATAATATTTTTATTAATGGGTGACGGAGTTTTAAGAAAATATGCTGTAGACAGGATCGATAGATTTAGTAATGTCATGTTTACTGGAAGTGTACCCTATACAAAGATTCAGAATTACCTGTCTATCTGTGATATTTTAGTATCCCCGCATGGCCTTCAGCCTGACGGTAAGGAGTTTATTGGTTCCCCAACCAAGCTGTTTGAGTATATGGCAATGGGCAAAGGTATAGTTGCAAGCGATTTGGGCCAGATAGGGGAAGTCCTGAAGAACGGCAGGACAGCAATTCTGGTAAAGCCGGGGAATATAGAGGAGCTGGCTGGTGGGATTTTAAAGCTGGTAGATGATGAAAAATTACGGTCTAAATTGGGCAGGAATGCTGCCACGGAGGTTTGTAATAAATATACCTGGGATAAGAACATAAAAAAATTATTGAACTTTATGAACAGTAGTAAAATATTATCCTGATACGTTGGGAGACTGGTTGCTTAAAGAAAAATTTAAACATTACAATGAGCTGCTTTTTCACACCTCGTTTAAAATATTACTCTGGAAACTTTACCGGAAGTTCTCAGAGATGGCTGGAGATATACTGAGAAGCAGCAAATTAATTAAAAAAAACTATCTTTTAACAGATAAAGATTTCTTCAGGTTATTGGGAATAAAAGGAGACCCGGGATTTTGTATAGATTTGCTGAAGGAAAAAATAGATAAAAATCTATTTTTGAATTCAATCATACAATACGCTGATAAAGGGTTTATTATTTCAAAGCTGTCAGCAGCAGAAAAGAATAAGATTATAAAGACAGCCGATGAGGTCTGTAAGCATAAATTCGATCTTCTAGGTTCAGGTACAGTAAAAATATCTTATTCTTTGAAACCTAAAAGTGTGTTCAAGAGCAGATATAATATGAACATCAGCAGTAAAGAAATCAGGGAGTTGAAGGAAAAAATAGCCGGTAAAGCCGGATCTTTCTTTAAAGGCTCTGAAGCTGATGGCCCTGTTTACCGTGATTTTGATTATGAGCCTATTGACTGGCATGTAGACTTCAGGTCTGGGTACCGGTGGGATAAAAATACCTGGTATGGAAAATTTAAATACGGTGGTGATGTCGGTGTTGAGGTTAAAAATCCCTGGGAACTTTCCAGGTTCCACCACTTTACTATATTAGGTCAGGCATATTGGATTACTGGAAATGAGAAGTATTCTCTGGAATTTCTGTTTCAGACTGTGGACTGGATCACCAGCAATCTTCCCTACTTTGGAATCAACTGGAGAAGCATATTGGATGTTGCGCTGAGGGTCTCTAACTGGATCGTCGGCCTTTCTTTTTTTAAGAGATCAAAATATATAAATAAAAACTTTCTTCTGTTCCTGTTAAAAAGCATATATATTCACGGGGAACACATAGCTGATAATCTGGAATACCATTCCATAACGTCAAATCATTATATTTCGAATATTTCAGGACTCTTTTTTATAGGCGAGGTACTGGGTGATTTTGCTATTGGAAAAAGGTGGAGCAGTTTTGCAGTTTCTGAGTTAAAAAAAGAGATCGATAAGCAGATATATAATGACGGCGTTGATTTTGAATCTTCTACCTGCTATCACAGATTTATTTTAGAATTATTATTTTATCCCGTGCTTTTCGGTGTAAAAAAATCAAAGGATTTCAATAAGAAGAATTATACGGAAACAGCAAAAAGTATATTCGGGGAAGATTTCATAAGTAAGTTATTTAAAATGTTTGAATTTGTTCTTTTTATACTGAAACCTGATGGAAGATTACCCCAGATAGGAGACAATGATAACGGGCAACTTTTTAATTTTGGTAAGCGCGGGGTTCTGGATATGCGTTATTTACTGACCTACGGTGCGGTATTTTTTAAAGAAAAAAGATTTAAAGTAGAAGAATACGGTTTCACCCGAGAAGCACTTTGGATATTTGGGAAAAACGGTCAAAAGGTCTGGGATAAGACGGAATATAATCATCTCTCTGACATCAAAAGCAGTTCTTTTAGTTGCGCGGGACTTTACGTAATGAGAAAAAACAGTGATTATCTTGTTGCATGCTGCAGCCAGAATGGACAGAATGGAAACGGGGGCCATGCTCATAATGACAAGCTTGGATTTGAATTGTCTATTGATAAAAGAGATATAATAGTCGATCCCGGTTCATATCTATATACGTCCCTTCCAGAGTGGAGAAACAAGTTCAGGTCTACTTCTTTCCATAATACTGTGATGATCGACAGCCAGGAGCAGAACAGATTCAAACCCGGTAATCTATTTTCTTTAAAGAATGATTCAAAAGTCGTTGTAAACAAATGGGAGGCAACAAAGGATTACGATTTTTTGGAAGCCGAACATAACGGATATTGCAGATTTGATAATAGTGTTACTCACAGGAGGCAGTTCATTTTTAATAAAATAAAAAAATTTTGGATCATCAGGGATATATTGAGCGGTGAAGGTAAACATAAATTAGACCTGTTTTTCCAGCTGGGGCCAAAAGTCATGTTTAAGATAGATAAAAGGAATCTGACGTTCAGTATTTATTTTAACAGCAGAACTCTGAAAATCATTCCCTTGTTTGATAGATCTGCAGGTCTGTCGGTGGAAGAGGGGTGGTATTCAGGAGGATACGGAATTAAAACTAAATCAAAAGTCATAAAATACTCAACAACAGGAATGCTGCCGACAGAATTTTTATTTGCTTTGAGCTCTGGTGACTCTGTCTTTGAGAAAAAAGAAATAAGTAAAATCTTTAGTAAATTTAATATATAAACTTTGAACATGAGATTATTTTACTGCGCATTTGAAAGTATCTTTGATCCTGTATTTGAGGCACAGGTTTTAGTTTTTTTAAAAAAAATAAATAAAAAGATGAAAGCAGGTAAAAGCTCAATCAGCCTGGTAGTGTTTGGGTCATTAGGAGACCTGTTTAAAAGAGAATATTACCGGAAAAGAAAATATATCAGAGGGCTTTTAGAAGACAGATGCCACTTTTCTTTTAAATTTCCCTATTTCTACAGATTCCCCATCTTATTCAAGTGTTCCATTTTAATAAACAAATTGATCAGCTTTTTTACCTTTTATTTTGCTGTCAGGTTAAAGAAGAACCAACCTGCGGTATTCCACTGCAGGACTGAAATAGTGAGTTATTTTATCCTGGCTTTAAAAAGGAATTTTTATAAAAAAGCAAAAGTAATATGCGACTGCAGGGGAATTGGGTCAAAAGAACTACTCTATAAATATAAGGGGAAAATCAGTAAGATTTCTTTTAAAAGAATTCAAGAAATCGAGTCTTTTTCACAAAACAACTCTGATTACCTGTTTTGTGTTTCAAAAGCGTTTAAAAATCATATTCGCAGCAAATCAGGCAGAACTGCTAAAATAAGAGTGATACCCTGCTGCCTGGACACGAAAATATTTAAATATGAACCAAAAATAAAGGAAAAAATAAAAAGCGGTCTTGAAGTAGGAGATAAATTTATTGTCCTGTATTCCGGTTCTTTGAATGAGTGGCAGCTGCCTGCAGAGATGATAAAAATCTTTAAGGTCATCAATAAAGTGATCAAAAACAGTCTTTTTGTTATGTTTACCGGGGACTCAAAGTACGCCTGGGAACTGTTTTCAAGTTCTGGCATTAAAAAGGATTCATATATTATAAGAGACGTCCAGTATCATCTGATAAATGAATATTTACAGGCAGGTGATCTGGGTCTGCTCATCCGTCAGGATAATGATGTAAACAGGGTTGCGTTCCCCATAAAATTTTTTGAATACATAAGATGCGGGGTTCCGGTATTAAGCAGCATAACTTCCGATGTAGGGGATCTGATAAGGAAATACCATCTGGGATTCTGGCTGAAAGATTATAGGGATGAATCGGAAATAATGAAAATAGCTTCGCTGGTAAAAAATAGATTGGATGATTTTAGAAGTGATACATACAAGAAGAAGTTAAGCATATCAATTGAAAAACAAATGAACTGGGAAAGTTATTTAGATTCTATAATAAATATTTACAAAAATGTATAATTATTAATATTTGTTATCTTGGATTTTAGAAGATATGAAGAAATTTAAAAAATTTTTTACAAAAATCTATAGAAAGGTTGTTTATAATCTGCTTAAGCCGCTGCTTAAAAAGGAATATTATTTTCCAAGAAAAATAATGAATGAAAGGCCGATAGAATATGCATTTGCCCTCAGACATATCAGCAAGATATATCCTAAAAAAATACTTGATGTAGGTCCAGGCAGATCTTCGTTACCCCATCTTCTATATAATTGTGGTTTTAGGGTGGCTGCCATTGATGAGATGCAGAGCAGCTGGAAGCAAAATATCGATAACCGACATTTCTGGGTATTAAAGGATAGTATAACAAATCCAAGGATAAAAGAGAGTTTTGATCTTGTGACCTGCATAAGTACGCTTGAGCATATAGAGGATCACAAAAAAGCGGTAAAAAATATGTTTGCATTATTAAAAAACGGCGGCTATTTAATACTGTCTTTTCCATATAACGAAAAGAAATATTTTCATAATATTTATGATTCACCGGAGGCAGGGTACGGACAGTTAAATCCCTATATATGCCAGGTATTTTCAAGAAATGAGATAAAGTCGTGGATGGATGAGAATAATGGTGTGATTATCGACCAGGAATATTATAAGGTATTTACCGGGGAGTACTGGACTTATGGAAAAAGACTGGATATTCCTCAGAAGGTCCCAAAGGAAGAAAATCACCAATTGACTGCTTTGATTGTAAAGAAAGTCAGTTGAAAATAAAACCTTAAGTCTTTATTTAAAAGTTGAGTATTAAAAAAATAAAAATTCTAATACTAAGCGATTATGCTTTTACCAAGGGCGGGGCTGAGAGAGTAGCTATTTCAAGCGGGACCGGATTATCCAAAAAAGGCCATGAAGTGGTGTTTTTTTCAGCTGTCGGCCCTGTAGATGATGAGTTACTGAAAGCAGATTTTAAAGAAGTAATATGTCTTGACCAGAAAGATATTCTGGATAATCCAAATAGATTTAACGCAGTGCTATCAGGGGTTTATAATCGTAAGGCAGTAAGAAGATTGAAAAAGCTTTTTTCTTCCTGGATTCCAGATATTGCCCATATACACGGCGTTTCCAAAGCGTTATCTTGGGCACCGATCAATCTTATCTATTCATACGGAATCCCCATTATTTATACCCTGCACGATTACGGGCTTTTATGCCCCAATTTGGGAATTTATAATTTTAAAATCGGAGAGGTCTGCGAGTATTATAAACCCGGTTATGGATTTAGATGTATGATAACAAATTGTGATAAAAGAAGTTATACACAGAAGATATGGAGATGGTTGAGGTTTTTTATAGTAAGGAATATCTTCAGGATAAATAAGAAAATCACCGGTTACATTTCAGTAAGTAATTTTATCGGAGATCTTGCTATCAGATATCTTGCTGACGGCAGACCGGTCAGGTTTATTAATAATCCGATTGAGATAAATGAAAACATGATTAAAAAATACGGGAATGTAAGGAGATATAAAACCATTTTTTTATATGTCGGCAGGCTGTCAGAAGAAAAGGGTATTGGATTGCTTTTAAATGCTGTAAGCGAGGTAAATGCCAGTCTGACCATTATCGGAGATGGTGAACTTATGGGTATGTGTGTGGATTACGCCAGGAGGCTGGGCAAAGGAAAAATAAGAGTACTGGGTTTTCAGGACAGGAAAAGGATTTTTACCGAAATGCGAAAAAGTGATGCTTTGATTTTACCGTCTATATGGATGGAGCCCGCCCCACTGGTTCTAGCAGAAGCTGCCTATAACTGCCTTCCGTCAATAGTCTCAGATCACGGCGGTCTTGTGGAATTTGTAAAGGATGGTGTTAGCGGCCTTCATTTTAAAGCAGGAAGCAAAGAATCTTTAAAAAAAAGCATGGAAATTATAATAAGGAATCCTGCGTTGTCCAGTAAAATGGGAAGTCAGGCAAGAAAAATTGTAGGCAGGTCTGGGTTGAATATCAATGACCATTTAAAACAGCTTGAGAAATATTATGCAGATGTTTTAAGAATATAAGATTATAGTTTTCTATGCCTCGTAAAAGAATTTATATATAATTATTGAAATAATTATTTTAGCTATTTTTTTATATGAAACTTGCTATTGTTCATGACTTTTTAAACCAGTATGGTGGAGCAGAACGTGTCGTGGGATATTTTTTGAGAATGTTCCCCGGAGTTCCAATTTATACTTCGATCTATTTTCCTGATGATACTTTTGATCTGTTCAGAGGGGAGAAAATAACCACAACCTTCATGCAGAAGATCCCTGGAATAAGAAGAAATTTCAAAAGACTGTTTTTTCTTTATCCTTATGCTTTTAGAAAGTTAAAGCTAAGTGATTACGAGATTATACTTGGCAGCTCGTCATCTTATTCTCATTTTATCAATAAGGGTAAAGATTCAGTCCATATAAATTACTGCTATACTCCTCCAAGGTTCCTGTGGGAGACAGAAAGTTACCTTAAAGGAGAAAAAATTTCGGGTGTGATGTCTGCGGCAGCCAGGCCTATTATTTATTTTTTAAGGAAAATGGATATAAATCAGTCAAAAAAAGTAGATTATTATATTGCGATTTCAGAATATGTAAAAACCAAAATAAAGAGAGTCTACAATAGAAAATCAATTGTAATTTATCCTCCTATAGAAATGGGAAAATACAAATTTAGTAAAAACAAGGAAGATTTTTACCTCATCGTATCAAGATTAAAGGGATATAAAAAAGTTGACACAGCTGTTAAAGCTTTTAATATATTAGGGAAGAAATTAGTGATCGTAGGTACAGGGGAAGACGAAAATAATTTAAGAGAGAATGCCGGTAAAAGTATAAAATTTTTGGGTACGGTAAGCGACAGCGAACTCCTGGATCTGTACTGCAGGGCAAAATCCCTGATATTTACCGGCAAAGAGGATTTCGGTCTTACTCCGGTGGAAGCGCAGGCATCGGGAACCCCGGTTATAGCATATAGAGAAGGAGGAGCGTCGGAAACAGTCATTGACGGTAAAACAGGCTTTTTCTTTAACAGACAGGAACCGGAAGTTCTGGCAGAGGCTGTTAAAAAACTCGAGAAGAACCGTCTTGATCCTGCAAGATGCAGGAAAAACGCTGAAAAGTTTGACTTTAAAAATTTTAACAGGAAAATAAAAAATTTTATTGAAAGCATATATGAAGAAAGGTTTGTCTCTTAATTCCTATGAACAGCAGGTTATCAAAAATTTCTAATTTTTTTAAAAAGGATCTTTTTCAAAAACTAATATGTATCCTGGTGGCCTCTTCAGGACTTTTTTTACTTGTAAATAAATATCCTTACTTTGGTGTCCTGTCCATTTTAGTAATAGTTTTTTTAGGATTATTGTTCTTATTCTATAAAGGTTCGGTGACTTCTGTTCATTTTGGAATTGTCGGCATACTAATGTCTATTTATATTTATTTTATATTAAGCTATTTTATTTCAAATCAGACCCTTTCCAATTTTTTATCTTATAATTTCTTAAGATATGATGGCAATTTTTTCTTCAGCTATATACCTTTCTTTGCGCTGGCTGTACCGTATTTTGACTATAAAAAAGCTTCCAGTCTGTATTTTAATTTTATTTTTTTTACTTTTTCGTTGCTTTCAATAGCCGGTATCATAGGAGTACTGACAAAGCACTATTCATACATTTTTCTGATAAACGAATATGAAAGCCCGATGCTGGTAGGCTTGAATAATGCGCACAATGCAACAGGATCTGTTTACGCCCTTGCCAGTATTTTTGCTCTGGCTTTTACTTTAAAGTCGCATAAAAAGAAGAAAATCTATTACATCATTATTTTACTTCTCTGTATTGCGGGTCTTGTGATGACTCAGAGCAGGGGGAGCTATATAGGATTTATAATTGGAGCATTGCTGGTGATCTGGTTGTATTTTAGATCGATTTTAAAGTTTGTCATAACTATGACGGCAATAGCAGCTGCGTCCATACCATTGATATTCTTTACAGATTTAGGCGATAGATTTATAAGAATGCTGGATTTTTCAGATATTTATAATTACGCGATATTAGGAAGATTAAATTTATGGAAAAAAGCATTATATCTGTTCAGGCAGAGCCCAATATTTGGAGTGGGTTTTGGCAGATTTAATGATATGAGTTACACCGTCAATGATTATGGATATACATTGACCAGGCTTGATGAATTCGTGGGTATTCCAAAAATATTTTATACATACCATGCTCCTAATTTTGATTTTAGCGCAGCTCATGCACATAACTCTTACTTACAATTTCTGGCCGAAACGGGGATAGTAGGCCTTGGTCTGATAATATTTTTTTGGATCTTTTGCTACAGGATCATAATAAGAGCGTATAATCAAACTGGTGATGAATTTTCCAGAAAGATATATTTATCATGTTTGGGCAGCATCGCAGTATTATTTGTAATGTCTTTAACCGAAAATTATTTTTCTGCGACTACTATGATCATGTGTCTTTCAGTGGTGACTTCTTTATCCCTTGGTTTATACTGGCAGGAAAGACGTAATAAAATAAAATGAAACCCTTATTTATTACTTCTCTTTTTTTTAAAGTTGATCTTGAATAAATAAGTAGTGGCAAAGAACAAGCCGTCGCCCAGGATTGTAATTATTCTAAAGACCAGTGCCAGAGTCAAAGCTCTTGCTTCATTAAGGTATGGTAAGAGAATAGCAATTAAAACAGCTTCTCTTACTCCTATCCCTCCCGGTGCGCCTGGAGTGATGAGGCCTGCTGCCCAGGAGATCGCATAGGAACCTATGAATATTAGTATCAGATTTAAATCAATTGACCATAAATAATTACTTATAAACCATAGATTTAGGCCAAGGATGATGAAAAAAGCGGCATAAAGGACTGATACTAAAAATATAGTAAATAAAAGGGATTTTAAGTCTATCTTTTTAAGATCGATCAGCAAATTATTTTTAATCAGCCAGCTTTTAAACCTGGGTATGAATCTAATACAAAGCAGGATAACAAGTATAAAGATTAATACTATGACTGAAATGATTAGTAGACGATTTGTGTTTATTATTAAAAAATTTTGCCAGCCCAGTGCAATAGAAGAAAATAAAGCCAGGATTCCGGAAACAGCAATAAGTATTATTGCTTCAAAAAAAACGCTGTTGATAATAATCGAATTAGGAAGGCCGGCTTTTTTCCCTAATAAAAGCCTCCCGACGTAATGAAATATATTCCCGGGAATGTATTTTGCTATTTGTGATTGGCCGCAGATAATATAACTATTTTTAAAAGTTAAATATCCCCCAAACCCATAAACAAGTTTTTTCCACCCCAGGACTATAATAATGTATGAAGCAGAATAAATAAGGATAGAAAATATTAATACGGGCCAGTTTTGGGAAATTGAAAAACTTTTTATTATTTCCTGCCATTTTGTATAGCCTATCCAGATTACATATGCTATAGAAACTATGGTTAATATATATCCGATTATCTTCAGCGTTTTATTAATGGCAGAGTTACTTTTTCTACTCTTTAAAAAAAGACTACTCAATATCAGGACTCTTTCTGGTATCGCATAAAATAATGATCCATGGGATGGTAACTGTAACCTTAATGATTTTAAAATATTTACTTATCAATCTGCTGAAGCTGCGGGTCGTCCAGTGCTGGATATGGCCCGGAGTATTTCCCAATCTTGTCAGATATTTAAATTTCGCCATATTTAGCATCCTCCATAAAGGTTCCTGCGGTACCGATGCTATTAACCATTTTTTAGAGACCCTTTTAAACTCTTTTAATGCTTTTTCAGGCCGGTCCAGGTGTTCGAGTATTTCTATAGCAGTAATAAGTTCAAATGATTTATTCTTAAATGGTAATTTATAGGCTGAACCTTTAATAAAAAAAATCTCCGGATAATCATGTCTTGCTTTCTTTAAGATCTTATCTCCTATGTCTACACCGGTAACAGGACACATTACTGATTTATATATAAAATCAGTTATGAATCCTTCTCCGCAGCCTATATCCAATAGATTTCTGGTATCAAGAGACGCAATAATATTTTTTAGGTTTTTTAAGAATCTTTTTACAATCAGTTTTTCAAGTTTGTTTTGCGAAGAATATTTATCATAAAGATTTCCGTATATGAAAGGTTCTTCTTTTTTATAGAAAGCCATTATCTATTGCTCTTTTTTTTATTATAGATATACTTCCGTACCTTGTATTGTACGTCTTCAAGGAGTTTTCTGTTTATAGATACCAGATCTCCGAGTAGTCCCATCATGCCAAAGAGGAATCCAACGATTAATAATACAGCGGCAAGTATCAGGGATTGCACATGTCCGCCGGCATCACCGACTGAAAAGAAATATAAATATCTGATGCCTATTGCTAATCCGGCAGTAAAGAAAATGAGGCCTATAAGCATGAAGAAACGGAGAGGCTTATATGTCATAAATATACGGAAAATAGTAGTGGTAGAGTGGCTGATATAAAGCGGTATATTCTTTATTAGCCTTGATGGTCTTAGATTATCATTTACTCTGATGGGAATGGAAGTTATATTTATATTTTCCTGGCCGGCCTGGATTATGGTCTCCAGTGTATATGTATATCCCGTAAATACATTTATCCGGTAAGCTGCTTCTCTGGAAATAGCTCTAAACCCACAGGTAGTATCAGGGATATTGGTTCCAGAGACTACTCTTACCACCCAGCTTCCCAGCCTTTGCAGGATTTTTTTAATAGTTGAAAAGTGTTTTAATTTTTCTATTGGTCTGGCTCCGACAACAATATCAGCTTTCTTTTCCAATATTGGAATGATTAATTTTTTGATGTCATCTGCACAATACTGATTGTCAGCGTCAGTGTTAACAATAATGTCAGCTCCCAGTTTCAAGCATTCGTTTATTCCGGAGGTAAAAGCTTTAGCAAGTCCAAGATTCTTATTATGTGTTATTATATGATGAACCCCTGATCTTTTTGCCACATTTACTGTATCATCCGTACTCCCGTCATCGATGATCAAATATTCGATTCTATCAATTCCATTTATTTTACTGGGTAGATTATTTAAAGTCATGGGTAGGGTTTTTTCTTCATTATAACAGGGTATTTGTATTATAAGTTTCATCTCTGTTTTCACCTATAAACTGTAAGTATTCAAAGTTTAGATATATCTATTTATTATTTCTCACATAAAATAATAAAATTATAGCAGATACTATTAATATTGGAATTAAAGAACAATATTATTTAATTAAATATAGATTATTAAAAGTTAAAAATGGTCCCTGTATGGCAATATATTATATTTTTTTTAACAAAAATAGCTGGTTCAAATTCAATAAAAATTTCTGGTATTTTATGATTTTCATGCCAGCTTCATAACATAATTTATTTAAATCTTTGTAATTATATAATTTTTGATGCTGCTCTTCTGCTTCTCTGCTAAAAAGGCCTATTTTGCTGCCTAGATTGTGAATATTGTTGGATGCAGGATGGGGGGTGGTTATTATTAGATTACCGGAACGGTTTAGTGTTTTTGAAAGATCCTTTAGAATTTTTTTAGGCTCGGCCAGATGTTCAATTACTGCCAGCATCACAATAGTGTCATAAGGGCCTAATTTTCCAATTTCTTTATTTTCTATACCTGTGATTTTAAAGAATCTGTAACCAGGATTTAAAATTTTTGCCATATTTATGGATCTCTGGTCTATATCTATTCCAACATATTTATTTTTTGTAATATATTTTGCAAGTAGGCCTGTCCCGCAGCCGTAATCAAGTACTTTCCCTTTAATAAACGGCAAAGCTTTGGCAAGTCTTTTTTTCCTTATAAACGGTGATAGAAAACCAGTGACCTGATTTGTCATTATGGAACCTTTTTAAATGTTATAAAAGTATCGATTATAGAGCCGACTATATTATAGTTTATTTTAGGTTTATAAGATATAATTTCAAGGTCAAGGCATCAGTTCTCATAAATAAATTAATTTTATAAAATATTATTTATAAAAACTTTTTATTTTGAGTTATAGAATATGGTAAAAGAAATAAAAGCTGGAATTTTAAAAAGAAATTGGTCAGATATATTAATAATTTTCATTTTTTTAATTTTACCATTTGTCTTCTTTAAAGATTCAACTAATCTGAATTCGGTTATTTTAGGAATGCGTGATTCCGAACAGGTATTTCTCCCCTACCATTACCTAAAAATGGATTTACTTAAGAATTTTGAACTACCATTCTGGAACAATTATATCTTCAGCGGCTTCCCTTTATTTTCAAGCCCTAGTGCTGCTATATTATATCCTATAACTCTGATTCTGGGGCTGCTTTTTCCTGCGGCTTTGTCATTCAACATATCGGTTCTGATACATTATTCTTTAGCAGGGATATTCCTCTATTTATTTTTGCGTGAATATAAATTAAACAGGATCGCGTGTTTTACAGCCGGGTTAATATTTATGTTTAGCGGATCGATGATCACCCACAGGGATCATATCACCATGCTGTATACAATGATCTGGTTTCCCCTGATCCTTCTTTTTTTAGAGAAATATAGGAGGTCGAAGAGAATAGAATTTATTTTCCTGTCTTCAATCTTTTATAGTTTTTCTTTTTTTGCAGGTAATCCCCAAATGTTCCTATATGGATCGATGGTGGTACTTCTTTATATTATATTTTATTCTTTTATATATAACGGAATTCAAAAGTATTTCTTATTTTCACTGACTATTTTTTTATTTTTATTTTTATTGATATCTATACAGCTAATACCGATTTACATATTGACAAAAAATAGTATAAGAGAAGTTTCAAGTTATACTTTTTTTAGTGATTTTTCTTTCAATCCCAAGTTACTTCCAGTGTTAATTTTTCCTTTTATTTTCGGTACGGGTTCACAGGTCATACAGAGTGTACCAAAATATTTCGGACCATGGAATTCAGCAGAGATGTTAATATACTTTGGTATTTCTACTATTCCTTTACTTATATTTAGTTTCTTCAGGAAAAATAAACATAAATTTTTATGGATATTTATATTGTGCCTATCTTTCATTTTAGTATTCGGCAGGTACAACCCTCTGTATAAAATACTTTATTATATTCCCCTGATCAATAAGTTCCGTATATCTACCAGACACTGGTTTGAATTTGGATTGGCTTTTTCAATACTGGCTGGATTTGGATTTGATCACTTTATTAATTTAAATACCAGGAAATCAAAAAAATCGATCATAAGTATAATAGTGTTTTTAAGCACAGTTATTACCGGTTTTTTTATCTTTTATCTGACTGTTAACAATGGATTAAAAGATAGGTTATTAAATTTTCTAATCGGTAATGCCGACAAGATAAAATATTTCTTGCAGAACTTAAAAATCACCAGTTATTCCATATATGTTCCATTGGTTATAATCACTTTCACCATTATATTATTTGTGGTGGCTCTATTTAAAAAGAATAAAGTGATTTATATTTTCCTTGTCCTCCTGATATTTTTTGATCTTTTTTTCTTCGGACATTTCTTGGATAAGAATAGAGATAATTCATATATTTCAAGCAACTTGGAAGATTCTGAAATTCTGGGATTCCTGGAGGATGAGGAAATACCTTTTAGAGTATTACCAATAAGTTATGAGATCCCGGGATATAAATTATATGCAAATACGAATATTTATTACGGAATTGATATTACTGACGGGCATGACCCTATGCAGCTGGAAGATTATGGTATTATCACGGGTATAAGGAGTGACCCGGGTTGGGGGATTGATTGGAAAAAATTATTAAGGAACAATAATATAATCGCGATGCTTAATACAAAATATATCATAATACCTAATACCGATGAGCAAAGCGAGATTATGGATGATTTAAGAAAAAGCACCTATATTAATAAAGGAGTAGTACTGGATCATATGAATTATGAAAATTGCGAGTTTATCAACTCCAGACTTTTATTGGATGAAAGCGAAGTTATATTATCAGGGGAACGTGATAAGCTTAAATCTTATAAAGTCCCCATACAGGTTGATGATAATAAGGATTATCTTATAAGCTTATATATAAGTATTGATGAGAATGTGAACGGTGCTGTACATTTTGATTTTTACGGTACCAATTATGACAGAGCCGAACAGGAGTTTTACCTGGATCCAGAAGATATGGAAAGAAGTTATAAAAAGATCACAAATGTTATTGATGCCGGTTTAGTACCTGATGATGAAGAAGTCTATTTCAGGATATTTACTTATTCTGGAGGAGAATGCCGAATAAAGGACCTGGAGATTTATGAAGTGGATATTGTTGATTATGATAATTACAAAGCCATATACGGTGATGAGAATATAATGATTTTGGAAAACCAAAATTTCATGCCAAGATTTTACTTTGTTAAGGATATACAGGAAGTAAGTGATCTGAAACAGGCAGAAGAGATATTGTGGGAAGATGATATTATATGGTGTGATCAGAGATTTGACCCGCGAGATACGGCATTAGTTGAAGAAGCAGACTTCAGTAGAAGGGAATTTGATAATGTAAATATCGAGGCAAGTATAATTGATTACAAAAACAATAATGTTGTACTAGAAGTAGAATCAAAGAATGAAGCCTTTATGGTTTTTTCGGATAATTACTATACAGGGTGGAAATCATACATTGACGGGAAAGAAACAAAAATATATAAGACAAACGGCATACTTAAGGGAGTTCTCATACCTGAAGGTTTACATAAGATAGAGTTCAGTTATAGTCCTCCATATTTTAAGCTTGTAAGTGTAATAAGTCTCTCTTCATTTATTTTGCTAGTAGCAGGTATTATCTTCTTAGTAATGAGAAGAAAAAAGATGGATAAAACTAAAATATTAAAATAATTTTATAATATACATTTAAAAGCAGCTGAGTATATAGGAATGGGAGATATAAAATCATTTAAATATAGAAAATTGATCATAAAGACGACTATTTTCCTGATTTTCTATGTAGTCTTCTTCCAGTATATGAGACTGATTGTAAAAGATAATCTGCCCCTGATTCTTTTTGTCCATTCTTTGATGTTTATAGTCTATATCCTGTCCTTATACAGGATCAAATGGGGATTGTTTTTATTTATATTTCTTATCCCGTTATTAAATTTTTCTACTATACCTTTTATAAGACGCCCAAGATACATAATATTATTTTTATTCTTTGGATTATTTCTTGGCTTTCTGGTAAATAATACCAGTAAATTTTTAAGCAGGCGTTCACTAAAATACTCCGGAGGGATCACTTTTGACACTAAGATAACAAAAACGATGTTTATTTTTACCGTAATACTGTTTATATCCTGTGCCATAACAATATTCCGCTATTCTAATTTTTATCCTTTTATAACCAATGATTATTATAATCTTGCTGTAAATGTAAACGGTGTGGGGTCCACAGGTTCTATGATCTGGACTATAAGATGTTTTTTAAATTATTTTGTCGGCTTTTTATTTTTTATACTGATCTATAACGTTATAGACAGTATTAAGGATATAACAAATTCCATAATCTCGTTAGTATCAGCGACTATGATTTCTGCAGGAGTGATTTTCTACCAGTATTACTTCAATCCATATTTTGGAAATGTTGAACACTGGGTGATTTCAGGGAGGTTTAATGCCACATTTACCGATCCTAATGCTTTAGGGGCTTTCACTATTTTATTGTTTCCAGCCTATATAGGGCTGTTGATATATTTTAAGAAATGGTATTTAAAATTATTGGTACTTCTGTCATTTATAATATTTTTAGCAGAGTTATTCCTTTCAGGATCCAGGAGCGCCTTTATAGGCATAATCCTAGCGGTAATAATATTTGCTGTTATTTTTATAAGCAGGGGTCTGGCTTATATAAAAAGGCGGTGGAAATTTTATTCAAAACGATTTAAAACAATCCTAATATTGGTTCCGGTAATCATTCTAATATGTCTAATACTTTTTTATTTTTATCTGTCATATACACCGGATTCTAATATCTTAAAAATAAGCTTAGTAAAAAGGACTATTGATACTTTTAGGACCGGTATATATTACACAGGCAAGTACGGGATTATCGAGGGTTTTAAATCCATATCAAATTACAGATATATCTACTGGGGTCAAGCTGTTGAAATGTTCAAAGACTACCCGCTGACTGGAGTGGGTCAGGGTTCCTATCTTCTGCAGCTGCCTAATTATTTTGTGATTAATATGACCAATTTTTATAATGTCGATTATTCTGGAAATTATTACCTCCAGGTGTTATCAGAACTTGGTCTTCCCGGCCTGGTGCTTATCCTTTTTGTTTTTTATTTACTGATCAATAAGGTATTTAATTATTTCAGGTTAAAAAGACGCCTGAAAAGTTTTGAAAACAGTGACTGGTTGCTTACCGCTTTGTTTATTTCATTTATTTCAATGCTTGTTGGACAGATATTTGGCCCGCATACTAATTTTGAAGAGGTCCAATTCACTCTATGGCTGGTCATAGGGCTTATGATAGTGTATGTAAAATTAAAACAGACGGGATTTAAAGAAGAACTCAAGCCCCTGCGGATATGCAGAAGTATTAGATTCGACATCGGTGAAAAAGTAGCTCTATCGGTAATTGTACTGGTCTTTATTTCCAGCATGCTGATAAGTTCCCTTACCAGCATGTCAATCAATGTCGGCCAAAACCTTTATGACAAAAAGGGTAATTATAAAGGATGGGAGAACAGTTATGGGTTCTATAAAGTAGAAACGATTGAAGATGAAACGTTCCGCTGGGCAGGTATTGATGCCAGTGAAGTAGTTGAAAAAAAAGGGGACAGGATGATCATTCCTATAAAAGATGCTATTCCTATAGAGTCTCAAAAACCTCTTTTGGTCAATGTCTTTGTCAATAACTGCCTGGTAGAAAAAATAAGGCTTGAACATAATAAGTGGATCGATGTTGTGATAGATATACCTGATTCTACCAGAGACCATTTCACTCTGACCCTGACTTTCAGCAGGAGCTGGGTTCCAAAAGAATTAGGCCTGACTCCGGACAGCAGGGAGCTTGGGGCCAGGATAGGAGAATATAGGTTTATAGATTGACAAGCACTATTTATAAACCATTTTTAAATTTTTAGTGTTTCTCTTATAATAAATAATTAATTTTTATATTTTTATGGGACATATGCAGAATTCTCAAAAACAAATTTTTAGTCTAAAAACCAGAATATTTTTTGGGTTTATGCTGGTTGTAAATGACTTATTAATTGTGGCGTTAAGCTGTTTTTTATCCTACTATATAAGGTTTTACACCAGGATCTTTACAGTAAATGAACTGTCCTTTGCTGTTAGCGATAACTATATATTTTATTCAATAATCTTTATTATAATTATTATATTTGTTTCTTTTGTTTTCAATCTTTACAGCTTGAATAATGTTTACAGAAGTCCAGTCTATTACCCTGCAGCATTGATGACGACTATCTTAAGCACTGTGGTAATATACTTTTCAGGCAGGATGTTAAGTGATCTGTATTTTTCACGGATATTTATCGCACTTTTATTTGCAATAAGTACCCTTCTTCTTTTTTTAAGCCGGTTTATTATCAGTATTATTGCCAAAAATTTTTTTAGAAAGGCCGGTGTTCCTGACGGAGAATTTGTAGCTGGAATAGGCGAAAACATAAAAGTCATTGGGAGGTTGCCCCGCTCTAAAAAGAAAACAATATATGGCATTACACTTGTTATAAACGACATAGTCTTTCTGGCGCTTGCTTTTTATATTTCCTACTATTTGAGATTTCATACCGGTCCTATTGCCGAACTAAACCTGACTTATCAGCTGGAAAGCAACTATTTCTTTTATTCTATTATATTTATAATATCTGCCATTATTTTATTTTTGATATACAGATTGTACAACTGGGATTACATATATAGGGGATCTGGTTATTATTCCCGAATAATAAAAGGGTTGATAATAAATATTATAGTAATAGTACTGGCAGGCTATCTTTTTGACCTCTTTACTTTTTCAAGAAAATGGATCCTTCTGCTGCTTGTTTTCAGTGTTTTATTTATTTTGACCAGCAGGCTGATAATCGAACTGGTAACTGTAAGACTTATCAGAAGATTGAATATAAGATCCAGGACGGTGGTAGTAGGTGTGGGTGAGAATGCCAACAGGATTGAAGATAGTTTCAGGAAATATTCGATGGAAGGTGATAATATCCTGGGTTATGTTGATAAAAAGAGCAGGATTCTTAAGAATAAAAAATACAGCAGGCAGTTTAATATACTTGGCTATCTTAATGATCTAAAAGACGTGATCTATAATAATGAGATCCAGAGAGTAATTATTTCCAGTCCCGAATTTAAATATAACGAAATGCTTGAGATTTTGGAAAAAATAAAAGGTATTGATGTATCTGTATTGATATTCCCCGGATTTTTTGAGTTCTCGATTAAAAGGATGAATATGAGGGAGATTGCTGGGATTCCTCTTATGCAGGTTTCAAATATAGGGTTTTTTGGATTTAATCTGTTTTTAAAGAATACCATTGATTATGTACTGGGAAGCATAATGTTTTTATTTTTTATTCCTATTTATCTGTTTGTAGGATCGGCCATAAAAATAAATTCTTCCGGCCCCATATTTTACAAGCAGAGGAGATATACCAAAGACTGCAGAGTATTTTATATGTATAAATTCAGATCGATGTTTATAAATGCCGACCGCAGACTTAAGGAATTAGAGGGATACAATGAAGCTGACGGTCCCCTGTTTAAGATAAAAGGCGATCCCCGCATAACAAAGGTAGGCAGGTTTATCAGAAGGTTTTCCATTGATGAACTGCCCCAGATAATAAATGTTTTAAAAGGTGAGCTTAGTCTGGTAGGGCCCAGGCCTCCGCTGCCGAGTGAGGTAGAAAAATATGATGAGTGGGAGATGAAGAGGATGAATGTAAAGCAGGGCATCACAGGTCTCTGGCAGATAAGTGGAAGGAGCGAACTTTCATTTGAGGAGATGGCAAGGCTTGACCTGTATTATATACAGAACTGGTCGATTGAAATGGACATAAAGGTACTTTTAAAGACTATCCCCACTGTTTTATTCGGGAGAGGGGCGTATTAATCTGGGTAACGTAAGAGTGGATACGATCTGTATTTAATGAAAGGAAATATTTTTAAAAAATAAAAAATTATGTTTTCAAATATAAAAACGCTTTTTTCATACAGGGAGCTTCTTTTTAGTCTTACCAAAAAAGAGCTTAAGGTAAAATACAGGGGTTCGGCCCTTGGATTTTTCTGGTCCCTTTTAAATCCCATACTGACTATGCTGGTTTATACTTTTGTATTTTCCATCGTGCTGCGAGGAGGTATTGAACAATTTGCTGTGTTTCTGATCTGCGCGCTGCTCCCGTTTAATTTTCTATCAAATTCTGTTAACTATGGGGCTGGCTGTATTATTTCTAACAGCAATCTGGTAAATAAGATTTATTTTCCCAGGGAGATAATTCCTTTATCCATTGTCCTGTCAAATCTTGTCAATTTCTTCTTTGAGCTTGCTGCCCTGTTTATCGTACTCGGGGTAATGGGCTACAGATTCTATATGTATCTTTACCTGCTTCCGGTCTTGATATTTATACAGTTTTTTCTGGTAGTTGGAATGACCTTTCTGGTATCAGCGCTGAACGTTTTTTTCAGAGACCTTCAGCACTTGATCACCATTATTATGATGGTCTGGTTTTTTGGGACTCCGATCATATATCCATTAAGTATGGTCCCGGAAAAGTATCATATCTTTTTAAAGATAAACCCCATGACTATATACGCTGATTACTACCGCAATATTTTTTATTATGTGAAATACCAGGAAAGTGCAGGGTTTCCCTCAACGTTAGATACTTTAATGGCTCTGGGTATTACTGTTTTAATATTCTTTATCGGTTATTTTGTCTTTAAGAGATTGGAGCCAAGATTTGCCGAAGAGATCTAAAAGGTCAAAAATGGTTAAAAATAAAAATAAACTTAAATATTCTAAGAGTGAAGTAGCAGTTGATATCAGATCAGTATCAAAAAAATTCAGAATACATCACGAGAAGATACCCAGTCTGAAAAATACTATCCTTAAGCTGAGGCGTACGACTTACGAGGAATTTTTAGCTCTTGATGATGTGTCTTTTTCCGTAAATCACGGAGAGACAGTCGGTATTATAGGACCTAATGGATCTGGTAAAAGCACACTTTTAAAGCTTATTTCCAAAATAATCCTGCCTACAACAGGAGAGGTCGTGGTAAACGGCTCTATGTCGGCACTCCTGGAACTTGGTGCGGGATTTCACCCTGACCTTACCGGTAGGGAAAATATTTATATCAATGCCTCCATACTGGGTATGAGAAAAAGGGATGTGGACAAAAAGCTGGGTGATATCATAAGCTTTTCAGGACTGGAAAAATTTATAGACACACCGGTAAAGAATTATTCATCAGGGATGTATATGAGACTTGGTTTTTCGGTGGCCGTAAATGTAAATCCGGATATCCTTCTGGTCGATGAAGTCCTGGCAGTAGGCGACCAGGCATTCCAGTCCAAGTGCTACAAGGTCATATATGATTTTATGAAAAGGGGAAAGACCATCATCATCGTCTCTCATGATCTTGACACCATTTCAGATCTCTGCAGTAAGGCGGTTTTCATCAGGGAAGGGAAGGTAGTAGATATGGGGAGACCCCTTAATATAGTGACCGAATATAGGGCCTATATCGAGGAGCTGGATAAGAAGAGGATAATCGAACAGCAGAAGGCCGAAAGGAGAAAGATATTTAAAACAGTCATCGAGGGCAAAGAGAAGATAATAGATGGGGAAGAAATAAGCAGACTCTCAGGCCTTGGAGTGGGAGGAGAAGCTGTTAGCAGGTTTGGAAGTGGAGATGCAGAAATTCAGAATGTTCAGCTTCGGGACAGCAGGGGTAAAGAAATAGATTTCTGCAAGTTTGGCGACGATGTAAAGATAGTCTATAGAGTGTTGTTTAAAAAAGAGGTCAGAGAGCCCATATTTGGTATCAGGATGACTGATCACAGAGGAAATATTATTTACGGGACTAACACCAGGTTAAAAAAGATAGATACCGGAAATTTTGAAAAAGGTGATAAAGCAGAAGTTGCTTTTTGCTTTAAAATTAATCTAATCGGAGGAGAATATTCGGTATCACCTGCAGTTGGTTATAATGATAACAAGACTTACTGCGACTGGGTAAATGACATGTTTGCTGTAAATGTGATACACAGGAATATAGCCGAGGGCCTGGTAGATCTAAATCCTGAGATAAGCTTAAA
>Ga0315546_1000412_pt1 | contig 31474 bp, 30 predicted proteins | sample SalMarSW160170MG_FD_203833 | JGI IMG/M metagenome (GOLD analysis project Ga0315546, IMG submission 203833) | Salt marsh sediment microbial communities from the Plum Island Ecosystem LTER, Massachusetts, United States - Salt Marsh Sediment SW1601-170 ...
AGAAAAAGAATTAATCAAGCTTATTACTCATCAGGGTGGACTTGTCTCTTATTTGGAGACCAATGATGTGAGAGAAGTAGTGGGGAAAATAGAGCAAGGAGATAAATACGCCGAATTAATCTTTGAAGCAATGTGTTACCAGATTGCCAAAGAAATAGGGGCAGTGGCCACAGTATTAAAAGGGAAAGTTGAAGCAATTATTCTTACCGGAGGTATAGCTCATAATGAAATTTTAGTAAATAAGATAAAAGATCGTACAGGTTGGATAGCTCCAGTTGTAGTTTATCCGGGAGAAGAAGAGATGAAGGCGTTGGCCGAAGCAGTCACAAGAGTGATAAATGGGGTAGAGAAAGCAAAAATATATTCCTAAAACTAATTTTCAATTTGTGTAATCATAAATTTAATCAGTGTAATCTGTTCTATAATCTGTGTAATCAATATAAAGGAATTATATCAGGAGGTTCGAAGATGATAAAAAGTTTTAAAGAATTATTTGCCAATTTAAAAATTAAAGGAAGAGAAAAAATCATCGTTGCCGGCGGAGAAGATATTGAGACCTTGAAAGCCCTAAAAGATTGTTACGACTATGGATTTGGAGAAGGAATTCTGGTGGGAGATGAGGTAGAGATAAAAAAGTCTATTTCTATATTAGGGAAAAGCGATTTCATAAAAGAGATTATCGGAGCAAAAGGTGACGAAGATAAAGCTCGAAAGGCAGTAGAAAAAGTAAAAGAAGGAGGGACACTCCTTAAAGGGAAGATTAAAACTGCTACTCTTTTAAAAGCAGTGTTAAATAAAGAGTGGGGGTTAAGGACTGATAAAATCGTCAGTGATGTTTTTATCTTTGAAGATAAAAGAGAAGAGAATCCCAAATTGGTATTAATGAGTGATGGAGGAATAAACCTCAAACCGGATGTGAAGACTTTAGTTGCAATTATAAATAATGCCGTTGAAGTTGCCCTCAAACTAGGGATAGAAACTCCTAAAGTTGCTCTCTTAGCTGCGGTGGAAACCATAAACCCTGATATGGAAGAAACCATCAATGCAGGGATGATTTCCAAAATGAATGAAAGAAAGCAGATTACCGGCTGCATAATCGATGGGCCGCTGGCATTAGATAATGCTATTTCAGAATTTGCTGCTGAGAAAAAAGGAATTGTTTCACCGGTGGCAGGTAAAGCCGATATTCTAATTGTCCCTGATATTGCCGCCGGAAATATCTTTGGCAAAGCACTTACTTATTACGCCAATTATCAGACAGGACATACATTAGTGGGGACAAAGGCTACAGTAATAATACCCTCCCGGGCAGACAAAAGTGATGTGAAATTAAACTGCATCGCCGTTTCTATCTTATGCAGTAAGTAAGCAGGAAATATTTATAAAATCCTATAAAAAAGAATTATGGTTTAATATTCCAGAAGCGGTTTGATTTATATGTCAAGTATGAAGACCATGATATTTTATATATTTAATCCTACTCTTTTGGTATTCTATTGTCAGAAGAACCGTCCCCTTGACAATTAGAAGAACTATCCCCTTGACAATTAAAATCCTGCAAAAACGAGAAAAAAGTTTTCTTGAATATCACTTTTAATTGTGATAACATTTAGCTCTATGTATTCAATGCAATTTTTACTGAGTAATAAGTAATAAATAAAAGGGAATTAAAATAATGGAAGCTGTAAATATAAGAAATATCGCTCTTATTGCCCATGTAGACCATGGTAAGACCACTCTGATAGATGCTATGTTGAGGCAGAGCGGTACTTTTCGGGATAACCAGGAGGTAAAAGAAAGGGTAATGGATTCTAATGATTTGGAAAGAGAAAGAGGAATTACTATCCTTTCTAAAAATACCTCAATCCATTGGCAGGGGGTAAAGATTAATATCGTAGATACGCCGGGCCATGCAGATTTTGGAGGAGAGGTTGAGCGAATCTTAAGAATGGTTAACGGAGTTCTTCTGATTGTAGATGCCTTTGAAGGGCCTATGCCTCAAACTCGATTTGTCCTGCGTAAAGCTATGGAACTAAATCTTATTCCCATAGTAGTCATCAACAAAATAGATAGGCCTAATGCCCGTCCTGCTGAAGTTTTAAACGAAATCTATGATTTATTTATTGAATTGGGAACCAGTGATGGGCAGATAGACTTTCCGGTTATTTATACTTCTGCTCGTTCGGGTTTATCCGGATTTTCTCCTGATTCTTTAGAGGATAATTTAACCCCTCTTTTTTCAACTATTTTAAAATATATACCTGCTCCTTCAGTGGAATATAATTCTCCTTTGCAATTATTGATTACCAATCTTGATTATGATGATTATGTGGGGAAGATAGCAATTGGACTTATTAGCCGAGGAGAAATTCAGGAGGGGGAAACAGTCACTTTAATCAAGCGGGATAAAAGTCAGGTATATAGTAAAGTAGTAAAACTTTATCTTTTCGAAGGATTAGAAAGAAAAGAAGTAAAGAGAGCTGAGGCCGGAGAAATTGTGGCTGTAGCGGGAATTAGCGAAGCTAATATTGGAGAGACAATAGCTTGCAGAGAAAAACCTGAGGCCTTATCTAAAATAAAAATAGATGAACCTACTTTGACTGTAGATTTTACTGTCAATAATAGTCCTTTTGCTGGTCGGGAAGGGAAATTTGTCACCTCTCGCCATTTGAGAGAGCGTCTTTTTAAGGAAGTTGAAACCAACGTGAGCCTTAGAGTCGAAGAGACAGAATCGACAGATATTTTTCATGTTTCAGGAAGGGGAGAGCTTCATCTTTCGATTCTTATTGAAAAGATGCGCCGAGAAGGGAACGAATTTCAGGTTTCTAAACCCAAGGTTATTTTTAAAAATATTAAGGGAGTGAAATGTGAACCCATAGAACTTATGACCTGTGATATCCCTAAAGATAGCTTAGGAGTAGTTATGGAAATTTGCGGAAAGAGAAGGGCGGAGTTGGTTAATATGGTTGAATTTTCTTTTGATCAATTGCGGCTTAAATTTGAAATTCCGGCCAGAGGGTTGATCGGTTTTCGGGATGAGTTTCTTACCAAGACAAAAGGTAAAGGAATAATGCATCATCTCTTTCTTGATTATCAGCCGTACAAGGGGCCTATCCCCACTCGTTCTCGAGGAGTATTAATTGCCTATGAAAGCGGAATAACCAGCACTTACGGTCTTCATAATGCTCAGGAGAGAGGAACGCTATTTGTAGGTCCAGTTACAGAAGTTTACCAGGGGATGATTGTAGGGGAAAATAAGAGAAGTGATGATATGGAAGTTAATGTATGCAAGAAAAAGCACGTTACCAATATGCGTGCAAGTGGTTCGGATGAAGCCTTGCGTTTGGAGAAACCCCGTCAGTTTTCTTTGGAACAGGCCTTGGATTATATCCAGGAGGATGAATTATTGGAGGCTACTACTTCTAATATTCGCCTGAGGAAAAAGCTTTTGGACCATCATTCTCGTCTTCAGCGGGTTAAAAGTTTAAAGGTAGGTTAATATATAAAAAAGGGGATAGGCAAGACACCTGTTGTCCCCCGTACCTGTTTTAGTCTTTTCTTTCTATTAATCCAATAATACCCGATAAAATTATTACCGTTGAGAGGAAACAGGTACCAACCCCGATGAACATTGCTCCGCCCAGGCTGCCAAACCCACGCCAGATGGAAAATATTAAAGAACCAAAAGCTAACATTGTGGTGATACTGGTAAGAAGGATAGCCTTTCCTGTACTAGCAAATATTTTATTTACCTTCCCTCTACCCTCTAACTGCCAACGGTGAACAATATGAACCCCATCATCTATACCTATACCAATAATCATAGGCAGTCCCATTATATTCATAACAGTAAGTTGCATTCCTACAAATTTCATAATGCCGACCATCCAAAAAACACCTACGGTCAAGGGGATCATTGCTATTAAAGTGTAATTAAATTTTCTAAAGTCAAGCCACAAAAGCATAAATACCACCAGAATAGAAAGAAGTACAGCATTCCTTCCATCCTTAGCTACAATATCAAATAATGTCTTCATAACTGGTGCCATTCCGGTAGCTTTTTCGCTTATCTTATCTAAATCATTTACAAAATGGTCCAGATATATTCTATCCTGCCAAATATTTCCTGCAGGAAAGACAGTTAATAGAAATTGAGTTCTATCTTTATTGGCATATCTGTTCAGAATAGAAAGAGGTAATTCTTCTAATTCAATTGTTTCTAGAGAAGACATTCTAGTAACAGAGTTTTTAAAATAAGGAGAAAAATATTCTTGAAATTTATTTAATCCAGTCAAGGAAGTATTTTTGTCTTTTTCCAGAACATTAATAAGTTCATCTATTATATCTTTAGACTTTGGTTCATCAGGATTTCCTACAATTTCACTGCATTTGTTATCTATTTTATCATGTCCTCCTAAAAAAGCCATGTCCTGAATTTCCATAATATTCATTTCCAATCGTTTTACCTCTTCAATTAATTTTTCAAAATCGTCTGTTTCAAAATCATTATCTGTTTCTGAAGTTAACATTGATTTTCTTATTTCATTGATATATGGAATTCGTTTTTTCTGTTCTTCTTCCGAAGATAGGTACATTGATATATCATCAACCATTGCTACTGAATTCATATTTTTTGCTTTTTTAGCTATGACTCGGGATTCGTCAACATTATCCGCTAAAATTAAGGCATAATCCATGCTTAAATCAAATTTATCCAACACTGTATCCTGCAGGGTTATCGAGGTTAGTCCTTTTGCTTCAAGATTCATATAGTTCTGATCAAAAGTTATCCTAAAAGCAAAAAAGATTAATAATACTGTAACTATAATAGAGGTAATAATAGTGGTAATATATCGTTTGGATAAAAACTCGCTGACAGCTCCAAAAGATTTAAAAGAGATATCTTTATGGATAATTTGTTTTTTTGATTTGCCTTGTTTGTACTTTTTTTCTAAGCGTTGTTCGCGTATAACTAATAATGAGGGCAAGAATAAAAAAGTAACGATTAATACTGCTAAGAGGCCATAGCCAGTTACCAAACCCATTTCTTTCATTCCTCGAGAATTGCTTATTAATAATGTAAAGAAGACTGCACAGGTGGTTAAACCTCCGGTTAAAATACCCTTGCCACTTTTGTGAAATGTTTCTTCCATTGCTATACCGATAGATTTCCCCAAAGACCTTTCTTCTGCAAAGATTGAAATAATGTGGATAGAAAAATCAATACCTAATCCAATTAAGATTACTGCCATTCCAGAAGTCATAAGGTTCAATGAACCGACTAAAATTTTAGTCAATCCAGCCGCCCAGATTATCCCCACTAATAAGTTTAATAAAGCTAAAATTGGGGAGATCCACATCTTGAAAGAGACTACTAATAAAATAAATATTGCAGCAAAGGCAATAAAGCTGGTATATCCCATGCTCTCTGTAGCATAAACTGCTTCGTCATGAGATACTGGAATCATTCCGGTAAGCCCCGCCTTAACATCTGGATATTTTTTTCCGGTAGTATCAATTACTTTTTGGATTGTCTCTACACTGGAAACAACCTTATCCATATCGGTAATATTGAAATTCGGAACAATATTTAAAATGAGTGCTTTTTTATCATAAGAAAGGATATAAGGTTCTCCAAAGAGTAATTTATCAACAGCTTTTTGGGCTTCATCTTTAGAAATAGTTTTATTAGATAAGGATTTTTCTATTTCTTTTATAAAATATTTAATACCATCTAAAAAAATTACTGTGCTATCTTCTTTTTCTCTTGTAGAAATGGATTCTTCTCGTCCAACATATTGTTTTTCAAAACTATTGTTAATATTGGTTAATAAAGGAAGTAAACTTGGATTTTTAAAAATGTCTTTCATATTTTTAAGGTCATCCGCTTTGATTAACATTAATCCATGATTTTTAATGAAATCCATTTCCTGTTTATATTCAATCCGCTTAACGTAGGGCTTGTCGTCTTTAGGATCAATTACTGCTTTAATCTGAGGAACAACTGCTTCAGCAAATGCTTTTATCTGTTCTTCTTCGCCCTGAACAACTACGATAATACTTGTGGCAGAAACAAATTCATCAATTACTTTATTGTATTCAAGGGTTCTTTTATCTTTCGAAGGTAGCAAATCAGACCAACGCATATTGTATTTGAGTTGTGTAGCAAAGATTCCAAAAATTAGGGTAATAATAATGATAATTCCTAATATTTTCCAGGGATATTGAGTATGTAACTTAGCTAAGGATTTTAGAATTTTTTCTCGCATAATTTACCTCTTTTTTAAATTTCTTTCAGTGAATAAGCTGTCATCTAATTCTACATTGTATTTTACTTCCAGCATTTCTATACTTGTTTGGGAATTTTCCTGTTTATTATACATTACCATTTTTGTGGCAGTAGGGATACCGTCTATTTCCTTGATATTATATTGAATCAGTGTTTTTAGTAAAAGTTCAGGATTTTCCGCGTCATAATAATTTATGACTACCGGGTAAAAATCGTCTTTGATTATCCACATAATCAAACGGGAATAACCGGATTTAATGCCTTCTTTTTTCAGCATCTCTATCTTGTAACAATCATACCCTTCTCTTTTTTCGGAACCAAGTTTTTTACTGCTGAAATCTTCAATAAAAGCATCACTTGCACCGGTGTCTTCATAAGAGAAATCACTGCCTTCCATTTTTTGGCTTTTGGAATTAGTGGCAAGTTTGCGTATTCGCTTTGTACGGGGGAAATACATCCAAATATCATCAGCATAGTTGAGCATTAGTATAGTTTGCCCCTTTGCTCGTTTGGGCTCTATATAACGCAATAGATTTTTTTCGCCTTTATTTTTACTATATGAATCATAAATAAAAATTCTTTTTTCGCCGGATGTGGTAGTAATGGTCATTTTTACTTTGGCTTGAACAGTATCCTGATTCATTAATTCATTTACTTTATTTATAATTTCTTCAGCGGTAAGCTCTTGTCCATAGGAGGTGATAATTATGCTAATAATTAAGAAAAATATAATTAATATAATAATTAATTTGATAAATCTATTATTTGATCTCATAATTTTTCTCCTTTTAGAGTGTCAAGCTATGGCGATAATAATTTATTTTTTCTTAAATTTTGGGATAAACATAGGAACTCTTTTCTTATATTCGAAATATTCTTTGTCAAGTCGTTTTTCCAGTTCTGGTTCTTCAATTGCTTTTAGCTCAAGAAAATTAAATAAAATAAAAAGAGGGGTAAATATGAAAACCAGAGAAATTGATCTAAACAAGATACCAAATCCAAACATTAAAATAAAAACGCCACTGAGCATAGGATTTCTGATATAAGAATAGGGTCCTGTAGTGACTAATTTTGGTGGTGGATTGAAAGGAACTGGTGTTCCCTTAACTTTTATAAAATTTAAAATTGACCATAGTATTAAGAATAAGCCTAAAGTGAGAATAAATAAAGATATACTAAGATTTAGGGGATAAGATATAAGCTTGGAAAAATGCAGGAGTTTATCAATCCAAAGAGATACTATAATAAATAGTCCAATAAGACTGAAAAAGAAGATTATTCCAACGGGAGTAAGAAGGTTTCGATTTTTTTTACTACCGGTAGCTGTTTTATAAAAAAGATTAATTACTTTGTTTCGGAAACTCGTAGTATTGGCCCCTTTTCTTAGTTTTTGAAAAAATCTTTTAAGATTTTATTACTATAAATAATAATCATTGGATTACATATTCAAACAATCAATTACTGTTTTTAAATAAATGGCCATATGTCCTTTATTTTCATCTCTTATCAGACAACCTTCCTCGGTTTCTTCTATTAATGCTTCGATCACATATTTTAAAACTTCTTATCCTTTGCCAAAGGCAATTTTAAAACGTTCAGCTGGGTCATCAAAAGTGACTTCTTTTGGATCAAAATGTTCTGAATCAAATTCTCCTCCAATCCATTCTAACATTTCTTCATGTTGTTCATCATTAGGATTTCTTATGCTTTCTAAAAAGTCATCATAAACAAGAGGTCCTCCACAATCTTCAGGAGGACAAGCTCTTTTTCCTTTAATGCAAATGGGGTAGATAATATTTTTTTCTTTTGGGAGTATTTTTTCCAGGGTTATTTTATGTTCCCAATTATCACCAAAATCATATATGTAATTTGCTGATTTATTTTCCCTTAAAAAGTAGTCCGCTATTTTTTGTTTCCAACCAGGAAGAACTTTATAATCTGCGAACTCTTCCTCTGGAATTCCTATAAGTGTTTTTAGTCCAGTTAGTGGATTATTTATCTCAAATTCATGAAGATGACCATCAAACCAGCCCATAGAATCTTGGATGGATACATGAAAATCCCAAAAGGTATAGGTTTTTGGGACTTGTATCCTTCGCCAAATGAGTGGCTTAATATCCTTTAAGGTAATCTTAAATTGATATACTTGATCAAATTTCTTTTTCATAATTTTTCCTCCTCTTATAATTTAGGATTTTTATCAATAACCTTTTTAAAAGCTTTATATAAATAATATTCTCTAAAAATTTCAAAAATCCTCTTTTTTGGTAAAAAATAATAGAAATAAATTATAAGTTACTGATTTTTAGATTTTGGTTAAATATTCGTTCACTTAACAAATTCCACAACCAAAGTATAATAAATTAACAAAAAGATTAATTAATTGTGCTTAGCTCCATAAACATGAAGTGTAAAGGGGCAAAAGAAATAAGAGAAAATTTCAGAGTTATATTTATTGAATTTAACTTGATATGTTATAATTACAAAAATAATGTGAGAAAAAGAGGGGGAGTTAAGTAGAAAAATATCAAAATATTAATCAATAAAAGATAGATTATTAAATGGAGTGAATAAAAATAATATTGTTTTTATGGAGGTTAAAAATAATAAGAATGCTCCCCAAGAAATTGATTAAAGAAGACAGATTTGAAAGAGAGATTGAATACAAACTTTTAGAAAAAGAAATCTGTAAAACTTTTCTAAAGGAATATAATAAAAAGAATAAAAAAGATTATCGCTTTATTAGGTTGGGTGACCCTATTAAAAGAGAACCTTCTTGTATTTGTACAGAGAATTTGAATATTGAACTTACCCCAGTATATTATAATAAAGAAGAAGCAAAAGCTACCTGGGGGTTAGTTAAATCAATGAAGAAACGGAAGAAGGATAAAAAAAATAATTATAAGCATAAAAACAAAAAAGATTATTTAACCGTTGCAAACCAGATATTTTGCGATTCTTTAAATGAGCGAATAAATAATAAAAATGAAAAAAAATATAATCATACTGGCAAATTATTTTTAATTATAGAAGAGGGAATAGGATTAACCGAAAAGGATGCAGTGGAGTATTATATTAATCAGGGTAAAAAATTTACTAATAATATTTTTAACGAAATCTGGCTGATACTACAGTCAGCAGGGCATTATAAAATATATTTATTGGATGAAAAATAATTTCTTTTCGATTAAAACTAATGATAGTTGGTTTTCTTGGAAAAGAGAGAAAGAGAAAAAGTTATAGCCTGATCATAAGTGGAAGCCAGGTTATAACTTTTAATTTTTTGGTGTTTTTACAAATAAAAGAGGGAATACAATATCACTTAAGCAGCAGGGTATCCAAACAGAGAGAAATAGAAAAATAAAAATGGCAATATAGGTAAACCAATTCAAGGTTTGTCCTAAAGCCATAATAATATGGAAGAGCGAAGCCCAGGTGCTAAGGAGAACATGACCAAAGTGAGGGAACTTTGTAGAGGGCTTTAGATAAGCTATTCCAATTCCGAATAAGGCCAAGGGATTGACCAGCCACCATTTTTCAATAAAACCCAAATGAATTTCTCGATGGGGCATATTGAGCAAAATTTCACCCAGATAAGGGATTAGCGAATCACTTAATGTAGCTATTCCGATAGAACCCACATAACCGATGAAAATTAAAATTCCCAGGTTACATTTTTTTTTGGAAGGGTAACATTGGTAAAAATTATACATAGAGGCAGTAACTAGTGCACTAAGAAAAACATGGATGGGGTGAAGGATATAGAAAATATTATAGGAAGAGTCAGAAGGTAGTTTTTGAAAAAATATTATCAGAATTATTCCGGTGGCAGCTCCGAAAGCAGTGAAGGGAATATGTTCTTTTAATTCTTTAAAGATTTGTTTGTACATTTCTTCCCCCTATTTTTTAACCAAAATATTTTTTAGGCGGGTAGAGTGTATGGGTAATAATTATTTAATTAGGTTATAGTAATATGTTATACTTATAAAAGTAGAGAAGTCAATAAAATTTCTAATTAATCTCAAATTTTTATTATCAAAATTAAATAATCGAAGAAGAAAAGAGGAAACAGAGATTGAAGATTGGATGCCATATTTCTATCGCCGGGGGAATAGATAATTCTGTTGTTCGGGCTGTGGAATTAGGCTGTAATACTATGCAGATATTTTCTAAGAATGCATCTACCTGGCGGGAAAAGATATTAAAGGAAGACGAAATAAAAAGTTTTAGAGAGAATTTAAAAAATTCTAATATTAACCCCGTTTTTATCCATACCTCTTATCTTATTAATTTGGCTTCCCCCTCAGATGAACTTTATTTCAAATCAATTAATGCATTTATTGAAGAGATGAAAAGAGCAGATCTTTTATTGCCTGACCCTTATTTAATTATTCATCCAGGGGCCCATACCGGAGCAGGAGAAGAATATGGAATTCAGAGGATAATCAGAGCTCTTAATATTATTTTAGAAAAAAGTGCAGATTTAAATTTAAAGACGATGATATTATTAGAAGATACTGCTGGTTCGGGTACGCATTTGGGTTATACTTTTTACCAGTTAAAGAGGATGATAGAAGGGGCGAAAGATAGAAAGAAGATAGGAATATGTTTTGATACCTGTCATGCCTTTGCTGCAGGATACGACCTTTCGCATCAAGAAGGTGTTGAGCAGACTTTAGAGGAAATTGATAAATACTTGGGTTTAGAGCGATTAAAGGTGATACATCTTAATGATTCAAAATTTCCTTTGGGTTCACGAAAAGATAGGCATATGCATATTGGCAAAGGATATATAGGACTGGAAGGTTTTAGGGTGTTAGTGAATCATAAATATTTAAAAGACTTACCTTTTATTCTGGAAACTCCCAAGCATGACGAAAAAGATGATCTAAGAAATATTAATTTAGTAAAAAGTTTAGTTTCGAATGTGAGGGTTGTATAAGTGCCGGTAGAGAGAATCTTGAATGAATTAAAAAAATATAATAAGATAAGCTCCCGTTTTACTGACTGGAGGCATATTCCAGCTAAATCTGGAATTTATGAGGAGTTTCCGGAGTGGATAGAGGATAAACTGGTAAGGGTTTTGAAAGAGAAAGGCATTAACAAACTTTATTCTCATCAGGCTTCCGCCTTAGAATTTATAAGAAACCATAAGAATGTAGTAGTAGTTACACCTACCGCTTCCGGAAAAACTCTTTGTTATAATCTGCCGGTATTAGATTCTATCTTAAAAGATGAAAATAGCCGAGCTCTTTATATGTTTCCCACTAAAGCTTTATCTCAAGACCAATTAACTGAATTGTATCAATTAGTATCAGCCTTAGATGAGGGGATTAAAACTTATACTTATGATGGAGATACTCCTTCTTCCGCTCGGCAGGCTATCCGCAAGAAAGGGCATATTGTGGTAACCAATCCGGATATGCTGCATTTAGGGATATTGCCCCATCATACCAAATGGATGGATTTTTTCGTAAATTTAAAATATGTGGTAATCGATGAGATTCATATTTATCGGGGAGTATTCGGAAGCCACCTGGCTAATGTAATCAGGAGATTGAAGAGAATCTGCCGATTTTATGGGTCGAATCCCCAGTTTATCTGCTGTTCAGCAACTATCGCTAATCCTCGGGAGCTTTCTCAGAAGATTGTAGGAGAGGATTTTGTTCTGGTTGATAATAATGGCGCCCCCCAGGGCGAGAAGAATTTTTTATTTTATAATCCTCCGGTAATTAATAAGGAATTGGGAATCAGGAAAAGTTTAATTAGAGAAGTAGCCCGTTTTGTGGCCTATTTTTTAAATTATGACATTCAGACCATAATTTTTGCCCGGAGTCGCCTAACCACTGAAGTCTTAACCAGTTATTTAAAAGATTTTTTAGTCAAAACGGGGAGGTCCAAGGATATAGTCAGAGGTTATAGAGGAGGATATTTACCTGGTCTGAGACGTGAAATAGAAAAGGGTTTAAAAGACGGGGAAATAAAAGGAGTGGTAAGTACTAATGCCCTGGAGCTGGGGATAGACATCGGCCAGCTTGATGCTTGTTTTATGGCCGGATACCCCGGAACTATATCCAGTACCTGGCAGCAGGCCGGAAGGGCCGGGCGCCGATCTAATAGTTCAATAGCTATCTTAGTTGCTTCCAGTAATCCTTTAGACCAGTTTGTAATAAATCATCCTGATTATTTTTTCGGAGAATCACCGGAGAGCGCAGTTATTGACCCGGATAATTTGAGTATTTTGGTCAGCCATATCAGGTGTGCTTCTTTTGAATTGCCCTTTGAAGAAGGAGAAGATTTTGGAACTAAAAAGCTTCGGGATGTTCTAGAGTATTTAGAGAAGGAAGGCGTACTTCATTGTGTGGAAAAGAAATGGTATTGGATGAGCGAAGTCTATCCCACTGAGGAGATAAGTCTACGCAGTGCCTCGGTAGATAATTTTGTAATTATTGATATTACTGAACAGCAGGAACAGGTTATCGGAGAAGTGGATAAGGCCAGTGTACCCACCCTTATTTATGAAGGGGCTATTTATCTTCATGAAGGTGAGCAATATGCTATTAACAGGTTGGATTATCAGAACCAGAAGGCCTATGCAGAAAAAGTTAAAGTTAATTATTACACCAATGCCCAGGACGAGACCAATATTAAAGTTTTAGATGTATTTGATAAAGCTGAAGAATTAAATATGGAATACGCCTTTGGGGAAGTGGCTATTACTACTGTTTCTACCTGCTATAAAAAGATAAAATTTTATACTCACGAGAATATTGGTTTCGGAGAAATATCTTTACCACCGGAAGAGATGCACACCACTGCTTATTGGCTTGCTTTGACCAACAATATTAGTGAGCTGTTAGAGCTCCAGGAAAGTGAAAATACTTCTTTTAATTTAAGCAATGGACTTCTGGCTTTAGCTAATGTACTTATCAATGTTGTTCCTTTGTATGTTATGTGTGACCCCCAGGATATAAGGGCAGTTTCGGAAGTACGTTCTCCCTTTACTAGCAAGCCTACTATTTATATTTATGATAATTATCCCGGGGGAGTAGGATTTAGCGAGAAGATGTTTGAATTGCGTCGGACTTTACTGCAGGCAGCTCAAGAATTAATTCTTAGCTGCGGATGTGAAAAAGGCTGTCCCTCCTGTGTGGGGCCTATTGATGAAGTAGGCATAAAAGGAAAAGAGAGTGCTCTTCTAATTTTAAGGAAGGCCTTGAGCTGATTATGGATGATATAAAGAAGCGACTGGAAAAGATTGCCCAGTTAAAGAAAAATATAAATAAAATTAATCAGTCACAAAAAGAGAAAAGCATAGATATTATAAATCAAGAAGTAAAGATAGAAGAAGTAGTATCAGGAAAATTTATTTCCACTCCTTTTGGAGACAGTTTTGTTCGGGAAAACTATTTTTCCCGAGATTATAGGTGTGGGGAGGTTGAACTTTTTCAAATTTTTCAATCTTCTGCCAAAACTATTTCCAGTTTAGCCAGAGATGATAGGTTAAAGGAAATAGATATTAGTAAGACCGTTTTTTTAGATACAGAGACTACAGGATTGGCTGGAGGAGCAGGGACTTATATTTTTCTTGTGGGAGTAGGATATTTTGAAGGAGACCGATTTTGTGTTCGACAATATTTTATGCGGGATTACAATGAAGAGCGGGCTTTGTTATCAGCAGTAAATGAACTGCTTTCCAATTTTAAGGCAATAGTTTCATATAATGGTAAGACTTTTGACTTTCCCTTAATTCAGAGCCGCTTTATTATGTCCGGGATGAAATTAAATTTAGAAGATCCTGGTCATTTTGATTTGCTTTATCCTGCCCGCCGTTTATGGAAAAGAAGATTAGAGAATTGTTCACTATCTACAGTAGAAAGAGATATACTGGGGGTAATCAGAGAAAACGATGTTCCGGGCTATCTTGTCCCCGAGATTTATTTTAGGTATCTTAAAACCAAAGATGCCCGAGCATTAAAACAGGTATTTGAACATAATTTGCAGGATATTCTTTCTCTGGTGGCCCTGGTCAGCAGGATGTGTTTTCTGGTAGAAGATCCTTTGAATAATACCGAATACGGGATGGATATTTTCAGTATAGGTAAAATATTTGATGAAGAGAAGAGATACGAGCAGAGTACCCACTATTATACTGAAGCTTTAAAACACAATTTAGCAGAGGAAGAGGTCTTAGAGATATTAAGATTGAGTTCTTTTGCTTATAAGAGACAGGGAAAATGGAAAAAAGCAGAAGAAATATGGAAAGAGATAATAGAAAGAAGCCCAGAATTTATTTATTATCCTTATGAAGAATTAGCTAAATATTACGAACACTGTTTGAAGGATTATCAAGAAGCAAAGATAGTAGTAGAAGAAGCCTTAACTATTGAAGAAAATATTTTTCAGAGAGAAAAATTACAATATCGTTTAAATCGAATAAAAGGGAAACAAATGTACCAGGCGCAAAAGTTGTCATAAAGGGAAACAAATATGCCAGGTGCTTTTGTTTCCCCTTATAAAAAAGGAGTAAGAGATGGAGAAGAAGAATTATACGGTGAAAGATTGGCCAGATGAGGAAAGACCGAGAGAGAGGTTGGTTAAACACGGCGTAGATTACTTGACAGATGCGGAATTATTAGGAATAATATTGGTTAAAGGTTATCAGGGGAAGACATCGGTGGAAGTAGCGAAAGATTTATTATCAGAGACAAAGAGTTTAAGGAAATTAGATTCTTTAAGTTATCCGGAGATGAGTTCTGTTAAAGGGATAGGCCTGGCTAAATTTGCCCAAATAAAGGCAGCTCTTGAGATAGGGAAGAGGCTTTTAAGGGAAACCAGTTTACCTAAAAAGAAAATTCATAATGCTGTTGATTTAGTAAATTATTATGGACCATGTATGAGAGACTTAAAAAAGGAAAAATTTAAAGCAATATTATTAGATGTGAAGAATAAGATTATTAGTGATATTGAAATTTCGAAGGGCAGTCTAACAGAAAGCATAGTCCATCCGCGTGAGGTATTAAAGGAGATAATCAAGGAATCTGCTGCCTCGGTTATATTTTTACACAATCATCCCAGCGGAGAATCAAATCCCAGTAAAAATGATTTAGATATCACTGATCGTTTGGTGGATGCTTGCGATCTAATTGGAGTAAAAGTTCTGGACCATATAATTTTAGGAGATGATAATTATACCAGTTTTGCCCAGGAGGGCTTATTGAAAAAAGTAGGGGCAGACCTTGTGTCTACCCTAAAAGGAGTTAGCAATACATGAAAAGTAATTTATCTATAAAATTTTGTCCATATTGTGGTTATAAATTAGTCAGAAAAATGTTGGAAGGAAGAAAAAGATTATATTGTTCGAGGTGTGGGAGAATATATTACGAAAATCCTACTCCGGTAGTAGCAGTGATAGCCAGAGATAATTCAGGTAAAATATTGTTAATCAAAAGAAAAATAGAACCCCGTAAAGGTGAGTGGGCTTTACCAAGTGGGTTTATGGAGATAAAAGAAAGCCCTATAGAAGCGGCTTTGAGGGAATTGGCTGAAGAGACTGGGTTAAAAGGAAAATCGAAGAAGTTGATAGGAGTTTATCCTAATAATAGTGAAATTCATGGTTATTTAGTTGCTATAATTTATGAAGCAGAAATAGTGGGGGGTGAACTTTGTGCCGGTGATGATGCGGAAGAGGCAGAATTTTTTACGGTTAATCAACTTCCTCCTTTAGCCTTTCAATCTCACAGGGAAGCTTTGAGAGAAGTTTTAAAATAAAGGTTTTAATTTCATTTTAAATTTTGCAAGAAATTATTTGATCATAAGTGATTATTTTTAAGAATAAAAAGGAGAAAACAATGGGAAAAGCAATTTTTTTTAAAGTCAATGAATTAAAAGCAAAAAAGGTTTTAGAAGATTCTACGTTAAGGGTTGTGACAAATAAAAATACAATGGTAACCTTTTTTGAATTTGGGCATAATACCAATATTATGCCTAAACATAAACATCCACATGAACAAACAGCAACAGTAACAGCGGGCTCAATAAAGATGGTTGCAGGAGGGGAAACTAAAATTTTAAAGGCGGGTGAAGGAGCAGTAATCCCTCCTAATGTAGAACATGAAGTTACACCCTTAGAGCCAAACACTAAGGTAATGGACGTTTTTTATCCTATACGAGAGGATTATCTTTAGTAAAATTAAATAGATTAAAGGAGTATATGATTGAAGATATTAGCTTTAGATTTTGATGGAGTAATTGTAGATAGTGTTTTAGATTCGCTTTTTGTGAGTCATAATGCCTATTTAAGACTTTATGGCTCGGGGAAAAAGAAATATTTTGGAGGAAAACTTTTTACTTTCGAAAATTGGGAAGAGACTAAAAAGCAGTACCAGGGAGAGATAAAATATTACCGAACTCTAAGGCCTTATATTCGGGGAGCAACCGATTATGGTTTGCTCCAGAAATTAATAGAAGAAAATAAATCTATTAAGAATCAGGAAGAATTTGACAACTATAGAAAGACAGTGAAGTTTAATTTTGAAGCCTATGAAAAAGAATTTTATAAAGAACGAGAAAGACTACAAAATATAAATTATAGAGCCTGGTTTAACTTAGAGCCACCTTATAGCAAGGTAATAGAGGGGATAAAAAAAATATTAGAAGAAGGAACTAAAGTTGTGATTGCTACCTCTAATAGAAGAAAAGCAATTGACAAGTCCTTTACCCCTGAATATTTTGGTTTTACCATTAAACCGGAAGATATTTTAGATAGAAGATTTGGAGAAGATAAATCTGAACAGATGAAGCATATTGTAAAATCATATAATATTAAGTTTGAAGAAATATATTTTGTAGATGATCAGGTAAGCCATTTAATTCAGACCAGAACTTTAGGAGTAAAAGTTTTTTTAGCTGGCTGGAGCTACGCAACTGATATTCAAAAAGAGGAAGCCCGAAAACAAAATATTCCAATTATTGAAAGAGAAGAAGATTTTTATCCCATGGTTAAGGATGTTTTAAATTAATTTATTTAAGAAGGAATAAATTTTAAAATATAAAAAGGAGGTAAAAATGAAAATAGTAGATTACAAAGAGGTTAAAACTGAAGCTGTAGATTTTGAAAATGTCAAAGATGTTAAAGTAAGGTGGCTTATTTCTGATAAAGATAAAGCCCCGAACTTTGCTATGAGGTTGTTTGAGGTTGGTCCGGGAGGATACAGTCCTTTGCATACTCATAATTGGGAACACGAGGTATTTATTTTAGAAGGTAAAGGAGTAGCTACTGATGGCGAGAAGGAGACTCAGATTAAAAGTGGGACAGTAGTCTATGTGGCTCCTGAGGAGAGACATCAGTTTAAAAATACCGGCTCTGGTACTCTAAAATTTCTCTGCCTGATTCCGATAAAGAAATAAAATTAGCGTATAGCGTACAGCGTTTAGCGTATAGAAAAGATGAAGCCAAAAAAGTAGGGGCGTATTGCATACGCCCCGAATTACTTATTACATATTACTAATTACTGTATTTTAATGTCTGATTATCTATGGAATTTACTCTACAACCGTAAATTCAATAGTTGTTTCTGTAGTCTTCTGAGAAAAAACATCCTTTAAGACTAACAGAAATTTATAATCACCTACAGGGAAGGGGGAAGTTTGAGTGAGCGTATTAGTAATAAAGAGGTCAAAATTTTTAGAATGCGAGGTTATATGGTAGTCAAGAAAGTCTTCTTGTTTGAATAAGACATTGTTATTTTTATCTAAGATGTAGATATCTTCTTTAAGGTATATTTCGTAAAGATCTTTTTTAATTTCTTTAATGGTATAATTTTTTGCTTCACCATACATAAAGAAAGTTTCACCCTGAGCAAAAATGGTATCTTTTCTTTGGTTATACATACCAAATCCCCAAGCCTCTTCATCAGTAAATGTCACATTAACAAATTCTAAATTAGCTTTACTTCTAACTACCATTAGGGCTTCTTCTAATTCTTCTACTGCTTCATTATATTTTTCTTCGTCAATTAATTTTAAAGCTCGGTTAATGTAATCTTTTTCTTCATTGGCAAAAGAAAACGTAGCCATGGCTGTGACAATAAAAATTAAAATTAACCCTAAAAATATATATTTTTTGCTTAAATTCATTTATATTACTCCTTTTTAGTTCTAAATTTAGCAAAATTATTTTTTTTTCACTCGGTACTCGATACGTAATACAAATTACTATTCACTAACGACTAATTTATTTTTACGGTAACCTAATCCTATTCAAAGGCCAAAATATTACCCACGCTTTACCTACCACATTCTTACGGGGGACAAATCCCCAATATCTACTATCACTACTATTGGGTCTATTATCTCCTAAGACAAAAAAAGAATTATCAGGTACAATTGTAGGAGGCATATTCTCATACGATCTATTTTTTACATATGACTCCTCTAATTTTTCGTCATTACGATAAATTTCTCCATTGGCAATTTCAATTTTATCTCCCGGAATTCCAATTATTCTTTTAATATAATTCCGCTTTATTTCTAAAGGAGGTCTAAAAATTACGATTTCACCTCTTTCAGGTGATTCAAAACGGTAACTAATTTTATTGGCAATAAGTCTTTCATTATTATGAAGAGTGGGTTCCATAGAAGCACCCCTTACTACCGTAACCTGACCTATGAAGGTAATGATTATAAAAGCAATTATTCCTGCACTGATTACTGTTTCCAACAGTTCTCTTATCATAGATTTTTTCCCTTTTTTAATATCTTTCTTCTTTAAATTTTTCATTTCTTTATTATTTTTTCTCATCTTTGCCTTCTTTCCAACTATATATATTTCTAATCAATTCATCCATTTTTACTTTTCTAAGTGTTCTAATAGTATATTTTTAGTTTAAAACAATTAATCAATCGGTGAATTTATTATGCTTAACAAAAAATATTATAACACATTTTTTATCATTTTATAAAAGATTTTTATTATATTCATTTTTTCTGGTACCTTTTTTTTAGTCTAGTTCTTTTTCTTCACGCGATACGCGATACGAATTTATTTTGACTCTTGGCTTATATTATCTTTGCGAGATACGATTCACTAGATACGGGTGTTAGTGTAAATTTTAGTAAGGTAGTGAGAAAGAGAGAAAAAAATATTTATTACTTTTGTTTTCCTATCTTCTTTTTCATATGGTACTCTTCCTTCTCTTTACTCGATACTCGATACTATATACTTGATACTGAATGGGGGTTTGCTAAAGCGTATCGTTATAGCTATAATTAAAAAGAATTTATGTAAAAGGAGAGAATAAAAATTAAGACCATTATTTTTGACTTAGATGATACTTTGATTAAGACTTCCAAGTTATATAATCGTGCTCGTGATGAATTTTCATCGCTTATGCAAGAATTAGGTTTTAACAGCGAAGAGTCTTTAATTAAGCTTGATGAAGTTGATATTAGCTATATAAAAGAGTATGGTTTTGTGAAAGAAAGATATCCTCTCAGTTTGGGAAAAACTTATGAGTATTTTTGTAAAATAAATGGCGAAAAAATTAATTCGGTTTTAAAAAAGAAGATTGAAGACATAGGATGGCAGGTTTTTAGGCAGATTCCCGAATTGATTGAAGACGTGTATTTAGTATTAGATACTTTGAGTAAAAAGTATTTTTTGATTTTAGCCACTTTGGGAGATCCACAAGTCCAGGATAAGAAGCTGCAGTTAACCGATTTAAAAAAATATTTTTCGGTAGTTTACGTCTTGAGATATAAAAATGTTGAAGAGTATCAAAATATTTTAACAGAACATAAGTTAGACAAAAAAGATACCTGGATAGTAGGTAATAGTGTTCGTTCAGATTTGAATCCTGGTTTGAAATTAGGTATAAATTGTATCCTAATTCCTTACTTAAGCTGGAAATTTGAGGAAGAAAAACCTCTATCAGAAAATTATTTACAGTTAAATTCCTTAGAAGAGGTATTGAATTATCTTTAGGTGAAAAAGTAAGAAATTGATAAGAAAATTAAAATATCCGAGATATTTAAATATAAAAGAAGAAGAATTTGATAGACGGATTGAGGAGGCTTATAAATTACTCTCCCCCTGTGAAGTGTGTCCTCGCAAATGTGGGGCGAACCGCTTAGAAGGAGAAAAAGGTTTCTGCCGTTCGGGTGAAGAGGTGATAGTCTCCAGTTATAATGCTCACCTTGGGGAAGAACCACCCCTTACAGGTAATTTTGGTTCTGGCACTATATTTTTTACCAACTGTAATTTGAAATGTGTTTATTGTCAGAATTATCCCATAAGTCAGTTAGGAAATGGCAATAAAGCTACCTTACAAGAATTAGCTAAAATTATGCTTGCCTTACAGAAAAGGAAATGTCATAATATTAATTTGGTTACACCAACTCATTTTGTACCTCAAATATTAAAAAGTCTTAAATCGGCTATCAAAATGGGTTTGCGTATTCCCATTGTCTATAATACTAGTGGCTATGAATCGGTAAGAACTTTAAAATTACTTGACGGTGTCGTAGATATATATCTCCCTGATGCCAGATATGCTGATAATGAGATTGCCCAAAAATATTCATCTGCCCCTGATTATTTTGAAATAATGAAGAAGGCGTTGAAGGAGATGTATCGACAGGTAAAAGATCTGGTAATAGATAAGATGGGGATAGCTTATTCAGGATTGATTGTTCGACATTTAGTCTTACCTGAGGGCTTAAGTGGCACTAAAAAGATTATGCATTTTATTGCCCGGGAGATTTCTCCTCATACTTATATTAGCTTGATGGCTCAATATTTCCCGGCTTACCATGCCGGGCAGTTTCCTCCCCTATCTAGAAGGATAAATAGGAAAGAATACAGGGAAGCCTTACAGGCTTTTAAGGAAGAGGGATTGGAAAACGGATGGTTTCAGGAAGACATATAAGAGGTAATTTCTTTTAGATTCCCGCTTTCGCGGGAATGACATATATTTATTAAGATAAAGAGAAGAAACAATTATGAAAGGTATTCAAGCAGAAATTTATTTATTAATAATAGTAATTATCTGGGGCTCTACTTTTGCCTTAATTAAAGGGGTTATTGATTCAATACCTCCATACACTTATTTAACTTATCGGTTTTTATTGGCCGCTCTGATTCTAATATTAATATTTTGGAAGAGGATGAAAGAAATTAATATAATGGTTTTAAAGAAAGGCTCTCTAATTGGGATTTTCCTCTTTTTAGGTTATACCCTTCAGACTGTAGGGATAAAGTACACTACAGCTACCAAAGCCGGTTTTATTACCGGTTTGTCTGTAGTTTTGGTCCCTATTATTTCCCATTTTTTCATCAAAGAGAAAATCAATCGAAGTTCGATTATAGGAGTAGTTTTAGCATTTATCGGTTTGTGGTTTCTAAATTATAGCAGCAGCTTTAGTTTTAACTTAGGAGATTTTTTGGTTCTTTTATGTGCCTTTTCCTTTGCAATGCATATTATATCAGTAGGGTTATTTAGTAAAAAATTAGATTACGTTCTTCTGGCCATTACTCAGATAACTGTAGTTTTTGTATTATCTTTATTAATGGCTTTAATTTTTGAAAGGCCGGCTATCCATCTTTCCTATTCAGCTGATATATGGTGGTCAATTGTGATAACCGGAGTATTTGCTACAGCTTTAGCTTTTTATATGCAGAATAGATTTCAAAAATATTCCACTGCCACTAAAACCGCTATTATATTTTCTGGAGAACCTATATTTGCAGCAGTGTTTGCCTACCTTCTCCTGGGAGAGAAGGTAGGTTTTATCGCCTGGATAGGAGGACTGCTGATAATTTTTGGCATGATTATATCTCAAAGAAAGAGAATATAATCATTAGAGAATTAAAGAACAAAAAAAGACAGAGGGGAAAGCATTTGGTTTCCCCTCTGTCTTTTTTATTTCTTTATGTCTGCTATCATTTTTTGTACATCTTCAAATTTCTCGGGAACAGGTGGCATTCCTTCTTTTTTTACATACACTTTTTCCCAGAAAGGTTTGGAAAGTTCACCATATTCTTTAGAGTATTGATCTAAATGTGCCGCACACTTAGTTAAGACTGTTTGAGCATTACCATGAGTAGGTTTAGCGTCAGTTTCTTTAACAACTTCTCTTAATACTTCAGGATGGTCAATAATCATACAGGGCCTCATTCGGTTATTGACAAAAATTGGCCTTTTCTGTTCTTCTCTTATTTTTCTAAATAAAGGAGAACCTAAAGCCTCTTTTAAAGAGGCATTTCTTACATTATGTGTAGCCTCATGTTGAAATACACAGGGTTCATAATCTCCTCTTGAGTTTACATGTAAATATTGGCGGCCTCCAGCGATACAACCGTTTACGTGCATTCCGTCATTCCAGAAGTCCCCGATAAAAACCGGGTAGGTATTTCTAAGATAATTGACTCTTCTCCAACCATAGAGTCTTTGTTCCGGAGTTTGCATTAGGCTTACATCGGGCTTTCTGCCGATGGGTATGTAAGTAAAGTACCAGCCGAAAATGCAGCCTTTATCTTCTGCTAATACTTTCATAAGTTCATCGCTATAAACCATTTCAGTATTGTATTTAGTAGGGGTAATAGAGAAACCATAAATTAGTTTGGCTTCTCGGCAGTTATCCATAGCCTGCATTACCTTTTTCCAAACCCCTTTACCTCGACGTGCATCAGTCTCTTTTTCAAATCCTTCTACACTCATTGCTGGAGCAACATTACCTAATTCTTGTAGTTTAAAAGCCATATCTCTATCTATAAAAGTTCCGTTGGTATAGATCATAAAGGCGGCGTCATTGTGTTTTTTATAGATATCTAACATATCATCTCTTATAAAGGCTTCACCCCCGGAGATAACATAGAAATATGTTCCTATCTCTTTACCTTCGGTTATCACTTTATCTACATATTCAATAGGTAGGTCATCCTTTTTAGAATAATCTCCGGCATAACAACCTATACATCTGAGGTTACATCTCATAGTAGGACTAATTACTATCGTAGCAGGAGAGGGAATACCTTCTTTTTTTTGAAAATCCTCTCTTGTTTTTGGACCCATCAAAAGATATTTTATCATAAAATTTAATACCATTTTATCCCGAACATTAGGGTGAATTTCCTTTAATACTTTTTTAGCAAGTAAATAAGCAGGAGCTCCGTCTTCAAACATTTTTCTTACTTTGCTTATTTTGGGTTTAAATCTCGGGGCAATTCTTTCTGCAGCATAGGTCAGCCGAATAAGATTATCATCAGAACTATTAACCAGAGCTTTCATAATAAGATTTACAGTTTGTTTGGTAGTGTAATTTTTAAAATTTTCCATATAACCCATGATATTTTCCTCCTATAATATAAAATATCTAAAGAATTTTTGTAAATTTAAGTCTTATTTTTTTTATTTATTTCATCCAAAGTTTCTTTTAGGAAATCTAATAATGATTTTTGCTCTTTTTTATCCATCTGAGAAACATATTGATTATAAGTTTGAATGTAATCTGCATATTCGTCCAGACTATTATTTGGACCAGTAATATATTTTGGAATTTTATTTATATATTTGGTTAAAACCCCAAAACACATTCCTACAAAGACGGTTAAAGCTAATTCAATATAGGTATTTGTTGCATCGGCAGGAATTACTTGACTTAATAATTGTATTTCAGCTATCCCCTCGGTAATTTTTTTAATGAGAAGGATTAAAATAAGCAATACACAAGCACAAAAAATAAGCGGAGATTTGGTTTGCAAGGCTTCTTTAAACAGTTCTTTTAGATTAAACTTTCTTTTAATTCTCTCAAATTTTTGAATAATATCTTTTTTTAATTTGTTAAGCTCGGATATTTTTGCGGGAAGGTTTCTTTGGGAAAGATTGGAGACGGTGTATCCTTTTTTAGTAGGGAAGTAGGTTATAGTAGAACGGCCTAATTTACCCCATTTATAATTGTCTGATTCCGGGATTAAGTACTCTACTTCCAGGAGACCTTCCTTGCGGAGTAATTTTAACATATCATAAGCAGTCCATTTGCTTACTCCCAATTTTTGGGCGACTTCCGAATAATGGATAGGGGAAGCTTTTTGTTTGTATAAGTCGATTAAGACTTCTAAAAATTCTTTCTGTCTTGTGGTTATTTTCATAATAAGTATTCTCCCAAAAGACCCAAAAAGTAATTTAAAAAAAATTACAACTCTTGCAAATTCATTATATCACTTCAAAACAGTTTTGCAAATTTTTAATAATATTTTCTAAATATCCGAGTAAAAGATTTTGGTTTTATAAACAAAAAGTATTATAATTATATAGAAAAATTCTTTTTTCTCTTAAAAGAGAGAATAGAAAATAAGATATGAAAATTGTAAATAAAAGGAGAAAAGCTAAGATGAAAAAAGATAAAGAAAATTTAGAAAGTTCCGAAGCACAGGATGAATTAAAAGAGCTGGATAATCTGGAAGATTCATTAGAAGACGAAGATTTGAAAAAATTAGATAAAGAGTCAATCTAAATGAGGTAGGACAGGCGTCTCGCCTGTCTATGATTTAATTTAAAGAATTCGTTGTTAAAAAATTAAAGGAGGGCATAGTATGATATTAGAGGCAATTAAAAAAAGACAGAGTGTGCGCAGTTATCAGGACAAAGAAATTTCCGAAGAAATACTTCAACAAATTTTAGAATCAGGAAGATTAGCGCCTTCGGCTAAAAATGGACAACCATGGAAGTTTATAGTAGTAAGAGATGAAGGTTTAAGGAAAAAATTAGTTCCTGCTTGCAAAAATCAGGAATTTGTAGGAGAAGCGTCAGTAGTAATTGTAGGTTGCGCTACAAATTCTAATTATAAAATGGGTAATGGTGAATTTAGTTATCCTATTGATTTAGCTATTGCCTTGGACCATATGAGTTTACAGGCAGCCTCTTTAGGATTAGGTACTTGTTGGATAGGGGCGTTTTATCAAGATCAAGTTAAAAAAGTTTTAGATATACCAGAAGAAGTGCGAGTTGTAGCCTTGATGTCAGTAGGATATTCTAAAGAATTAGGTTTAGAAAGAGGGAGAAAACCTTTATCAGAAATTGTTTGCTATGATAAGTATGCTTTATAAACTTTGTCAGGGGACGGTTTTTGGCAAACTTTTTTTAAGGATACCAAAGGAGTAACCATGAAAAGAGCAGACACAAGGTCTGCCCCTACATAATTTCATTTTTTTATTGAAATAAAAGATTTAACCCTACTTCTTTATTGAATACTCTTTCTATTTCTCCCTCTATTTCTTCAACAATAATTTCTCCTGTACCACTAATTATAGCAGAGCTTAGATGTCCCCCAAAGGCTTGTTGATTCTTATCAGCTAAAGTAATGTGTAAGTGAAGGTAAACTTCTTTATTCATAGTAGAAATATTTCCAGATAAATTAGTAATTTCGTAGTCTCCAATTAATTTTTGAGAATGATACTCTTTGGCTTTGGTGTCGAAAAGTCCAATAGTTACTTTATCTGCAGCACCAATTCCACTAATTGAACCTAATTTTATTTTATTATCTTCACATATATTTTTTATGGTTTGGATAACTTCTTCTCCTTTATCGATTCTTACTATCCATTTGTTTCCAAATTTTTTAAATTTCATATTTTATTCCTCCTGTTTTTTTATTAATTTATAAATTCACTAATTAACCGATTTACCAATTTACCAATTCACCAATTAATTAGTCGTTAGTGTAAAACGGCTTTATAGTTTTTGGTTCACCGTAAAGTTTTTTCAAACTTGTAACTCGCAACCTGCAACTAGTAACCCGTATATTAACTGGCCAACCGGCTGACTGGATAACTAATATTCTATTCGCTATTTTCTTCACGCGATACTCGATACTCGATACTTTTTCTTTTACAGCAATTTGTACGGTGATTCCATTTTTTTACTCTTAATTAAAATATTTTGGGGAATTCCAAATTTTATCAATTGTTCATAAAGAGCCTTAACAAAAAATTTTTCAGTATCAAAATGTTCAACGTCCAAAACATTCAGCCCTAATTCTTTAGCTCGAAGGGCAGTATGATAAGTGATGTCTCCGGTTATGTATAAGTCAGCATCTTTATTATTAGCTTGTTCTAAAAGAGAATCTCCTCCTCCCGTGCAAAGGGCTACTCTTTTTATCTTTTGCTCATTTGATTTAATAAGTCTGATATAGTGAGCTTGAAGTCTATTTTTTACCTCCAGGGATAATTTAGAAATTTCTGCTTTCCTCTCTATCTCTCCTAATATACCTACCCCATACGATGGTTTTATTTTAAGCTCATATACATCATAAGCCGGTTCTTCATAGGGATGTACATTTTTCATCGCTTGTACAACTGAATCTAAGTCTCTTTCTGCCACCACAGTTTCAATTTTTATTTCCTGAATCTCTTCTTTTTCTCCTGTTTTACCGATGAAAGGGTTAGTTCCTTCCGTAGGTTTAAAGGTTCCTTTTCCGGCAATATTAAAAGATGTTTCAGTATATTTACCTATCTTTCCCGCTCCTGCCTCAAAGATTGCCCGGCTTACCTTATCAGCATGTTTTACAGGTACATATACGGCAAATTTAAAAACCTTTTCTGAACTACCCTGCAGAGGAGAAATTTTCTTTATTCCTAATAAATTAGCTACGTAATCATTTAGTCCATTTTCAGCTAGATCATAATTGGTATGCATAGCCAAAAGATTTATTTTATTGGTGATGATTTTAAAAAGCAAGGGATTTTTTTGCTTGGTAATCTGTTTTAAAGGAGAAAACAAAAGGGGATGATGGACAATAATTAGATTTGCTTTATTTTCTATAGCTTCATCCAAGACACCTTGAGTTACATCTAAAGATAGTAATATTTTTGTTACAAGGGCATCAAGGTCAGCAAATTGAATACCGCTGTTATCGAAATTTTCTTGCAAGAAAAAAGGGGCAATATTATCTAAATTATTTAAAAGATTTTTTACCTTCACTTTTCTGCCCTCCCCGGTCTATTAGGTTAATTGTTCTAAATTATGTTATCATTATAATATATTTTCATAAATTTAAAAGTAAAATGACAAATAAATAGTAAATTACTTCAATTAAGAGGAGATAAAAGATGAAAAGACCGGAGTTATTGGCCCCGGCTGGTAATTTAGAAAAACTAAAGATGGCGGTTATTTATGGGGCTGATGCAGTATATTTGGGTGGCGAGAATTTTGGATTAAGAGCTGGAGCAAAAAACTTTACTATGGAGCAATTAGCAGAGGGAATAAAGTTTGCACATGATAGAGGGAAGAGGATTTACCTGACTCTTAATATAATACCTCACAATGAAGATTTGGTAGGATTGCCCGAATATGTGGCTAAATTAAAGGAGTTGGATTTAGATGCCTTGATAATTTCAGATCCGGGGGTACTTAAGATAGTTAAAAATATTATCCCGGAGATGGAGATTCATTTAAGTACACAGGCAAGCATTACTAATTATGCAGCGGTGAATTTCTGGTATGAACAGGGGGTTAGAAGAATAATTCTGGCTCGAGAATTATCTTTAGAAGAGATAGAAGAGATAATAAAAAAATCTCCTCCTGATATGAAAATTGAAACATTCGTGCATGGAGCTATGTGTATTTCCTATTCGGGCAGATGCCTGTTAAGTAATTATATGGTAGGTCGAGATGCCAATAGGGGAGATTGTGCTCAATCTTGCAGATGGAGATATTATCTTATAGAAGAGACAAGACCGGGGGAATATTTCCCGGTATTTGAGGATGAAAGAGGGACTTATATTTTTAATTCCAAAGACTTGTGTATGATAGAGCACCTGCCTTCATTGATAGAAGCAGGAATTTCCGTTTTTAAGATTGAAGGGAGAATGAAGAGTTCGTATTATGTGGCTACTGTGGTCAAGTCTTATCGGCATCTTATTGATAGTTATTTTTCAAAACCGAAGGAATATTTTGGTGCTGAAAAATGGTTAGATGAGATAAAAAAAGTGAGTCATAGATATTTTACTACCGGATTTTATTTTGCTAAACCAGGTAGCGAGGAACAAAGATATGATAGCAGTGCTTATATCAAGACTTACGATTTTGCCGGATTAATACTTGATTATAATATAAACAATCAGATAGCCACCATAGAACAGAAAAACAGGATATTTGCAGGAGATGAGATTGAAATATTTGGTCCGGATAATGATTTTTTCACCCAGAAAATCGAGAAAATGTGGGATGAAGATGGGGAAGAGATGGAAGTCGCTCCCCATGCTAAGCAAATTATCAGAATAAAGATGTCTAAACCGGTAAAACCCTGGTATATAATAAGAAAATCTAATGAAACTTAGATATTATTAAATCATCTAAATTTCCCTGCGTATGTCTTTCTAATTTTTTTTAAATAATTGCTTTAATCTTTAATTGGGAAAATAATTGGTTTTAAAGTTCATCCATTGCTTTTTTAAGAGTTTTTATATCCTTCCAGGTTAGGTCTTTGGGGCTGCCCGGGAAAGTTGCTTCATTTCTTAATAAGTAGCTGGGATGAAACATAGGAAATATCTTTATCTCGCCTATCCAATCAAACCATTGGCCTCGAATTTTAGTAATTCCCTGAGTGGTTTCTAAAAGATATTGAGTGGGGACATTACCCAATGTAACAATAATTTTTGGATTGATTAAAGCAATCTGGGTTTCTAAGTAAGGAAGACAAGTTTCTATCTCGCTTTTAGAGGGGTTACGGTTTGCCGGAGGTCTGCATTTTAACATATTAGTTATAAATATATCTTCTCTTTTTATATCAACTGATTGTAGAATTTTAGTCAAAAGTTGTCCTGCTTTGCCCACAAAGGGTTTACCCTTAAGATCTTCCTCTTCTCCGGGGGCCTCCCCAATAAACATTACCTTAGATTTTTCATTTCCTTCCCCAGGGACGACCTTGGTGCGAGAAAGATATAAAGGACATTTCTTGCAATTTTTACATTCTTTTGCTACTTCTTCTATGGTAAGCGGATTAAGATTTTTAGACATCAATTTTACTCCCCTTTATTTTAATTATTGAAGTAAACATTAATGAAAAGAACCACTGATAATTATTTTAGATAATTAAATATCTTTAAATTTTTATAATTTTACCATTTTTTTATACTTTTTAGCAAGGAATTAAGAGAAAAGTCAGAAAAAATCCCAAGCTGAACAACCCCCCTATCTCTCTCGATAACTGAAAACTTTTCTCTCCAAAAAGCAGGATTTCTTCAACTATTTGTCGAATATAAATAAGGTGGCAAATAAAAAATCATTTTTTTCATATTTTTCCAATTATTTTCCTAATTCTTGCCATACAGTAGTCACACCACTATGATATAATTATATAAATTTGTGAAGATTGAACCCTTGAAGGAGAATTTTAATGAATAAAGCCGAATTAATTAAAAAACTAGAAGATATTGAGTGGGAAGATTTTGAAGTAAAAGAAGCAAAATCATAAATACCCAAAAATAGCTGGGAAACTGTTTCAGCATTTTCAAATACTGCCGGAGGGTGGTTAATTTTCGGTGTTAGCAAAAAAGGTAAATCTTATAACATATTAGGAGTTTCTAATCCTGAAAAGATTGAACAGGATTTTACCACTATTTTACGTAATGGAACAAAGTTTAATAGAAAAATAACTGTAAAATCTAAAAAATTCAACTTTAATAGCAAGACTGTCCTGGCTTTTTATATTTCCCAACAATCACCAAGAGAAAAGCCCGTTTATTTTAATTCGCAAAAAAATACCTTTATTAGAACCGCAAGCGGAGACCAAAGAGCAACTCAAGAAGAAATCGAATCTTTTTACAGAAACTCTTCCTATGGAGAAAAAGACAAAGAAATTTCAAAATATCATTTAGAAGATTTGGATAAAACATCCATCGAAAAATATAGAAATTATTTCATAAATGTTAATCCCGGACATAGATATAATGAACTAACTAATTCAGAATTTCTATATAAATTAGGTGTTTTAGTAAAAGGTAAAGTAACTTTTGGAGGGTTACTAGTTTTTGGAACAGAAGATTTACTTATGGAAACAATAACCAATTACAGGATTGAATATTTAGAAATTCCCGGTATATCCTATGAAGATGCCCCCACGAGGTATAGCTTCAGGATTTCCAGTGAACAAAATCTATGGACTACATTTTTTGATATTTATGAGAGATTTCTTAAGAAAATTGATATACCGTTTAAAATGGTTTCCGGTTTCAGGGATGATAACCCCGAACATCTGCAAGCACTCAGAGAAGCGCTTGTCAATCTTATAATCCATACTGATTATTTTAGCCGGGCAAACCCAAGGATTAGAGTATTTTCAAACAGATTTGAATTTTTTAATCCCGGTTCACTTCCCAAGAAAATAGAATATATTTTACAGGAAGACTTTTCTCTACCGAGAAATCCTATAATTGCCAAAATATTCAGATTTACTAGATTAGCGGAAAGTATAGGCAGTGGTTTCCATAAAATGATTGAAGGATGGGAACAACATTATGGATTAGAACCGGTAATAGAAGGAGATTTTGATTATTATAAAATTACTTTTCCTACTGTCACTGAAAAAGTTCCTAAAAAGTTGGGAGATAAGTTGGGAGATAGGTTGGGTGTAAAGTTGGGAGAAAACGAAATAAAAATTCTAGAAATAATGAAAGATGATAAATATATCACCACGAAAGAACTTTCTGAGCATATAAAAATAAGCACTACGGCGGTTGATAATAATATTTCAAAGTTAAAGAAAAAAGGAATATTAAAAAGAATCGGCCCTGCTAAAGGCGGATACTGGGAGGTAATAGAAAAGTAACCCCCAACCCGAAAGCGAAAATCTATCTCTTTTTCTGTCATTGCGAACCCTGATTTGTCAGGGTGCGGCAATCTCAACTAACCAATTTAGCATTTCCTCCCTCTTGAAGGGGGAGGATTGAGGTGGGGGGTGAAGTACTCGCACAATATAACTTGTTTGCTTTTGTATTTATACTAACGACTAATTTTACCGACAAACCGGACAATCAACTAACCAGCAAACTAAGTTGATCGATAGATTGGTAGATTATTTTTAATCTAGCGGGAAATCCCCACCTGTAAGGGTGGGGATGAGAGCTATTTCCTGTTTCTTCCGTTCGTACTTTGCTATAATAAAAATATGAAATTATATAAAGTGGCT
>Ga0315546_1000415_pt1 | contig 31228 bp, 36 predicted proteins | sample SalMarSW160170MG_FD_203833 | JGI IMG/M metagenome (GOLD analysis project Ga0315546, IMG submission 203833) | Salt marsh sediment microbial communities from the Plum Island Ecosystem LTER, Massachusetts, United States - Salt Marsh Sediment SW1601-170 ...
TAACCTGTTCAATTCTAGGCCATCACCCCTTTTCTTTATTTCAGATAGTTATAATATTATTAGATTTGCTCATAGTCGAGCCAATCACATTAGAGTAACACTTTTTCAAAATAATGTCAATACCTTTTAACTCTATTTAACTATATTATGGATATACGATCTTACCGACTCGGCCAGGAGCAAGATTGATTGGTTTAACTCGCTTCAGCCTTCCGGTTTTAAGCGTGCCTAGTTAAATAGCCTTAATACTGGTGATATTTAGCCTTAACACTTTAGAATATCCTATTTTAGAAAGGCTGCATAAACTAACTGGCCTAGGCCGTTTAGGTGAAACTGGAACTTAAAGCACCTCTTCTAGTGAACTGCCACCTCCTTCCCACCTAAGTCATCTATTGTGATATTAAATTGAATTCCCATACCGCCTAATGGAATTGAGTTAATGTAGCTCGGAAAATCTTCAGGAATGCGAATGGTCATTATAACCGGTATAGTTTCACCCGCTTTTATCGTAATGTTTCCACTTGGATTGTAACTGACAAATTCATTAAAAATAACATCGCGATACTCAATCTTATACCCCCAAGGACCCTTTGGGTCTATGTTTACTTGCGCTTCAGTAACCTCAGGGGTGTGAGAAACAAAATGGAGGAGGATATTTATGTTTATCTCTCCACCTCTATCAATAAATAGAAGGCTTGGAGAGTCAGAAGGGTAAGTAATCTCTAAATATCCAGTGACGCCGTACTTTAAGGCAATCTCAGGGTCACGTATTTCTATATCCGTTAAAAGAGGCACACCTACCATTTCCATTTCTTCGAAATTCGGTTCATTTGGCTCAAGCGATGAGCTTACAGAGAGCATAGCACATGCTAATAAAGCAAGCACCATAAATACCGAAATTACCAAAATCAGTATTCTTAACCCAAATTTTTCTCTCATTCACCCCCATTCCGTCTGGCTAAGTTTTGAGATTTTCCACTTGTCTCCCCAGTGATTTTTGAGTGTGGTAGTATTATTAATACGACTAATTAAATTGTACCATTTTTAGGCCTTATTGGTTAAATAGCCTTATATTTACTTCAGGAAATAGTAAAGTGGAGTATGACCAATGCACCCCACTCATCACCTCCGACCACGGTGTAGATGCCAGGGGTGAAGTTGCTGAAGGTCGCTTTTGGGCGGCTACCGATCCAAAATCCTGCCGATGTAACCTTGGCAGTCATATTAATCGACCACGGCTCGGAGTCGTAACTGGTATAGATAGCAGCAACGTCACTCCCAGGCTGAAAATCGTAGGAAACAATTCCGGCCAGTATCATTGGGCAATGATACACTGCATTTGGGTCGAAGAGCTGAAGCGGAGTGATGGCAGCAACACTTTTTATGTCGTAATATCCCTTCAGGATGGATATCCCAAAGGGATAATTAAGTGTGCCGCAAGGGCCCACGCTTAAACCTTGAACTGGCCATCTATTGGCTACGTGGATGTTATTTTCTCTTGCTAGGGTGTTCTTTTCATTAATGGTGATGGAAATCTGCTCTCCGGGGTGATAGGTCGTTGAGTTTAACGATAGAGTGAGGCTCAGACCATAGCTAGAGATAACGGTGGATGAGTATTGGTCAAGGGTAATAGATGTGTACGTTGCCGGTTCATTTGACTCAGACGATGAGCTTAAGAGGACTCCAGCACATATTAATGCAGCAAGCACCACAAACACCGAAATGAGTCTTAAATTAAATTTTTCTCTCATTTACCGCCCTTCCGTCTGGCTAAGTTTTGAGATTTTCCACTTATCTCCCTAGCGATTTTTGAGTGTGGTGGTGTTATCAATACGACTAATTAAATTATACCATTTTTAGGCCTTATTGGCTGAATAGCCTTATATTCTACGCAATTTAGCCTTAACGCTTTAGAATATCCTATTTTAGAAAGGCTGCATAAACCACACTAACTCAAACCAGCCCGGAAGATGAGAATTAAAGCGGAGAATCATTTATAATATTATGGTGAGAATAGCAATTCGTAATAAGACTAGGAGGACATTTGGAACTAGACGCTGCAAAACCGCTCGACATCAAGGCGGTGGAAGCTGCGCTCGATGAATTGCTGGAGCATTACCGACAAGCGCTCCGCGCAGTTGAGCTGTTGCCCGCTTGGGGCTACGTGCGGAATGGGGGATACTTTGCGGAGATTACGCCACCGTTTAACCAAACTAAGAGTCACTTCGTGGTTCGTCGCCTCGTCAGGATGTTTCTACGCTCCCACATCCGGTCCAAACTATGTGCTATCGCTGACCATTTGGAGATTGAGCGATTTGCAAGTGGGCATATGGACGCAAATACATCAAAGCGGCTTAGTGACATCATCAGAAGAGTGCGCGCCTATGATAAATGCCTTGCCCAAAGGAGAACACTGTTGTTGGGATTGCTGGGATGGATATGGCCAGTAGCAGTACCTGTATTGGCCACTTATTTGACTGCTCTGCTCATTCCCAGTCTCAGAGTAACCGGGGTTTTGGTATACATCGCCATAGGTTCGCTCTATTTCGCGGTAACGGCTTGGTTTCCGTTATACATCGTTGTGGGGTCAGGTGGATTTGAGGGGAAGCGGCTAATCCTACTGGGCCAAATCGGGTACATAAATACTGATATCATGACCGGCGCAGCCTTGCACTTGGTGCCCATGCCAGAAGCAAACACCTATAAATACGAAAACCGCCTCTTCGGAACCCTAGGAATGCTAAAGCCAGAAGAATTTCCTTGGGACGTCATGCTTGCGCCTCCGGCACTTATGTCAACAGCACTCGCTCTGGGGTTCCTTCTTTTAGCGTTAGCTTTCTTGCCCGCAGCGACAGAGCCTAACTTGGCGGCCATAGCTGCCGTCGCGCTTTTCATCGCGGCCATCTTTTGTGTATACTTGGTACGGCGTCTAATAGGTAGTGAGATGCGAAGAAGAAGGGAACGCAGCGCCTGCTAATTACCAGAAGTGAGTCATGCGGTTGACGGATTGTGCAGATGAATTCTCTAATTCTTGTGCTTAAGCGGTCTTCTCTTAGCGTCGAATTCCTCTCGGTGTTCGTGAACAGTCTTCCATTGACCATTTATAAGCTCTTCTACGTGATGATATTTCGTGGTCTTCTGAAGGCCGCTGCGGTCTATATCTAGAATTTCGTGAGCCTCCCTGCCTTGTCGGGACAATTTTGACCTGTCTACGATTCTGCGCACAAATCTTTTCCATCCAGGTCTATTAGTTTCAAGAACAAAGCCTTCACGCAGCTTTAGCCTTTCTCGCATTATGAGATAGATATGTCGGCGAGTTCCTCCACATTGTGGGCATGCTTCGTGACCGGAGGAATCAGCAAACTGATACCCGCATTCTGCACATATAACTCGATTATCTGTTTCGCCCACTTTTTCCATATCCTTACCTATTTATGAGCTAGTTTAGCAGCTGAACTTTAGGTCGTCAAAGGCGATTAGCTAATGTGTTTGACAATCTAGGTATTTGTTCAATCTTACAATTCAGCCTCAAACTATCTTCAAACTTCACCGAGCTAGCAAGTGGTATATTTAGCATTAGGATATATACTATGCTTAATGAGTGGGTTAGCAAACCTGCTTAGAGAGATATTTTGGCTAATTGTGCAAGTTAATAGCGCTAATAGGTGGTCACAGTATAACCTAGAACTTTTCCCAAACCTGGGTATCGTCGTCCCAAACGAAAAAAGCACTAGTAAGAGTTTCCTGAGCAGATATCAGCTGCTGGACAAATGTTACCCAAGACGGTGGTCGTATTTGCTTTGTGGCAGTGAGAATGCCTAGATGAGACACATCAATATAGTTCTTCTGTAAAAGGAGGGTCCACAACTGATGAAGCAGTTTATAATCATCCCTATTCTCAGTAATAATAGTATAGCCATTTTCAAATGCATAAACTAGATGTCTAGGATCATTCCAACCGAGGTGAGACACATGTCCTACCCATACAACATCAAACCCCTCATTATGGAGGGCAGTAACAGTCCCGAGCGGTACGCATTCATCCACGTAGAACTTGGGGGCCATTTGTCCTATCGAGGTGGAACCCACCTGCGCTTCTCTTCGATCTCTTCAGGATGTGCCCGATAATACTCCATCGCAGCGTTGACTTCCTCCACAGAGATTTCCCCTTCCCAGTCTGACACTACCTCTTCGTAAGACAAATCTAAGTCTAGAACATAGGCTGCTATTGCCCAAACTGGGATGCCCTTTCCCTTCACTACCGGTTCAGACCGATAGCCTGGTTTATTAATCCGCTCAATATATGCATCGAAGTTGGGCTTCGAAGCATATATTATATTTGGCCCGAGCACCTTGTTCCAAATGTCTTCGAAAGCGACACGCTGCTCGGTCGTATCCTCACTGATATCTCCTGTTGAAGCTCTGAGCGATAGCCATTCTATGGGCATATCATTTGTGCCAACTGCCCCAATCTCTAACCGTGCGCCACATGTTCCTACATAAAGAACAGGCTCATCACCAATGGTCTTTAAAGGTAATGGGCTTCCGGCTCCGACATTAACAGAAATTATCCCTACGGCCGGCGATAAATATGCTCCGATAGCTTCACCTCGCTGTTGGGTATAGACAATATTTCTCGTGGTAATGTCAGGCATATCCAAAGTTGGAATTTCGTATCCATAAGAAGGCGCTTTGGTCTCTGACTCTACTTCCTCATTATTCGGGATAACCCCGATTATCCTTCGCATGTTTCCCCTTTATTTCATTACCTTGGAAAGAATTTCTTCGACTCTTTTAAAATAACCTTCTATCTCTGTCCTAAGTTGCTCCTCTAATGGGGCTGGCTCATTCGCTCCCAAGTCCATGTGAAAATTTACGTTGAAGAATATCTTATCCGCCTCTGGCCTGCCCCTTCTGGGTTCTATTACGATCCTTGCCTGCCGGCCCTCCACATTAAAGAAAAGGGTTAGTGCGGCGCCCTTTAGGTCTCTAATAGAATTTTTGGCGTCGTCTTTAATAAAAGTCTTTAACAAAAAGGCCCCCGATGTGCCATTTGGAGTGTCAGCTTCAAACTCATAGTTTATACCATATGCTCTAGCATCCCCTTTGAGAGCCTGCAAGATGCCCTGGGCCACATGTGAAACCTCTCTTGCTCTAGGGCCTTTGGAACTTCGGTCCCGAACATCAATACGATTAACTCCTACCATTATTTCCATTTGGTCTGTCATGCTGCTAACCACAATTCGCCCATCAGCAGTTTGACCCACGCTAAGCTCTGGAGTTAAAAGTTGTTCCACCTCCTCTTTCTGTAGTTCGATTGTTGCAAGGTGCTTTCGTAATAGGAAAACTACGCTAGTGGACATCATACTTAAACTCTGCATCTCCGTTGAACCCTCCAGCAATTGTTAATGCAATTGTACCACGAAGCCTTATATGCGGTAAATTTGACTCACAACTCTAATTGGCTACCTAATAGTGGCTTTATGCTCTACGTTGTTCATTATACCACATAGGAGTCATATATGTTTAACAAAATGACGTTCTGTTACGCTTGTGACGAAAGCCGAATTTCTTATCAAAAATTGCTCAATTCTCCGATAAAGCCTTAAGTCATCTTGAACTTCACTGAGCGAGCAATTTGCAGCTTCTTCTACATGAGGTTTGGCTGGTGGTATAATTGAACTGGGAGAAAGTCAATGAGAATAGCTATTCTAATTTGCTGTATTCTTGCTTTGGCCCTGGTGGCCTTGACAGGCTTGTCATACATGCCGGGAACTTCATTACGGATTTCCAGAACTGAATTAGATAACGGGGTCATAATTCAGAATGTAGGAAATGTTCCTTGCCTTATTTTTGTCAGTTCACCTGAAGGTGTACAGCAGTTTCAACTGGCTGTGGCCGAGAAGGTAACGGTTATTGACATAACAAAGCCGATTAGTGTTGCAGCAACTAGCGACCTGACGACTAGCTGGGCGGACTGGGAGAGGGAAAAGAGGGCACATGAGAAGTGGGTGAAAATCAAATATGACCTATCCTCAAACTTCGCTGACCCCTAGTCTGGGCAAACCATATTCCAAATATCGAAGTTTGAGAACTTCCATCCTGGACTTAACGAACTCAAAGCAAAGCTAGAGCGATACAGCCCAGTAAGATTAGTAAATGCAAATTCGATAAACTTAGAGTTAAGAGGGTTTCTATAATTTGCCTTTAGCCTTATGCAGCAAGTCCAGGAACTCAGCTTCATTTATTGTCTTCGTCCCCAGCTTCTCTGCTTTAGCTAACTTGGAGCCGGGGTCGGCGCCCGCCACCACGTAAGAAGTCTTCTTGGTGACATCCGAGCCGGCTTTGCCACCGAGGGCCTTTATTCTCGCTTCTGCTTCTGAGCGAGCGAGTGATTCCAGCTTTCCGGTCAGAACAAATTCCAGTCCCGCTAAAGGTAACTCCTCGGGCCTAGCTTCCTCAACTTTCTCTCTTTCCAGTCTCACGTCGGCCTTTCTGAGCTTTTCGATAATTTGTCTATTCCTATCCTGTCTGAAAAAGGCAACGATGCTTTCAGCTATCTTGGGGCCAATAGATGAAAGGTCTGAAAGCTCTTCCTGGCTGGCTTTGGCCAGTTGGTCAATACTGTGGAATTGCTCTGCCAGTAGTTCGGCATATTGGTCGGACCAAGATGATATCAATGAAGAGAGGATAGTGAATGTTTATCTCGAGTTTTGGAGTTGAAACTGGAACTTAAAGCGCCTCTTCTAGTGAACTGCCACCTCCTTCTCGCCTAACTCATCTATTGTGGGAACATCAGCTCTAATTCCCATACCACATAATGGAATTGCTTCAATGCTTCTTGGAAAATTTTCAGGAATGCGAATGCTCATTATAACCGGTTTAGTTTCACCCGCTTTTATCGTAATGTTTCCACTTGGATTGTAACTGACAAATTCATTAAAGATAACATCGCGATACTCCATTTTAAGCCCCCAAGGCCCCTTTGGGTCTATGCTTACTTGCGCTTCAGTAACCTCAGGGGTGTGAGAAACAAAATGGAGGAGGATCTTTATGTTTATCTCTCCACCTCTATCCATAAATAGAGGGCTTGGAGAGTCAGAAGGGTAAGTAATCTCTAAATATCCGGTGACCCCGTACTTTAAGGCAATCTCGGGGTCACGTATTTCCATATATGTTAAAAAAGGCATACCTACCATTTCCATTTCTTCGAAATTTGGTTCATTTGGCTCAGGCGATGAGTTTGCAAGGAGCAGAGCACATGCTAATGAAGCAAGCGCCACGAATACCAAAATCATGATTCTTAGATTAAATTTTTCTCGCATTTATCCCCCCTCCGTCTGGCTGAGTTTTGACATGTTCCACTTGTCTCCCCAGTGATTTTTGAGTGTGGTGGTATTATCAGTACGACTAATTAAATTGTACCATTTTTAGGCCTTATTGGCTAAATAGCCTTATATTTACTTCAGGAAATAGTAAAGTGGAGTATGACCAATGCACCCCACTCATCACCTCCGACTACGGTATAGATGCCAGGGGTGAAGTTGCTAAAGGTCGCGTTTGGGCGGCTACCTGTCCAAAATCCTGCCGATGTAACCTTGGTGGTCATATTAATTGACCACGGCTCGCAGTCGTAGCTGGTATAGATAGCAGCAACATCGCTCCAAGGCTGAAAATCATAGGAAACAGCAGCCATATACACTGGGCAATGATACGCTGCATTCGGGTCGAAAAGCTGAAGCGGAGTGATGGCGACAACACTTTTTGCGTCGTAATATCCCTGCAGGATGGATATCCCAAAAGGATAAACCGTGCGGCAGGGGCCTAGGTTTAAACCTTGAACTGGCCATCTATTGGCTACGTGGATGTTATTTTCTATTGCTAGGGTGTTCTTTTCATCAATGGTGACGGAAATCTGCTCTCCGGGGTGGTAGGTCGTTGAGTTTAACGATAGAGTGAGGCTCAGGCCATACCTGGAGATAACAGTGGATGAGTATTGGTCAAGGGTAATAGGCGTGTACGTTGCTGTTGGAGTTAGCGTCGTACATCCTACTATGATGGTGAGGGTAAGCATAGTCATGCTACTAATCAGGAGAATTAGGTTCCGATTTAGGTTGGTTTTTATTTTCTGCCCTCCTGTTCTCGCGATTTTGCCCCACTGTCTCCCGTTATCCATTTCACCGTCCTTTGGTCTAAGTAGCTTTCCTTCTATTACTACAATGCGGAAGGCCGAAAAATGTTGCACTATTCCGCTTCGCTTAATCCCTCACGAATTCCAAGGACACCATATCAATTAAGCCTGCTACAAACTAGTTATTTAGCTATACTGGCCAGGAGCAAGCTTGACTGGCTAAATAGCGTTATATTTGCCAGTACTTAGCCTTAACGCTTCAGAATATCCCCTTTTAGAAAGGCTGCATAAATTAATGGACTAGGCCATTTCGATAAAACTAGAACTTAAAGCGTAGAAATTTATGGATACTCCCTTGCCACAACATTTAAGACGTTAGATATGTTTAATGGCCAATCATTCCTCAACCAATATACTATCTTTTCGCGGCATAAAACTTTTTAGTAAATGTAACCATGCACCTTGCCTTTGTTCTTGACATTGGGTCACATAAGAATTAAAATTAGGATAGGAATATGAAAAAAAGATTGGCAGTAGTTGCTATTCTCGTGCTTGTGGGTGTCTTGGTTGGTCTTGCCGGTCCCCGTATCAGGAGCTGGGAAAATGCTAAGTTTAGTTTTGAGGTCGATGGTATTGAAGGAACAGAGTTTGAAGCCTTCTTTACACATGAAGTGAAATATATTATAGGTAGTCGAACTGAAGAGACCGACATCCAAGGCGAAATGACGGCGGACAAGAATAGCTTTGAATTTGATATAGTGGGAACAAAAATCTCCGGTAACATCACCAGTAAAACGCCAGGCAAGAATATTACGGTTACTGTGCTGTTTGCCGGTATGGAAAACAGTTTTGAGGGAATGGCATATTATATGTCATTCTAGGCCTTATTGGCTAAATAGCCTTATATTCGCCAGTATTTAGCCTTAACGCTCTAGAATATCCCATTTCACAGAAGTTGCATGAGCGGCAACAGCAGGGAAGCCGGGATGATTCGTTTTGTAAAAATGACTATTTTTGGAGTTCAACAGCTCTTTTTCATACGTAAGGCGAGTATTTTGGGCAGTTTCAATTGTTAAAGTACACACGATTCGTTTCGTCGGCATTTACCCTTTATGTCTGTGGGCCGTGCAGACCGGCGGAGTGACGCAGGGAGGCAAATGATAGATAAAGCTCAAATGCCAAAGCCCAAATGACAAACCAAGTCCAAATGACAAAATCCTTTCTGGCCGCCGCGCTTCCTCTTAGTCTGTGTTGGGTTTACAGTCAGGTTCTGGGGAGCCTCACCTGCGGGATTTGGTTTGTCAGGGTAGCACACGAGTTCCAAGCAGAGATTAACATTAATTCTTTATTCGAACAAGGGGAAAATGTCGCTTCTTCCCCGAATGGTTGACTGAGGCTGTGAGAACGATGCTGAGGAATAGACAGCCATCTCAATAGCGTGCCAGTATTGTCCGCTTTAGAGCATCTTATTTTGAAAAGGCTGCATAAACCACAGTAACTTAAACTGCCCCAAAAATGAGGATTAAAGCGGAGAATCATTTGTCAAACTAGCCTAGCTAGTGTCACTAATAACGCTACAAGGGATGTTTGCCTCCCCAATGAATGCCCCAACTTCCGTCAGGGAGCTGGTATAGTTCTCCTCTAACATAACCGACCTTCTTGTAATCTTCATCAAGCCTATTTTGCGCTGACTCTTTGCTCTCGTTAGTAACCTGCGTTTCAACTGCTAGTTGACCTGATGGTGATAGCACGTCATTTTTGAGCATGGTTGGCAACTTAGCAACATCTTGCCTAAGCTGTTTCAGAAGCATGGTATATTTTGAATCGGATGTGTTAGCTGTATCAATAGCCATACAACCTAGTCCGACTGAGAATAAGCCGAGCATTAATCCTATTGTTTCGGTTGCAGACTTGTGAAAGACAGTAAGGAAAAAGGCAACTATCAAGGCTAACACTCCGAGAGAAAGTGTAACGACGCCTAGCAGTCTTGCGCTTTTCTTTATGGAATCCCAAACCTTGGCTATCATATCCACCTCCTTAATGCTGACATTTATTATACAATATAGCTGCAAATTACTAACAGCCAGCAATAATATGGTTGCACATGCTTGTATGAGGTGCGCTTTCCTTACCGGCGCAGGAGCTAGTCATGGGGCAGGAGAGCTTGTCCCAAAACCACCTCCTTTAGGGCACGACTTGTTTGACGAGCTCGCTAGCAGATTCCCACGCTCATGGGGGGCCCTCCCTTCGCAATACGCAAATCTACTATGCAGGGATTTTGAATTGGGAATGCAACAAATATGGGAGAGGCGCCTAGAATGGGTTCAAGAGCTGATGATCGACATGGCGTGCTACTTCTCAGAGTTTAACCCTTCCGGCGACAAATCCGATTGTTATTCCCAGCTTGTTGCTGCCATCGCCAAGGGGAAATGGCTAGAACGGGTGGCGTTTGCAACAGTCAATTATGAGTGTGTTCTGGATGTAGCAGCTAGTAGAGCTGGTCTTAAGATTGCCTATGCGGCAACCCCACCACCTAAAGATAACCTCATGATTTGGAAACTGCATGGAGCCTGTAATTTGCTACCTAGTGCACAGGTTTACAACATGAGATTTGATGGAAAACATATTTTTAATGGTCCAATCGAGGCGGCTGACTTACCTATGGTTCGCAAGCGCTATCAGATTGAAGGCCTTGCAGTACCGCCGGTGATGTGCATTTACATGCCCGGTAAACCAACACAAACGGTTCCAAGGTTGCTGAGACAAATAAGGCAACAGTGGGCTGAGCGGGTGAAGAAAGTTGATGTTGTCGCCATAATCGGTGTCCGCCCCAATCTTATTGAGGGCTATGTGTGGAAACCTATCCTTGATTGTCAAGCGCAAGTTTGGTACGTAGGTGGCAAGGAGGGAGACTATCGTCAATTACAAGATTCTGTGGGTGACAGACTTAAATATCTTGCACCTGGGTTCAACCAAGCTATTGACCAGATAATCGCTGGTTTACGTTAGAGCTATGGAGGTGAATTTAGTCACAAGCACCAAGCAATAGCCCAAGCGCCAGGTATCTAGTGATTGCTCGGTCAGTCAATTTGAACGCATTGCGCATTCTGGTGATTTGTTAGGTTGTGACGAAAGCTAAATCCCTTCTCAAAAATTGCTCAATCCTCCGATAAAGCCTCAAACTATCCTCAAACTTCACCTCAATGCATCTTGAGGCACATTGACAGGTCCCGCCTGTCTCCGTATGATATAATCAAGTGGGAAACAATAGGGTAGAAGTTTAGAAGATTGAACTGACAGTCTTCATTGTGGAGAGAGGATGGAATGAGTAGGAAAAAGCTGGCAGGAATCATCGCAGGTTGTATTGTAGTTGTCATCGTCATCGTAATAGTAGCCGTACGTGGACCGACGGGCACCTTGCTCTTGGCCGATTTCGCTGACCCTAACCTTGAGGCAGCGGTCAGGGAAACCATTGGCAAAGCCGAAGGCCCCATCTACACTTCAGACCTGGAAGACCTCACTTCCCTTCAGGCTTTCGGAATGAATATCACCGACCTTACTGGGCTGGAGCACTGCACTACTCTCACGGGGTTGATGCTGGAGGACAACGAAATAGGTGATATCACCCCTATCTCAAACCTCACCAACCTTGAACTCCTAAACCTTAATGGTAACCAGGTAGACGACATCAGTGCTCTCTCAAACCTCACCAACCTGGGCTACCTTTACCTTGCCGATAATGAGATAAGTGATATCACCGCACTAGCTAATCTGGTGAATTTGGGTAACGCACACTTTCGTTCCATCCCGCCTTCAGAAGACCTTGACCTCAGCCACAACCAGATAAGTGACATATCGCCGCTATCCAACCTAACCAGCTTGCAGTGGGTGGTTCTTGATGATAACAATATAAGTGACATTACCCCTCTTGCTAACCTCACTAACCTGACAAAGTTGAGCCTGTCGGATAACCAGATAAGGGACATAAGCCCTCTTGCCAGTCTCACAAATCTGGTAATGCTGCATCTTGCCAATAACCAGATAGATGACATCACTCCTCTGTCCAATCTAGTAGGTCTAGGTACCAAGGAGTGGGAGATGATTGCAGAGTCACTCCATCTTGACCTTGGTAGCAACCAAATAACTGACATTACCCCTCTTGCTAACCTAACTGCCCTGAAAAGGCTGAGTCTATCCGATAACCAGATAAGCGACATCTCTCCCCTTGCAAATCTCACCAACTTGACTACGGTTTATCTCTGGGAGAACCCCCTGAGCTCAGATTCCATCAACATATACGTACCTGAGCTTAGGACGAGAGGTGTGGATGTTAGCTTAACGTCACAAAACCGGCAACCGATTGAAATCACGTCTGTGTTTGGCCCTCTCCAACCGGTTAATTGGGCAGGGCCGATAGTCGAAATAACCCTGAAGAATGTGGGTGTTGAGCCTGTTATTTCGTTAACTGCCACTCTTGAAGTAGATACAGCCTTCGATATATCCTTCGACTTTACCTTTGATGATGTTACTCCTGCGAATCCTTTGCAGCCTAATAGAAGCACTAGCAGCACACTCACTCTAATCGGAGGAGGGTTTATTGGCGATAATGTCTCGTATCCTTTGAAGATACATGCAACACTCCAAAACGGGGCCAAATTCGTTTACACAAAGCTGGTACAGATTGTAGAACCCCCGGTGGTCACTTTCCCAGACCCAAATCTAGAGGCAGCCATAAGATTAGCCCTGAACAAATGGTTCGAGCCTATTTATGCCTCTGAGCTTGCTGGGCTGGCGAGCCTCTCGGCTGATTATAGTCAAATCGAGGATTTATCGTGGCTTCAGTATTGTACCAGCCTGACATACCTCGACCTCCACTATAACCAGATAAGCGATATTTCCCCTCTGGCCAACCTCACCAACCTGACATACCTCGATCTCGGGTGGAACCAGATAAGCAATATCTCCCCTCTGGCCAACCTCACCAATTTGACATACCTCGACCTCCAGTGGAACCAGATAAGCGATATCTCCTCTCTAGCCAACCTCACCAACCTGACAGGGCTCGGGCTCAGCGGTTACCAGATAAGCGATATCGCGCATGTGGTCGACCTCACCAGACTGACGTCGCTCAGCCTTCCCTCTAGCCAGATAAGCGATATCTCCTCTCTGGCCAGCCTCACCAGCCTGACAGACCTCAGCCTCGGAGGCAACCAAATAAGCGACATATCCCCTCTGGCTAACCTCACTAACCTGACATACCTCGACCTCGGGTATAACCAGATAAGCGATATCTCCCCTCTGGCCAACTTCACCGACCTGATATACCTCTACCTCAACTTTAACCAGATAAGCGACATATCCCCTCTGGCTAACCTCACCAACCTGACATACCTCGGCCTCGTCTCTAACAAGATAAGCGATATCCCTCCTCTGGCCAACCTCACCAACCTGACATACTTCGGCCTCGGCTCTAACCAGATAAGCGATATCTCCCCCCTAGCCAACCTCACCAACCTAACAGACCTCGACCTCACGTCTAACCAGATAAGCGATATCTCGCCTCTGGCCAGCCTCACCAACCTGATATACCTCGATCTCGGGTGGAACCAGATAAGCGATATCTCCCCCCTAGCCAACCTGACCAACCTGACAAACATCGACCTCAGGTCTAACCAGATAAGCGATATCGGTCCCTTGGTACAGAACGAGGGACTTGGTACAGGGGATATCGTTTTCATATCGTGGAGTCCATTGAATTCAGATTCCATCAACACATACATACCTCAACTTAGGGCGAGAGGTGTGGATTTTAGTTATTAGAACTCAGGCAGTTGGGTCAAAATATGTCGAAAGTAGAATATTCCTGAGGGCCAAATTGCACATTAGCCTATTTTGTGACCCAACAATTCTGACTGTTGTGCAATTTAGTTACAGCTGACCAAGAAGAATCGATTGGCTTAGCCTGCTTTAATCTTCTATTTTCAAGCTTGATTGGCGAAATGGCCCTATATTCGCCAGTATTTAGCTTTAACACTTTAGAATATCCTATTTTAGAAAGGCTGCATAAACTACACTAACTTAAATCAGCCCGGAAGATGAGAATTAAAGTGGAGAATTGTTTATAACATAATCGAAGGAAGGACGAAAGGCCTATGTTTTGGGCTTTTCTTGGGAAGTTGACAGCGACTGTATGGGGCGTGTAACCTTATGCAAGAATGTAAAGAATTCAGAAGGTTGTCGTTTAATCATATTTTAGGGTGGGGAGAATGATAATATGGCGAAAATGAAACTGGTGGTAGATGGGAAATTGGGGCTAATCTCTGTTAAATCCTTCGTAATCATTCTTAACAACTCTATCCGTTTGCTTCAGAATTTAGACAGAAGAATTTCAGAAGAACGCTTCGGGACAATCAACTGGGTTATCACGCATGTTGCTGAGAGGTATAGCATTGATGTCGAGGTAGAATCGAAGACCATTCGAGGTTTATCTGATTTTGGGGAGCGAGTATTAATAAGGTTTGTGGATGGTGTTGACCAGATAAGGAAAGAGGGGACTACCCCGCGTTACTTTGACTATGATGATGTAATGCATGTTAGGGACATCGTAAAACAATTTGGCAGGGACGGTGTTGAAGGTGTTCGTTATTCTATGGATGAATACAACAGAAGAACAGAACTAACCACAAGTACCCAGGAAAACGTAGAGAAGATAATAGGAGTACATTATCACGCATTAGGTTCCATTGAAGGTAAAATAGAACTCATTTCTATTCATAAGGGAGCTAGGCATTTCAACATCTACCATAACATCACACAAAGAGCCATTAGATGTAGTCTCCCCAAAGAATATGAGGCAGATATTTTCAAAGCTGCTGAAAGTCGCAAAAGGGTAATTGCAACGGGTCAAATCTCCTATAATGTGAAAGGTGAGCCAATACGTGTTCATATTCTAAAATCTCTTCGGTTTCTGAAAGACGAAGAAGCCTTGCCTAGTATCGAAGACATACTAGGAAGCGCGCCTGATATAACTGGCGACATGTGTACGGAGGATTACATTAGAAGTCTGAGGGAGTAACAACTTGGTCAGCAACCAAACTATTTTTACCGGTGAAGTACCCAAACTAGAGAAACCATACCTAGATTCATCTGTATTTATGGCTCATGTCAAACAAGAAACCAAAATATGTGCAAATGGTCAACGGCGTTGTGATATTACTGCTAATATTATGGCAGATGCCCAGAAGGGGAAATATGTTTTGTATACTTCAGTGATTACCATAGCAGAGGTTCGCCGCCTAAAAGAGTCTAAAAAGGAACTTACTAGCCAAGAGTTGGCTGAATTTAATGAACGCTTTGCGGAATTTGCTGAACATGATTGGATGATGCCCGTAGAGGTCAACAGAGATATTGCAGAGGAAGCGCAAAAGTTAGGGGCGAAATATGGTATTTCTCCTATGGATGCGTTACATGTAGCTTCGGCTCTTTATTGGGAATGCAATGTATTCATGGTCTGGGATAAAAATTCACTTACATCAAAATTACCCCAAAATCTGAACAATTTATATATATGCGAACCTTACTGGGAAGGCATAATCCCGATGCCAGCCAAGTAAGATGTGAAAATCAATATCCTCTATTTTGCAGTTCCTCTTGTCTTTAGGGAATAATCGTCATGAATAATGCTGAAAAAGTCAACAACTTCCTAACGAAAAACAAAAACCGATTTTTCTGCGACGACTGTCTGGGAGAAACTATCTCGGCGAATCGCCATGATGTAGAAAGTGTTACAAAAGCGTTAGCTACAACTCATTTATTTAAACGAATAAAGGGGCGATGCTCTGTATGTTACAAAACTAAATTGGTAATTTCAAAAACATAACCAATTTATGTTCAGCGGTTTTTTCCTAAATAGAAATCCAGAAGCCCTCTAGTCCCTTTCCCATAAGTCAGACCCTTAGCATGACAATCATGGCAAAGAGCTATTGCATTGTGGACATTATAATGTAGACCGGGGATAACTGCATGAACTTCAAAGTGGTCACCTAATTCCCTACGACATACGAAACACCTACCGTTCTGCAGTCTTTTTGCTAATTGTCTATCGTGTTCAGAAAAACCTCCCATAGATGATATTCCCTCCTTTACCAAATTATGGTACCACTAGCCATTATCAAATTTCAAATTGACCCCTACTCAATTTTCCGAAGTGTAGTCTGGGCAAACCGGATTATTCTAAATATCGTAGTTTGGGAACTTCCGTTCTGGACTTAAGGAACTCAAGGCGAAGCTACAGCGTTACAGCCCAGTAAGATTAGTAAATGCAATTCCGATAAACTTGGAGCTAAGGGGTTCCTATGATTTGCCTCCAGCCTTATCCAGCAACTTCAGGAACTCGACTTCATTAATTGTCTTTGTTCCCAACTTCTCTGCTTTAGCCAATTTGGAGCCGGGGTCGGCACCCACCACCACATAAGAAGTCTTCCTGGTGACATCAGAGCCAGCTTTGCCACCGAGAGCTTTTATTTTGGCCTCTGCTTCTGAGCGGGGGAACGATTCCAGCTTTCCGGTTAAAACAAATTCCAGTCCGGCTAAAGGTAACTTCTCGGGCTTGGCTTCTTTAACTTTCTCTCTTTCCAGCTTCACCCCTGCCTTCCTCAGCTTTTTGATAATTTGCCTATTTCCTTTCTGTCTGAAGAAGGCAACAATGCTTTCAGCTATCTTGGGGCCGATGGATGGGATGGTTGAAAGTTCTTCTTGGCTGGTTTCAGCCAGTTGGTCAACACTGTAGAATTGCTCTGCTAATAGTTCGGCGTATTGGTCACCGACATGGGTGATTCCTAAGGCAAAAATAACCCGGGCTAGGGGTCTGTCCTTGCTTTCTGCGATGGAATTAAGCACGTTGGAGGCACTTTTATCTGCCATTCTTTCCACAGCGAGAAGCTGCTCCTTGGTGAGGTAGTATAAATCGGCGGCATCCTTGACTAGGCCAGCCTCGAACAAAGCCTGACAGAGCTTTTCACCCACACCATCTATATCCATTGCCCCGCGGCTGACAAAATGCTTGATTCTCTCCAGGGCTTGAGATGGGCAGGCTGCATTGGTGCAGCGGTGCATCGCCTCACCTTCGGGCTTTATCACCTCGCTGCCACACACGGGGCAGCGGCCGGGCATAGAGAAGATTTTCTCCTTGCCAGTACGGCGGCTAATAATAGGTTCCACAATCTCGGGAATCACTTCACCAGCCCGCTGTACCACGACCCAGTCGCCGATGCGGATATCTTTGCGATGGATGTCTTCCTCATTATGCAGCGCCGCATGGCTGATGACAACACCGCCTACTCGAACTGGCTCCAGAATGGCGTAAGGGTTAAGGCTCCCCGTCCTCCCCACATTTATGCCAATATCAATTAGCTTTGTGGTGCCCTGAATAGCGGGAAACTTATAAGCAATTGCCCATCTTGGCTCGTGGGCCACAGTGCCCAGCTCTTGCTGGAGGGCAATAGAATTGACCTTTACTACTATGCCATCAGCTTCGTAAGGAAAGCCTTCTCGAGTCTCTACCAATCTCTGATGATATTTCTCCGCTTCATCGAGGGAATGACGCAGAGCAATATTGGGGTTTATCTTGAAGCCCAGGGACTTGAGGTATTGCATGATTTCCCAGTGAGTATCGGGCACCGCCTTGCCTTCAGCCCAACCTAATCCGTAAATGAATATGTCGAGGGGACGCCGAGCGGTGATGCTGGAATCGAGCTGCCTTACCGAGCCAGCAGCGGCATTCCTGGGATTGGCAAAAAGCGGCAGCTCCTCTTTGGCCCGTTCCTCGTTAAGCTTTTTAAAACCGGCTTTAGGAAGATAAACTTCGCCCCGGACTTCAAATCTGGGCGGCGCCTCCTTGGGCACGGAAAGGGGAATACTCCTGATGGTTTTCAAGTTCTGGGTGATATCCTCACCCCGGTAGCCATCCCCCCTCGTTGCTCCTGTGACGAGCAAGCCGTCAACGTAAGTCAAAGCTACTGCCAGCCCGTCGATTTTAGGCTCGCAAACAATGTCAAACCGGCGCCCGCCTAAAAGGTTGCTTACTCTTTTATGCCAGGCTGCCAGTTCTTCGTAGGAAAAGGCATTGGCCAGGCTCAACAAGGGCTGGGGATGCTCGACAACTCCGAACGCCTCTACAGGAGGCGCCCCAATCCTTTGCGTCGGTGAATCAGGGGTAACAAGCTCAGGATGCTCAACCTCAAGCTGCCTGAGCTCCTTCATCAACTCATCGTACTGTGCGTCGCTGATTTCAGGGCTGTCCAGCACGTAGTAACGGTAATTATGGTGATTAATTATCCCCCGTAGCTCTTCTATCCTCTTCTTGCCCTTGTTCACGTCTCTCATAAAGCTAATCCCTATTTATAGTATAGCAAAACTCCCCACTACTAATCTTGCCTTGTGACTATCTCTCCTCCAACTCATCAAACCTATGCTGTATGCTACAATTAGGCGAGTCTTATGGGGAACGATTACCCTTGCTTCATCTGGGGGCAACACCGAGGCGCTTATATCTAAAAGGGCGAAGGCATGAATGAGATAAAGTACAAGCCAATCGGAGTTGTTCATTCTCCGTTCAAGGAACCCAAAGGGACACCTATACAGCCTGCAGGTGCTAAAGGTACCAATGGGATAGTCGAGATATTGCCGGAATATGCTGAGGGCCTAAAAGATATTGAAGGTTTTTCTAACATTATTTTGCTATACCACTTTCACTTATCCAAAGGGCCGGCATTGATAGCAAAGCCCTATATGGATAACGAAACGCATGGAGTCTTTGCCATGCGGGGTCCCAGTAGACCCAATCCTATTGGCATATCGGTAGTGCGCCTTGTCAGGGTTGAAGGGAATATGCTCCACGTTCGAGATGTGGACATCGTAGATGGGACACCCCTCCTGGATATTAAGCCTTATATTCCCGAATTTGACATAAGGGAAGTGAAAAGGATAGGATGGCTGGAGAAAAATTTGTATAAGCTTTCAACATCGAAAGATAATGGGAGGTTCACAGAGTGATTTGTCTGACTTGCGATAGCAGAGCATATGAAGTTCCAGTTCTTGGCTTTTATCGCTCTGACTTCTCAAATTCGAAAAGCAAACTGCGGAGACCACTCAGGAAATTTTTTGCTCACGTGTTTTTCCCGAACGGGCAGATATAAACGCACATACCACAAGCTGTATGTAGAGCCTCTCGTTTGCTTAGATAGTTGTCACATGCTTCAGCAGCGAATATCTCGCTCCTCGGTCTGGGCTTATCGAAAGCCTGTCCAGTAAAGGCATGTGCCGGACAATCCTTCACACATGCAAGGCAGTCGCGGCACATCTCATCCATAGGCGTCCCCGTTTCTAAGGGAGCATCTGTGAGCACCGTACCCCACCTCACACGGGGACCGTGTTCCGGTGTAATGAGCAAGGCACTCTTGCCAATCCAGCCCAGCCCAGCCAAATGAGCTGCTAATTTGTGAGAGAACACACTAGCAAGCTTGGTTCTATCTACCGTTTGCGATGACGGGACAACGAAGGCTTGAAAGCCGGCTTTATCCAGGGATTGGGCTAACATCGCAGAAATCGAGTCTATACGAGGATTTATAATTTGATACATATAATACCAATAAGTATTCAGGGCAGCAGTATTGTTATGATGGACCAGCGCATTTACAATGCCATCCGTAAGAACGAAGCCATGAGAAACAGCTCGTGGAAACTGAGTGAGAAATTCTCCGCCCTGTTGGGAAATACGCTGTCGGGCAGGAGTAAGGTCAGCTATACCGAAATAAGTTGCTCCCATTTCCTTGGCTAAAGATTCCAGCTTGCCTCTAAGATTTACTTTATCCCTATCTTTCATAGCTAACTCCTGTGTGTAAGTATAGCACAGCAAAGCTTCCCCACCTCAATTTTATCCTCAACTGTATCGAAATTACTGACGTTGCTGTGTTCCTATTGTCACTCTGAGTGATAGCCAAGGGCTCTGAATAATCGGAAGAGATTGTTAAGCCACCTCCTAATTCTGCGATATTTGCTATAATTAAAAAAGATTTACAGAAATGAAATATAGTACGAGCCCAAGTGAGGAGGATAAAACATGGCTACGAAACCAGTTGTAATCAGGTTCTTCGCCCCGGTGATTGATGTCACCGTCAATGCTCTCATGAGTGCCGTCGACCAGAAAATGAAACAAGGGACAAAAGAGTTCATCATCCTTATCTCTTCGCCTGGTGGTTCTGTTATCCATGGTTTAAGCGCATATAATTATTTGAAGGGATTACCTGCTTCCATAACTACACACAATTTCGGCAGCGTGGACTCAATAGGCATTGTCATATACTGTGCCGGTTCGAGAAGGCTATCAGTGCCCCAAGCGAGATTCTTATTTCATGGCGTTAGTGCACAGTTTAGGGGGGAGCAGAATTTAGAGGAAAAATTGCTGGAGGAAAGGTTAAAGGGATTGAGGATTGATATGGAGAATATTGCCAAGGTAATCGCAGCCAATACAGGTAAAAACGCCAAAGATATTACTGATGCCATGATTGAGAGGACAACTTTTAATCCAGAGGAGGCGCAGTCCTGGGGCCTGGTACACGAAATTAAGTCAGAGCTATTTGAAGCAGGAAGTGAAGTAATTGCCATACAGGCTCAGCAACAACCACAACCGCCGCGGAAGCCTTAACATCAGCTAAGAAGCGTGTACCCCTCTATTCTCTGTTTTAAACAAGCGCCGAACCATTATTTGGCGGGAAGTTGAATATTGGAATGCTATTTTTATATTAGCAGGTGTTGACCTGGGCCCCTTCAATAGGTAAAATCGTGGACAACCAAATATGAAATTGGTAAGGAGGTGAGTATGTCAAAGCATATTTGTAGAGGTCTGGCCGCCATTCTTATAGTTACATTTTTAATGATATTGAATGCGGTACCCCTTCTGGCATTTGATGCTCGCAGTGGAATGGCTATTACCGTCGCTAGTGGAGACGTAGTGGACGATGACCTTTATGTGGCTGCCGAGACCATTATTATTGATGGCACCATTAACGGCGACCTCTGGGCTGCTGGTAATACGATCACCGTCAATGGCATAGTTAATGGCAGCGTCATGGCTGCTGGCAGAATAGTCAATATCAACGGTGATATTACGCACGCTGTGCGGGCAGTGGGTGAAACCATCAACATTAATGGCGATATTGGCGGCGATGTGATGGCTGGTTGTGGAAAGGCGAATATAGCCAGCACAGCCAGAGTTGGTGGCGACCTTCTTTTTGGAGCTGATATTGCCAGCATTGATGGACATATTGAGGGTAACATCAAAGGTAGCGGACGCGAAGTCACCATAAGCAACGGGGTAAACGGAAATGTTGAACTCGAAGTCGAGAGCCTAACCATATTGTCTACAGCGAATATCGGAGGTGACCTGAGCTATACCAGTGAAGAGGAAGCCGATATTCAGTCAGGTGCCCAAATCGCCGGCGCCACTACCCATACACTGCCCGAAGTGAAGCCCGAAGTGAAGAGAGATTGGACTAAGGTCTTTCCCTTCGTCCTATTCTTTGGCGTACTGGCCAAGGTATTGAGCTTCTTAATGGCTTTGGTAGCAGGGGTAGTTATCATTTTCCTCGCTCCCAAGAAACTGACCTCTATCACCGATGCTATAGGCACTCGACCCGGACCAAGCGCTGGCTGGGGGGCTATGATTCTGTTTCTTACTCCTATCGCCGCTCTAATAGTGTGCTTCACCATCATAGGTATACCTGTAGGATTGATTACCCTGGCTTTCTATGGGATAGCTCTTTACCTTGCTCAGATCCCTGTGGGCTTATTTATCGGGCGCTGGATCATTGGCCGCTTCAGAGTTGTGGAAAGCAAAGCTATCATGGTTGGAGCCTTGGCTGTAGGTCTCGCCATTCTCAAGCTCTTAAGCCTAATCCCCTACTTCGGCTTTTTCGTCGGATTCGTTGTTGTCCTCTTTGGTTTAGGAGCAGTAGTGGCAGCAGAAAGGAAGCGGAGGGCCGAAGCGAGGGAAACAGCTTCAGATTAGCTATAAAATTTGAAAAGAGCCGGCTAAACTCTACCCAATAGTATGCGCTAACTGGAACTTAGATTCTTTGCCTCTTGCTACGCTAGATTTCAAATAGACGTAAGCCATTGCGGCATGTTGGCAAATGGGAAAGCATAGAAATGATTTGTAGCCTATCGCCTTCAGATTTCGATGCTATACTCAAAGTCATAAATGATGCTGCGCAAGCTTATAAAGGAGTAATCCCGGATGATAGATGGAAGGAACCGTATATGTCGGCCGAGGAGTTAAGAGGGGAAATTGAAGCTGCTGTAAGATTCTTTGGGTGGTTGGAAGGCGGGCATCTGCTCGGAGTAGCAGGAATCCAAGCTATTAAAGATACCACGTTAATCAGGCATGCTTATGTGCTTCCAGGATGCCAGGGACAGGGAATTGGCACGAAACTACTTGAATATCTCATCGGCTTGGCTGAGACTCAGGAAATTTTGGTAGGGACTTGGGTTGATGCCACCTGGTCTATTCGATTCTACGAGAAACATGGTTTCAAACTGGTGTCGTCCAGGGAAAAGGATAGGCTCTTGCGTATATATTGGAACATCCCGGAGAGGCAGATTGAAACCTCAGTGGTGCTGAGGACAATCTCCCCTTTTTCTGGTAAATAATATGACTTCCCAAATTTATCAATGGCTTGTACTCGTCCGACACATGGAGACTGAAACACAATGAACACAATCTTGCAGCTAGGTGGGTTATCCATGCAACGCTTCCAGAATCAAAGCGGCGTTGATATAGTATCGTGAGGGAGTTATCATTAAAATAGCAAGCAGCACACTTTTCTATTATGAGAAAAACGCTATTTCTAGAAGCGCTATATTCATGGGACGAATTCTGGCAGACAATAGAAACGGCATGGGCCTTGTTTGGTGATCCCAGACATTTCACACAGGATCAACTTACAAAGTGGGCAAATGAAAGAATCCCGGCACCCCACGGGGGATGGTTTGCCTGGCCGATGCCTGTAGCTCCGCTAGTCCATATGAGTGAGCAAGACATTGCCCGCCTTTATGGTGGGCAAGTGCCGCGATACTGGGCAATTTATGACCATTCCCATCGGGTTATGGATTGGCTTGGTCTTGAGGACAGTGACAGCTTCGCCTGGTGGCTTTTTGCCTATGTTGGTGGGGATGTGCAGAAACTCTTGCCATTCATCCGACATCGGGTGCCTGGTATAGTGGACCACCTGATCAAGCAACTTGCACCTGTGAAGCTACTGGTTGTAGGAATAAGCAAGGGTAAATTGTCTCAGGCACACCCGGAAGCTTGCCCGCCAGAAGAATACAGCATATTATTCAAATCGTCACAGAAACCAAAGTACCCTTTCTTTGATTTGCAGCTACTTTCTTCAAAATATCGGCGGGGTCTTATGCCCGAACCCCTGGACGAGCGAACTATAAAACAAAGGAAAGCTCTTGCCAGAGCCTTTGGAGGAAAATATGATCCTGACAAAGAACTGGCAGAGCAACAAGCAACCATACAGGCAGAAATGAAGCAGACTTTAACACATCCTATTTATAAACTACTTCACATGGCGAAGTTTCATACTACCAGCTCAGTAGCTGATAAATTGCGCAAGATTACTGAACTCACCCGGGAATGCCACGAAGGACAGATAGACATTGACGTCCTTTTGCAATGGGCCTGGGAAAATGAGCAGAATGAACACCTCCGTCAGAAACTGAGTTTAGCGAATGGGAATAGCGTGAGATTCAGAGAGATACGCTATGAAGTGGCGAACAAGATATATAGGCAGGTTTATGGTTGGTTTCGACGTCGTGGGTGGCAAATGCCTAAGCCTCCAAATGGTTGGCGAGCAAAAATCATAAAAGTTTAATGTCACGCCTTTGACAAGATCGTAGCGTGACATGAAACCATAGCCTCGAGATGGCAACATCTGGAGGTTTTTTGTTTGGGCCGCCAGAAGCAAGATAGATCAGTTCCTTGGGTGATTAAGGTCCAGTATATTACTGTGCCCAATGCTAAGGAAAGATTTTCACGCGTAGTGGCCATCCTGCTGAAAGCTGAAACGGAGAGAAAGAAGAATGACTATAGACAGAACAGGGAAGAAGCCGGGTAGGCCTAGGGCTATACCTGAAGGCATGATACCAGAGGTGTTACGTCTCTATGATGAAGGTTTCGGCTATCGAGCGCTTGCTCGCGAGTTGAGGAAACAGGGTATCTGGGTGGATTGGAGCACTGTCCGGAGGATTGTTAAATCCCATGGATACAGGATCCGTGCGAAATATAGTTTGTGAGTGATTTTTAACACTATTTTGCCACTGGGTTATCCAGACGAGATGACTAAAAACACTGGCGACATAATTGGAGAAGGTAATTTGATCGGTGGAGACATACCTTGACCCAGAGGAAATCAAGTTGATGGAGAAGGCGGCCAATTGCGTCAGGGACAGGCTGCTTATCAGGCTCCTATTCCGCTTAGGGTGCCGGGTTTCAGAGGCTCTGGCGCTGACCGTGGATGATATAGATATGAGCCAAGGCCTAGTTACAATCGTACATCTTAAGAGTCGGGCCAGGCTGTTTTGCCTTCATTGCCAGGCCAGACTAGCTAAGACTCACCAGTTCTGTCCTGTATGCGGCAACAAAGTAGAAAGGGTAGTGAAAGGGGAAACAGAGCATCGCAGGCTGAGGGCCTTACCTCTTGACCGAGATACGCTACAAATGCTGGAGGACTATATACGCCGTGGTGGCCCTGTTTTCCAGCACGGCAAGAAACTGCTCTTCGGTATTAACCGGTATCGGGCCTGGCAGGTAGTGAGGGATTGTGCCGAAAAGGCAGGTCTGCCCCGCCTCTTGAATCCAGAGACAGGTAGGATGAGGGGTGTAAGCCCGCACAGGTTGAGGGATGCTTTCGCCGTTCACGCAGTCAAGACCGATGACTCAGGAGACGCGCTCAGGCTTCTGCAGGAACACTTGGGGCATGCAAGCTTCAACACCACTGCCCGATATCGCAAGGTGGGAGGAAGCGAGCACCGGGATTGGTACCAGAGGCTATGGGAAGGAGAAGGCCGTTAGACGACTTGCCCTTGAGACCAGCGAGAGGAGGTTTCCTCAGGCCCTTTGGCTGCGGATGGTTTATCAGAGAATTCCTACTGGGGAACGGCCCTGAAGGCTCTCCTGAGATAGACCCAGACATCGGCGCTCCCCAAGCGGATATCTTTTACTACTACAAGAAGGCACTTCTGATGGCAATTGCTGTAGATAGAGCCACCAGACAAGAAGAACGAGAGGCAAAGCGCAGCAAGCGCCGTATCTCCTCTGACAGGATAGAAAGGCTCACGCAAAGATACTTGCTTCGAACTCCCTACAAATCTACTGGTTGCCGTTATCACTCTTTTGTTGTTTATTTCTCGAATCTCCAGAGGCTTGGTTGGGTAGAAGAAAGCGGTAAGAAAGAGCGCTCCGCCTTTCAGGACAATTATCCCCGAGGCTATCCTCGCAAGTTCTTTCGTCTCACTGAGGCAGGCAGAGATGCCTCTGAATCTGCCTGGGCAAACCCCTTTGCTGCCCTCTATGGCTAGTATCGTATGCTAGTGACGCCAACAGCAGCAGCGGTTTTCATACCTTCGTGAAATCACCAAAAAATCGGCATTTTTAATCCTTCATGAAAATATAGGTTCATTCTGAAATTCAACAAAATGTCCTTTTGTGTGATGATGGATACTGGATGATTGCACTTTAACAATTGAATAAGCAACCCAAAGCCTAGCCTGAACGCTTGCCACTTTCGGGCAAATAGACGGAAAGGGGGCAAGCTATGACAGGATACTGTAGCAATTGCCATAAGCTATGGACATTAGAAGAAAGGCAAGGCGTTTGCCGATGGTGTGGACAGCCCGCAAGTTGCCAAACCACAACGACAAAGCCTCGCCAGTTAAAGTCTAGCCAAAGGCACAAGCGAAAGCAAGTTGACAATGGTAACAATGGCTATGACCAGCTACCAGAGCCGTATTTGACCTATTGTAAAGTAGGCTTGCGGTTTACCCACAAGGCATTGATAGACGACAGGCAAGACCTTCTACACGACATCATTGAAGGGCTTGCTAGAGTAGCGGAGTATAAGACGCTCAGCGAAGCTGCGATGTATCGTATTGCCGAGCATATCAAAGACCATTACTGGTATAGACACTACGCATATCAAAATGGGCTAGATTGCCAGCATTGCAGCAAAGCACAGCGGGCGAAGTGTAGAGCAAATTGGGCTTACTGCGATTGCCATAGGGCAATACAATTGGAAAGTATAAACCAGCCTATCATAGACAGCGAGGGCAATATCACCGAGCTTGCCGAGCTGATAGCCGATGATAAGGCGCTGGACTTGGAAGAATGGCTAGATGCCAAGACTTTCCTAATCGGAGCACCGATTAGGTTAAAACAAATAGCACAACGGAAGGCTAAAGGGGAAACCTTGACCAATGCCCAAATGATTTACATGAGCCGATTTAGGAAAAAAGAGCAACAAAGGCTATTGGGGTGAAAGGTTTTAGCCAATTTCGGACTTATATATAGTAGAAGCAACCGCATAGGCTAGCGAGGTTCAGCTATGCGAGGGCTTACTACTGGCTACCGATGGACTTGCCCGTCATCGGAGAATAGCCGAAAGGGGGTGTTCTAATAGAACAACTTAATATCGTGGGCAAACGCTCAGGCGAAGGCTTTGTGGCTCACAAGGCTAAACTGGTAAACGCCCTGTCCAGAACATTAGCCGATAGGCTATTGCTTATGGACTTCACTATGGGGCGGAAAGGCTTGCTAGGCTACATTAAGGCTCTTAGCGGAAGCAATATCGTTAAGATAGTGCCTTCCACTAACGGCAGTGCTAGCGAGGCGCAGGCTGCTGCTAAAAGGCTGAAAGTAGTGTGCGGAGCTACTACCAGCTACCTTGAGGACATGGCTTGGATTGGCGATAAGACGCCATTCGCACTTGCGGAAGTTAGAGTATGTCCAGATAACAGCGTCAAGCCTAATCTCGGAAGCCTAGAGCTATCAGAGGCAATCAACAGAGTGCTTCCCTTCACCGCTAAGGATGAGAAAAGACCAGTTCTCCAATGCGTTCTCTTTAGGGCGAAGGAAGGCAAGCTGTCTTTGGTTGCCAGCGATGGCTATAGACTGGCGACTGTTACACTGGATTACGACGATGGCGAGGGCGACGTGCTAGTCCACAAAGACGAGCTAAGAGGCATAGCCAATGCCTTATGCAAGGCAAAGAGGGTAAGGCTAGGCTTTGAGGCAAGCGGTGATACTCTTGACGGCATGAGCTTAGTAATTGACACCGAAGCGATACGCTATCAATGGCGTGGCGCTGAGGGGCAATTTCCTGAATATCAAAAGGTTATACCGACGGAGTTTAACACCGTAGCGCACTTTGACACCATCGAGGCTGTCAAAGCTGTTAATTCCTTCAAAGCCTTGTCGAGCAATCCCAAAGACTATCCCATAGACCTTGCCATTGGCGAAGGCAAGATTGTTATGGCTAATCCTGATGAAAAGGGAGAAGCCATAATCCCTGCTGACACTGATGGACAGGGTTCTGTGAGGGTAGATGGGAGATACTTAGCCGAAGCTCTCAAGGCTTGCGGTGGTATGGTGGACTTTAAGCTCGTCAATGCCTATACCTCAATGCTCTTTGTCAATGACGGCTATCAAGTGCTGGTAATGCCCTTGATGACTCCAAAGGCAAAGGAAGCGATGGAGCAAGCACGCCAAACCGAAGCACCAGTCGAAGCCGAAGCACCAGTCAAAGCCAAAGCCGATAAGCGGAAGCGTAGCCGAAAGGCTAAAGAACTCGTAGCAGTAGCCTAGAGCGTTTGACCGAGAACAACCACGCACAAAGGGGCGGCGGTAGCCGCCTTTTTGTGTTTTTTTTGTAGGGGTATTCCTGCCCTGTGTGGCGTGGAATACCCCTTTTTTGTGTGTGGCGTGGGCAAGAAAGGGGGAAAAGTGATTTGCGCCTTCTGTGGAAAAAGCGTGGCTGGTCTGATAGCCCTGCGTGTTTATACTCGGCAAGGCATTCAGGTCTGCAACGAGTGCTACCAAGCGATAAACAGCCATCGCCACAAACCATACTCAAAGGTCATGGACAAATTAGCCTTAGTTGAAGCTGGCTACAGAGTTAATCGTAAATTGGCAGCACTATCAAGAAGCACATAGCAGACAAAAAGCTAAATACAGCCCGACCTCGGCAGTCGGGATAGGGATACTTTTGCCTGGAAAGGGGGTGAGATATGAAGCCAGTATTTGTTCTAACCGAAGCCGATGTCCTGCAAGTCGCTGGGCGGAAATTTGGTGTTAACGAGCTAACCGAAGAACAGATGCGCTAGGTTAAGAAGGGCATCGAGTTTGGCTTGGAGTGCTGGGAAGAGGTAGTAACTGCAGCTTTACAAGAAGTGCTTGATAAAAAACCCAGTGCCTAACCCGATAAGGGCAATCGGGATAGGGGTAATCTTGCCCGGAAAGGAGGTAATACCTATGCCTATAAAGTGGAGTGCCATGCAGTTGATGGAGGCAGCCGATATGATTGAAAAGCATGTCAATGCGGCTGTCGAGCCTCTGGAATGTGCCAGGGAAGTCGCCAAAGCAGCTCTGGAAATATCTAATCTTCCTGGATATGTGGAGCAGCGCATCGCTGGATTATTGGGCGAGATAGGGCGGGCAATCGGCGGCACCCCTGCTGAGCCGGTGGGTAGGCTCAAAGCTAGGCTAGAGTCAATACGAGACTCCGTGCCGAAAGACGACCTAGAGGCAGAAAAGAAGACAAGCTCATATGGCGATAAAGTGAGCTTAGTCTAAAAGTCGATGCCGAATAGGGAAACTATTGCACAGAATCTGAAGGAAAGGAGGTGAACAAATGCCCACCCAGCTTAGCATCTTTGAAGAAGCTGGGGTAGAGGTCACACAACCAGAGCCGAAAACAGCAGTCAGGCTGGGCACTCGAGAACGTCATGTTAACCTGGCCAAAAAGAGACGTGAAGCCTTGAAAGAGTTCATAGGTGTCCTCGCCGAGCTCGAGGGTAAAGATGTCTATATCGGGGCTTATGGCGGGCATGGCTCTCACTACTGGGTAGATGACCTGAAACTAGGCCGCATGACAGTGGAAAGTGTATTTGGCGATAAGGAAGTGCCAGCCGTCATTGTGCTAAGAGGTAGTCGGGGATCCTCGGTGCGCATCTTCACCGACAGGGTTTATGCACTGCGGCGCCAGGAATACTTCGGCTATACCCTGTGGCTGCTGGACTTCTGGAACGGCTTTGGAGAATATCCTATTGACCCCTACCACCCACCAGGCTGCGATAGCCTGCACATTAAACAATTTAATAACTAGAGGGGCTGTACCCCTCATCCGATAGGGCTACTATTGCCCAAAAAGGGGGTGATAATCTGACAACCGAAGTTAAAATTGAAAAGGGCATCTCCGACCTCGTTGGTGCTCTAACAGACCCTATTATTGTCTTTCCCGGGGGATGGGGCGATACTATTCCTGATTGGCTGAAAAATGCCATTACCCTGGGGAGATTGGTGATGAACATGAAGGCACTCAAGGGAGAGGAGATGACAGGCACAGACGCCGAAGCCTGCGCCTATCTCTATACCGCTTGCCTTACCCAGCCGATAGACAGCGACTGGACACAGATTTATCTGTACGTCGCCAACCAAGTTTATAGTCGCCACCGCACCCAAGAAAGCGGCGTCGAGTTCCCCGATGATATTCAGGTCGAGTCACTGAGCGACTACCAGATGGCAGAGTTACATCGGCTGAAAGAGTGGATTTATGCGAGGCGGACCCAGGCAAAGCAGGAGAGAAACAGGGCTGAGAGGCATAGGAGGCGGGAGGAAGAGGCAACGAGGAGAAGTATGGAGCGTCCAGCCTTATTCGAATTCTAACATTCCTCAAATCAAACAGGGTCGAGGAGTCAACCTCGACCCTGTTTTTTTGCCTCTGAAGCCACATTCCATGTCAAATGTTCGGTTTTGGTATTTTAGCTGTAATGGCTATTGACACCGTGGCAGTAAATAGCCTACTATCTATCCCAAAAAGAGGAGGTTCAAATGCAAGCATACTGTATGAAGTGCCGTGCCAAAAGGGAAATGAAAGACGCTAGAAGGATAACCATGAAAAATGGCAAGCCGGCAACTCAGGGCGTGTGCCCTGTGTGTGGAACCAAGATGTTCAGAATTGGCAAGTAGACTTGCTCCCTACAGAGCCTAACGGAACTCAAGAGGGCTGGATTTCCCCAACAGGATCTCCAGCCCTTCTATTTTATTAATCACACTTAATACGCAAATGTGATTTACTGAACAAAACAAGTGATTGTTATCAAATTTGAACAACACACCTGATCGGTCAATAGTGAACGTTGAAGCAAAAGAAGTAAGGAAAAGGGACGGGATGCCTCTTGCCTGATTACAGTTGAGGCTAACCACACGGAAGAGGGAGGAGAAAATTCTTCAACCAATTGGGAAATGAAGAAACCACTGGTGCCTCAGTTTCCCCTGGCAGAGTCCACCAAAATCTTTGTTACATCGGAAAAGCCCTTTAAAACTCAAAACCCCACGCTATCTCACGAACGAAACCAAGCCAGCACAGCTTGATTCATGTTTCGGTGAGCTGTTTTTTCCAGAAACACTAGGTGGTAGGCATTCCCTATCACTAGGAGGGCTTTCTGTTTTGCTCCCAAATCATTCAAACACTGCACTGCATCATCTGGATCCACCACATACTCAAGAGCACCATTAATAAGAAGCGTTGGAGCGGTAATATTAGGCATGTACTTACTGTGCTTTAATGAGGCTACATCAAGAATTATCCCCATGGCACACTCCGAGTATGATTGGGCTACCATCTCTTTGTAAGTATCCACAACCTCCTGCTCATAAGAGTATAGGTGTTCTTCGACGGTCAGATGATGGACATTGGGAACGTAAGAGACACCCTTATTAGCCTGTTTTATTAGCTCATCGGCAATAGATTGGAAACTGGG
>Ga0315546_1000416_pt1 | contig 31217 bp, 28 predicted proteins | sample SalMarSW160170MG_FD_203833 | JGI IMG/M metagenome (GOLD analysis project Ga0315546, IMG submission 203833) | Salt marsh sediment microbial communities from the Plum Island Ecosystem LTER, Massachusetts, United States - Salt Marsh Sediment SW1601-170 ...
TCCGGCGCGTACTACCCGAAAGGCGGGAGCGGTGCGTTTCGAGATGCGTTTCTGGATGCCCTGAAAAACACTGGTGCCGAGATGAAGAGCCGTTCCCGGGTGGTAAGGATAGGTAAGAGCCGAGATGCGTTTATCGTTGAGACCGAAGCCGGTGAGAAATACACGGCGAGGGCAGTGATCAGCGATGTCGATCCGGTTCTCACCCTGGGGAAATTGCTCGATCCTCAGATCGTGCCCTCCAAGGTGCAGAGCAAGGTAAAGAAGCTGAGGCCGTCGGTGGGGGCATTCTATGCCTTTATCGGCACCGATCTCGATCTTCCCTCTTTGGGAATTACCGATGCCAATATCCATCACTATGAGGACTTTGACCTCAACAGGGTATACAATACCATATTCGCTTCAACGCCCCCTGAAACCGTATCGGGCTTTCTCATTACGAGTCCATCGGTGAAGGATCCCGATGGGGGGCATGCGCCCTCTAGCCATCACACGGTCGAACTCATCACATTTATTGACTATGGTTGTTTTGAGAAATGGGCAAATGCTCCTTCTATGAAGCGAGGCGAAGAATATGAGCGCTTCAAGGAGCAGATTGGACAGCGCCTTGTAAAGGCAGCCGAGCGGTATATTCCCGGCCTCAGCGATCATAGAACATTTAGCGAATATGCCACTCCTCTCTCGAATGAGTATTGGGTGAACGCTGTACGAGGCGGATGCTACGGACCGGAGCAAACTCCGGATCAGGTCGGCCCCGGCCGGTTCAGCTCCTTTACTGCCGGCATCGAAGGGCTTTTCCTGGTCGGCGCCGGCACGCTCGGCGGCGGAATTATGCCCTGTGTGATGTCCGGCGTTCTTGCAGGAGGAAAGGCTGCTCGGCTTTTAGGACTGAACCCGTAGGCAATTCGATAGGGTGTTCAGAGGCGCTTCGATGGATGGATATTCTCCATGCGAAGTAGGTGTTGAGCTGAATCGCAAACCACCAAAATAGAGGCAAGGCGTTGTTGACAGATCCATCTTGAAATCTGCACTTGCGATAGTTGAGATAATTTCTCAGAAACTTCCTAGGAGATTTTTTAGTAAACAAGTCTTAAAATATCTCACGACCAAAATGAAAAAGGAAGGCGTATACCATCAATCTAATAAAAGCAAGCATGTCTTAAATGCCCATTGCTGGTTAAAGATACTAGAAAAATTTCATCTGGCCCAGGTCCTTCTGGCTGCCTTGATTTTGTCACTGCTGGTCTTTGCGATTGCGAATGCTAAGACCAGCAGCCCTAAGGTCGTAATCTTAGAATTCCACGGCATGAAACAGGGAATTATTAACGAAAACCTTGAGGAATTACCCCATTTCCAGGAGTTAATTAGGGGATCTCATAACGCACATGCCTATGTCCATCTTCCCCGGGTCTTCACCACCATTCCGGCGGCCTCTGTGCCAGCTACGTCTTCCATGTACACCGGGCTTTGGCCTCAGCGAACCGGGATTGTTTCTACCATCTGGTTTGATCGGCGCACCACCACGGTACGCACCATGATCTCCTACTTCCAGAAAAGGATCAATCGCATTCTCTCATCCAATGGCGTCAAAACCCTTTTTGACTATATTGCGGAGTCAGGCAAGAATTCTATGACAACTATGCTTATGATAACAAAAGGGGCTGACTGGTCGATTAGATCCGGTGTTTTCTTTTGGGGGAATGCGGCGCTAGTGGGTTTTTTCCGCAATGGACGATGGTTTCCGGATAGCCGTTATATCGATCAAAACACAATCAGTGCTTTTCTCACAGGACATGTATTAGCCTATAGTAAGAGTTTGGCGGGCATACTGGAGTATCGCCACGCAATCCCCGATGTGATGGTAGTCCAACTCCTGGGTACAGACCTATTTTCCCACTACCCACCTCGGGAGTTGAAAAAACGGAATGCCTCCATGGACGAAATTCAGAAGAACTATGCTCAAACCGTGCTGGATCCGCTCATAGGCAGGTTGATCCGCTTTCTGAAGAAGGCAGGCTGTTACGAAGATTGCATTTTTATCCTTATCTCAGAGCACGGTTTCACGAAAATAAGTAAACACATTCCCGATAATACTCTTGACCACAGCCTGAGCAAGTGTTTCAAATTGCCAGATCAGGAGACGAGTAATCGACAGGCCGAGGCTGTGATTATGCTGGGGGCCAGTACCAAGGAAATCTACCTAAAAAATCGACAATCGGGGAATTGGATGGATCCTCCCAGATTGCTGGCAGACGTCAAGCCGGCAGTGGATCTGGTACTCGCCAATACGGATATTCAACATTGCATGAATACACTGGTGATCCGCCAGTATCCTGGTGAGCGGCATGATTTCATGGAGGAGAATGATCATTGGTGGGTTTTAGACTGGAAAACCTATCAGGCCACTGATAAGAACGACCTTGCATTTCTCCAGGCCTTGCGCCCTTTGTCTGTGTTGGAAAGTCGTTTTGAGCTGGGGAAATACGTGGTGAGGGGCCTCAGAAGACAGTATACGAGAGAGACAGCCCCCGATATTAAGGTCATCAACAAGGGGGGTTTCTACTTCGAGCGCGATTTCGATAAGTACGGTCACCACGGCAGTTATTATCCGAGCGACTGTATTGTCTCCTTTTGGGTGGCTGGCCCTGGCCTTGCTCGTATCTTGCCAGGACATCATTTCCTTGACCGAGCCGCTTCAACCCTGGACCTGGTTCCAATAGTGATGTATCTGCTGGGGATGCCGCTGCCTGAAGGCCTGGATGGAAACAATCCTCTCGAAAATCTCCAGAGCAAGCGTATTGGGAAATCTCAATAACATAAGTGAAACCAGCTAGTCAAATATTAAATAGTTGACTCTAATTTTACAGGAGCAAGATGCTCTTATTAGAACTAGGGAAATTGTACATCTCATGATCTTGTATGTAACTTTTCCTATCATTGGCGGATGCCCAAGAACTGCGCAACATATAAATTCATGGATTTTATAAGCTCGTACAACATAAGAAACATCGAATAGGTAAAAGAGGCAAACGAAAAATGATGGATAAGATTTATGACTTGCTGCATAGCTCTCAGGGCCATTCAGAACCCCAACTTCAACACCAAGTATGTACGAACATCACGATCCGGGTCGCTGGCGCTGCGGGCGACATCCATACCAACAACAAAGGGGAACTTACCAAACAAGAACATCTGAAGGCGGGCACCTGCACCTACTCCAATGTCTACCCCTGAGATAGAGATATCGTCCTCATGGTAGCGCCAGATCTCACCGGCATCCATGAAGGCCAAGACAAGCAACTGATGGAAATGAAAGGCGTCCCATGCTGTGGTGGTGCGGCGGATTACATAGGTCGGATAGCGGATCTCTATGCTGGTGGCCCACATCTTCTCGCCGAAAAATTCATGATAGTCGTAGCCACGCAGGCTGTCTGAACCGCCAAGGTGAAATAACCGGGGATCATTCTTCTTGACCCCGCCTTGGACACGAAAAGCGGCGGCCAAGCGATGACCAAACCGGAAATAGCGCCCCAAATCAATGTTGCCATATAGCCGAAGATCTCCGCTGTAGCTCTCGTAGTCCTGTTCACCACCTAGGCTCTTGTCGCCGTATCGGGCGGTGAGATTCACCTGGGAGCCGGAGATGGTCTCCAGAATGTAATGCCGGGTCGTGTCCCGCACGAAGCTCACCGAGACATCGTTCAAGCGCGTTGTCTTGTATGGCAGGTCCACCGATTCCACATTGTAAGCGAACGAGATGCGATGGTGAAAATCGAATGGCCAATCAATAAAGAGGTTACTGCCCACCTCCCTGAGCCAGTCGTCCTCTTCTGTGTCGAAGCCGCTGATGCCTTTAAAATAGGTATTCTTATCAAAGAGGTTCACGCCCAAAGCCGGGTACCAGCCAAGGTAGGTGTATCCCAGAAGCAATTGTTCTTTGGCGCTTACCATGCCGACGCCGCCGCGGGCGCTCAAATGATGCTCTCCCATGTCGCTGCTGGCGTCCCAGTCGAAGCCGGGAATTACCCCGTCCTTTTCGTTGTAGTCCACGTATGGAAAAAAGAAGTCAGTGGAAAATCCACTATCATAATCCTGCTCGGCGTATGGGGTTGCTGATCCTGGAAAAACACAATGAATGGGGTAGAGTACTATCAGCCCGATGAGCACCAGCCAACAAGACCTGCGTACCGAGCCATACAACCGGTTAGCGGCCTTTCTCAAACAAAGATCAAGAACTCGCGCCATCTCATGTCCCTGACAATCTTGTCAACATGGGACTTTCGAAAATCCTGTATTGCCCGTGGCGAAAGTAACTGAAGAGCACCCGACGGCCGTCTTTGCTGACCTGGGGGGTGAATATCCCTCCAACTACCCGAGACAACGGCCAACTCATCCCGCTCTGTAGATCAAACCGATGCAAATTAAAAATGCCGGCCTGGTCGGAGACGTAAATGAGCGCTTTGCTTCCAGGTATGAATACAGGTGACAGTTCATCGTAAGGGGTGTGAGTGAGACGGGTCTGCTCACCGCTCTCCAAGTCTTTTAGCACCAGATCATACTGGCCCAGGTATTCCCTTGAGAAGACCAAAAAGAGCCCATCCGGCGACCAGCAGGGATGGGACTCATCATTGGGGGTATGAGTCACGGGGGTGACTCTCCCATCGGCAAGCCGGATTTTGTAGATGTCGGCAATGCCATTGACGGTGGCAATGAATCCCACTTCTTTATCCCCTGGCAGAAACGAAGGTTGGCGGTTATTGCGAAATCTTTGCCGGATACGCTCCAGTTCATTCTTCTCCAGGTGATAAATGAAGAGATCGCTCCGATTCTCGTCATCGCTCACAAGGACTAGATGTTTGCCGTCATGGGACCAACTGAAAGCGGAATGCTCCAAGCCCCTCTCCTTGATCTTCCGCAGCCTGCCGGTGGCAAGCTCAAGAATGTAGAGCGAGAGATAGGATCCTTCGTTCTCCCAATCGGACAGGAAGGCGATCCGGCTGTCATCAGGACTGTAGCATGGAAAAAGGTTCCAACCTTTGTTATCCGTGTGCAGTTGCGCCTGGGCAGAAGGATCCTGCAACCCTTCGCCCTCCACCCGAAGACGGCCCTCAGCATACTCCTGCCACTTCCACTCGAGCGGCAAGGGCTTTAAGCCCGTTACCTTATGAAGGATCTTATGGAGATTAAGCCTGTTTTTGCTCAACTTCAGGATCTGGGCGATGCATTGTGGGCCATAAGTCTCCGCCAGGAACTGGATGAAGAGGTCACTCTGGTGGTAAGCCAGCTGAATTTGGTGTGAACTCAGGTGGCTGAATCCTCGCAACTGATTGAGCGGAATGAGTTTATGATCCATAACCGCGTCGCGAACATACATAGCCGCCATACTGTCCCAGGCAGCTGACTCGTATTCGGCCACTCCTTCCAAGAGCCAGAGGGGCGACAGCACTCCAGTGAGAAAGATCTGCCAGGAGCGGTAGGGGCCCTGTAGCAGATGCATGAGCTGGACAGCATGGGTGATCTCGTGCAAGGCTAAATGCTCCAGGTGCCTGTTGCTTCCGTGTACCGGAAATACAACCCTTTCCTTGTAGAATTCGGTAAAGCCGCCGGAGCCCTCTACTAATTCGGTAGTGATATGGGTAGTCTCATACTCTTCCTGTGACGGGTAGATGAAGACGGGAATGGTTCGGTCAAACCGAATCCCCAGATCGCGGCTGATACGGACCAGGTTGTTATCATAGATGCGGGCTATTTGCAGAGCCCGCTGTCTGAGCTCTTCAGGATAGATGATGCGAAAGTGATTGCCCTGGATTTCCTTCCAGCGGTAGTTACTATCGCTCACCTTATTCTTGCCGAAAAGCCTCTCGGCACCAGTTACAGTGAGCTGTTCCCGGGCACAGGAAAAGGCGAGCAGCACATACAAAGCAAGCACCAAACCCGCCAAGGTGTGTGATTTGTGTGAAGCCTTGGCTATCACTGTCATACAACCTAGACCCTTATCTGACTATCTGTATCCTTATGAGAAATTAAGCATAGCATCAGGTAGAAAAACTAGATCAAATAAAATGTCAGGATAATATCTCAGACACTATTCTCAAGAAAGCAGTATTCCAGGAGGAGGTCTTCTAAGACATAATTTGAAAAAACAGAGCAGCTCGACCTCTAAAGTTAATGTATCTTATCTTCCATCTTCCTTATTGAGCTTAACAATATATTGCTTACCTTCAGGTGTTTTTAGATAACTAATGATTTCATTAAGTTCCTGTTGTATTTTGGGCTCTCTTTCAGCCTTCCATTCAGCAATCTTTTCTTCTTCAGGTACAATAAAAGTCAGCTCGTTTTTATATAGTTCCACATTGTCCCAGAACTCTGAAGCTCGCGTGACAGGAATAAAGGCCATGCGGGCTTTCCATGCTCCCGTCTTTACCTGTGTAATAACATAATAGGCCTTTCCTTCCTCAAGATCCGCTTCAACAGCTCTCTTATTTTCAGCAATGCCGATAAAAAGATGCTTACCGGGATTGCATTCATAGGCAAAATAAGACTTTGCCTGGCTGAGCCCGATTAAACGATAACCATCCCAAATCTGGAAGTGTATGGCAAACCCAAAGCCTGATGGTCTCATGAAATAAACAAGGGATTTATTAGGTGATACCCTTTTTATTGGTGTGGCTTTAATCATATATTGACTTGTTCCGGCACATCCAGTAATCAAGAATAGGATAACAAGCGGAGCAATTCTTAGAAAATTCTTCATAATAGCCTCCTTGTTAAAGATTCACCTTGTTTATGCTCCTAATGATCACGTTTCCTAAATCTTTCTCCAATCTTCATATGCTCCCAAAGAGGCCCCTTGATACCAAAGCGGCGCAGTTTCTTTTGTAGTTCCACAGTTATATTAATATTCAGGCCGGGGAATATCCAGGTTGGGTTTTCTCTTGAGAATCCTTCCATGAAAGACAAGATTTCATTTTCTATGGCAGGAGAGAGGTAAAAAACTGGGTTTAAGAAGTCCTCTTCAGGCCCGATCATTCCCTCCTCCATAGCTATGAGAGATAATCTGGTCTTTGGGAACACCCTGATACCAATCATACAGATAACGGCTGTGGGAGACATATTTGTTATTTTATCTAATGTCTGGTGAACTGTCTCCATTGTCTCACCTGGCCCCCCTAAAAGCAGGTTATGACAAAAAGGTAAACCTGACTTCTTGCAGATGGCAGAGACCTCGCTCAGATCATTGACTGTGAAGTTTTTACCCAGATTGACCAGCATGGTCTTATTAGCAGCATCACTTCCGAACTCCAGCCCAGTACAGCCTGAAGAAAGCATTAATTCAATGAGTTTTGGGGTGATAAATCTGGGATTAACATAGCAACTCCATTTAACAGGTAGATTCCGTCTGATGATTTCCTGGCAGATGGCTTGAGCATGGTCTATAGGATGATTGAATATATTATCAACAAAGAAGAGACTGTCTATCCCATATTCCAGCATGCTCTCAATCTCATCGCAGATGAGTCTTGGATTTCGCAATCTTACTCTTTTTCCTTCGATAATAGGGTAGGTGCAGTAGATGCATCTGAAAGGGCAGCCTCTTTTCGTTTGTATGTTGCCCATTCCTCCCCATTTCAGATAGGCACTGTTGTCGAATCCTGATCGATCCGGGATTGGGAGAACATCAAGGTTTTCAATGAGTTCAGAGGGACCGCCAATAATGCTTGGTATTATGCTATCATAAACATTTTTTTTGCTTTTGAGGTTGTTTATAAGCTTGATAAGGGAAATCTCACCTTCACCTGCAATTCCAAGGTCAGCCCCTAGATACCCTAATACCTCCTCGGGCATCAGGGAGAACCCACTTCCCCCCACGACAATGAGCCCTTTACTCTGTCTCCTGAGGATCTGAACGACCTGTCGATAAAAGGGGAGGTAGGAGATATAGTTTGGATAACTCACATTATCGAGATTTCTCAACGACAGGCCTATGATATCGGGTTGGAAGGAGGTTATGGCAGAGTCAATAGCGGCTTCATAGTCCTCAACAAAACCTAGGTCCAGAACCTGATATCGGATTCGGTTCCTTTTCAGGGAAGCGGTAATGTATGCCAAACCGAGGGGAAAAACAGGATCCGGTAGGGACTCAACATTGGGCGAAACGAGTAGGATTTTCATCATAAAGAGTCATATCATTGAGTTCTGGTGAAAACAAGGCTGGCACTTCCCCCACCAAACGTGGTAGAGGTCATCAGGGCTACCTGACTTTTACCTCTCGGATGTATATCCCAGCTTAGGGAACATTCAGGCTCACTCTTGAGTATTTCAGCTCTTACTGTGGGAAGAGGCACCTGATTATGGAGGCTCAAAAGAATGGCTGCTGCCCGCATAGCCCCAGCTCCCCCGAAATCACCCGTGAGGTATTTCAGTGGTGTAATCGATAGGTTGTTTAGAGGCCTTATGAAGGTTCTTTTAAGCTGATTGTACTCCATACGATCCAATTCACCGGAAAAATTGGCGGAAACATCGATCTGATCTATGTCGTCGGGGCCCATGTTAGCCTCTTTCATGGCCAAGAACATAGCCCTGGCCATCTGTTCCCCTTTGGCTTCGTAATGCCCAATTGATGTTATGCCCCCGGTGATTGCACCTGATCTGAGAATTCCGTAAACCTCTGCATCACGCGCGAGAGCGAAATCCGGCCTTTCCATGACCAGAACACCAGCCCCTTCCCCAAGTATAAGACCACCGCCGAGTTTAGGATTCACAGGTTCATCATCCTCTACCTTGATTTTATTGAGCGCACCCACTGCATCGTAACAGGAGTACTGTATAGCGGATAACTCATCGGCTCCTCCCACCAGAGCTACATCTACCTGATTTTGTAACAGTAGATTCTGGGCATATAGGATTGCATTCTCTGCGGATATCTCGTTCTGGCAAAAGGTGCTGTTGGGTCCTGTTATCTCATGAAACATGGCAATGTGGCTTGCAGGTGCGTTAGGTACAGTTTCTGGGAACAAGAACGGCTGAGCTCCTCGAGGCCCATTATTGAGAAGGCCGATGTAAAACTCTTCCGCATGAGAACTGCTACCGTATGAGGTTCCCATAATGACAGCGATTCTTCCTCTGTCCGTATCATCAAGAATCAGTCGACTGTCTTTCAAAGCCTCCACGCTGGAGGCTACCGCCATCCTTGATATTCTGCTCATTCGCCGATAGGCTCCCGGTGAGATATATTGGCTTGGATCAAAGTCCTTAACCCAACCGCCAACGTTTGATCCTAGAGAACTCGTGTCAAAGGATGTGATTTTTTTTATCCCTGTCTTTGCCTTACTGCAGTTATCCCAGAAGGCTTCTCTGCCCACACCTAGTGGACTCACAATTCCGATACCTGTAACGACAATATCGGTCATTTTCAAATTCCTGACTCTTCCTTTCGAACCTGACCTCGGCCAAAAACCACTGAGGTATTGTTTCCCCCAAAAGCAAAGGAATTATTCAGGGCGAAACGGATTTCTCGTGCCCTGGAACTGTTGGGAACATAGTCCAAATCGCAATCTGGATCTGGATTCTCCAAGTGTATCGTAGGCGGGACAACCTGTTCGCAGAGGGCCTGGACTATGGCTACAGCCTCGATTGCTCCTGCCGATCCGAGACAATGGCCAACCATAGATTTTGTTGAACTAATAGCCAAATCTCTAGCACCCTTCTCGCCAAAAATCCTCTTGATGGCCTTGGTTTCCATTTGATCGTTTACCCTCGTAGCCGTACCATGGGCGTTGATGTAGTCCACTTGATCTGGCCCCAAGTTGGCTCTCTCTAAAGCCTTTGCCATCACCTTGCTCATACCCATCCCCTCGGGATCAGGGGAGGTCATGTGAAAGGCATCGGAATTAGTAGCATAGCCAAGCACTTCTGCGTAAATGGTTGTACCCCGGTCTTCAGCGCGCCCGTAATCCTCCAGAATAAGGATTGCGGCCCCCTCCCCTAGGGAGAGCCCCCGACGGCTCTTATCAAAGGGGCGGCAATACTCAGGATCCATAACCCTTAAGGAATTGAATCCTGCAAAGGTCAATTCTGACAGGGATTCGCTTCCACCTGTGACAACTATGTCCTGCCGACCTGAACGAATTAAATCAAAACCATATCCGATTGAGGTAGCGCTGGAAGAGCAAGCCGTTGAAATAGTCGCCCGAAATCCAGTCAGCCTATAGCGGCTGGCAATGAGATCAGTTAAGGTGCAGTGCGCGACTGGGAGCAGTAAGGAAGGTCTCGGCTTGGTATTTTTTGACCACAAGGCGCGGCGATATTTTTCCCAAGAAAGCATACCACCTGCGCCGGCTCCTAGAATGACCCCTATCTTGCTACAAGGGCTTCTTTCGAGGTCCAGATTAGAATCTAATAAGGCTTCGTGAGCGGCAATAAGGCCCAAAAGATCACACCGGGAAAACCTTTTTATTTCTTTTGGCTCGATAAGTGCCTCAAGGTTACTGTTTTTTATTTGTGCGGCTACCTGACAAGGAAAACCGGTCGTGTCAAAAAGCGATATTGAGCTGATCCCACATTTCCCGTTAAAGAGTGCTTGCCTGAAGGTAGGCATGGATTCCCCGATGGCGGTTATGATACCAAGACCCGTTATGGCCACCCGCTTTGGAGTATGTGTGATCATCGATCTTTCCAAAACAGATTCATGAGAAATATGATGCTGATACGAAAGGTATCCTTTACTGGGCGGTAGTGGGATTGGTGCTCGTGGTTTGAGAAATAGATCGTCTTAATAGGCACAAAGCCTATCTTGTAACCTCGCTTACCTGCTCTTAGCAGGATATCGGCTTCTGCCTCAAAGCCATCATTCAGGATACGAATGTTTTCCATCACTTCACGGTCATAGAGCCTGAATCCACATTGTGAATCCTCAATGGACTGGCCGATTAACCAGGAGAAGGTGTATGTGCCTATTATGTTATTGGCGTACCGAGCACGGGGCATCTTTTCCCTGCTATGTAATCTGGCACCAATAACGATCTTAGATCCACTGGTCTCATGATGCTTGATAAACTTGGGTATTTCAGATGGATCGTGCTGCAAATCAGAATCAAGGGTAACGATAGCGTCAAAATTATTGGCTAGCGCATAGTAGAAACTAATTCGCAGGGCATTCCCCTTGCCCCTGTTTTTTGAAACCCTTATGACATGAGCTCCAGCATCCTGAGCTAAACGCGCTGTTTCATCGGTGGAGCCATCGTCTACAACCACAACGTGATCAATCTCACGCCGTGTTTCCTCAACGACTTTAGCGATAGTTTTTTCATTATTAAAGGCTGCGATAACAGCGCAGATTTTCATACCAATTAAGAATCAAAGAATCTCATCTTTATAAACAATAGTCCACGAGGTTGTTTATTCGCCTTCCAAGTTCTCCGCTAATTCGATAAATCATTTTTCTGTTAGTTGTTAAGAGTACCTGTGTTGTTTCTCCACCAGCAAGAAGGATTCGATTCTCTTTGAGTAATATCTCAAATTTAAATATTAAGGCTGCGATTTCCGGTTTGACCACAGTCGTTCTAATAATGATTCGGTCGCCAGATGTCGCTGGGTTTTTGAAATCGCATTTTAAACTGACCACAGGTGCGATATAACCCAGGTCAACGATTTGCCTCGGCAGAAGATCAAACAGCCGCAGCAGTGATATCCGGCCAGCCTCAAACCATGCCATATAATGGCCATACCAGGCCATCCCCCATTCGTCCACTTCATTAAAACGGACTGTCTCCTCTGTCTCTACCCATCGCACGGGCTACTTCCTTTTTTATATTTATTCTGTATGAACGTAGCCAAAGCATTTATCGAAGCAAATGCCCTTTTTCCCACCTCCTCATCTTCAATGATAATGTTAAAGATCTTCTCGATGGCCACCACAAGTTCCAATGCATCTATGGAATCAAGGCCCAATCCTTTTCTAAACAGGGGGGCAGTGCTGTCGATTCCTTTGACAGTAATACCTTCTAACTTAAGGGTGTCGATAATCATTTTCTTCAAGAATTCGCACAATGCCTCTGAATTGTTGATGATTTCATCCAATTTTTCACCTCTTATTGATATGTTTCAGGTCAAACCACCATCGGCCGCCAATACCTGACCGGTTATATATCCTGACTCCTCTGAGGCCAAAAAGAGAACTGCTCTGGCAACCTCTTCTGGGTCACCGAATCTACCCATAGGGATCATTTTTAAGAGATCGCTCTTTGTCGCCTGATCCAGATTTTCTATCATGGGAGTGGAAATAATCCCCGGGCACACGGCGTTTACCGTAATCTCAAGCTTGGCCATCTCTTTGGAAAGGGATTTGGTAAAGGAGATTATTCCACCTTTTGAGGCCGAATAATTTGTCTGACCCGCCCTTCCGGTAAGTGCACTAGGTGAGGTAACATTTATAATACGACCAAACCTCCGAGCTATCATGGTTTTTATGATTGCTCTAGAGCAGAGATAAGTTCCTTTCAGGTTGACTTCCAGCACCCGATCCCAATCCTCCTCATTGAGAAACATGAGCAATTTGTCTCTGATGATTCCGGCATTGTTAACCAGGATATCCACATATTGCCATTGGTCTAAAACGCTACTTATCATCTTCTCAACATCAGCCACGATAGAGACATCTGCCTTTAAGAGAAGGGATTTTGTTGCTAAACTTCCTAGTTCCGCCTTGGTCGTCAATGCGATTTCGTCATTAGAGGAATAATTTATGGCCACCCATGCACCTTTCCGAGCAAAAGCTAAGGCAATTGCCTTTCCCAGGCCCTTGGTGCCTCCGGTAATAATCACTCGTTTATTCTTAAATTCGACACGGTTATGGACCATAGTACTGGAATGCTTATAAATGATAGATTTTATTTAGCAAAGTAAACTTTCTAAGGCAAGAATATATTATTGAGATAATATCTATTTATTTTTAACACAACTTGCCGTATTATTCAAAAATGGTAAATATTATCTTTATCCGGGTTTATCGATCCCTTCCCCATCTTTGAAAGGGCTTTCTTGTTTTCCAGATTGGCGTTGTTACAAGAAAACAGGTTATGAACTCTGGGGTGTTCATTACTGACGGATATTGGAGAAAGTCGTTGGCTGCTGTTAGAGCCCTCGGAAGAAAGGGGATCAGGGTTACCGTTGGCGAAAGCTCAGGCTTGGCGACTGCCGCCTTCTCAAAATACTGTCATAGGGCTGTGGTCTATCCTTCTCCCCATAACAGACCTTCGGAGTTTCTGGACTTTCTTTTTGGGGAGTTATCGCATCGCACTTATCAAATGCTCCTCCCTATGGAGGATGAAACATTAGGTCTGATATCTCAACATCATTCTGAGTTCTCTCGATTGACGTACCTCCCGATAGTCTCCTTTGACAAACTCCAATTTGCCCGCCGTAAGGATAAAGTTCTTCAAACCGCCGAAAAATTGGGAATTCCCATACCAAGGACCTGGTATGTTGATGATATATCACAGCTTGATGCATTTAAGGACCGTCTTTCCTATCCGGTAGTGATAAAACCTCAAATGAGTTCTGGAGCAGTTGGCATATCCTATCCCAAAAACCCAGGAGACTTAATTTCCCAATACTTGTCCATCCACCGACATTTCCCTTACCCTCTGATTCAGGAGCTTATTCCCCGTGAAGGACCTGGTTATGGTGCCTCTTTTCTTCTTGATGAGAAAGGAGAGGTGCGGGCCTCCTTTGTCCATAAACGGTTGAGGGAATACCCTGTAACTGGAGGTGCGAGTACACTGCGAGAAAGCGTCAGACATGATGATATTCGCGATATGGCAAGGGCCTTGCTGAATGCTCTCGATTGGTACGGGGTCGCTATGGTAGAGTTTAAAGTTGATCTTCGCGATGGCATCCCAAAACTGATGGAAGTTAACCCGAGATTTTGGGGATCATTATCTCTGGCTATAGAAGCGGGTGTTAATTTTCCGTATCTCATGTATCGTATGTCTCGTGGTGAAAACTTCAAGCCAGTTGATCATTACCAAATAGGAAAGAGATGCAGGTGGCTCTTGCCCGGGGATATACTACATTTTCTTCATAATCCCAGGCGTGCAAAACACTGGTCCCAGTTTTTCAACTTTTGGGATCGGAATATGGCTTACGATATATTATCTCGTAAGGACCCGCTCCCGGCCTTAGCGAGAATCCTGACTCTCCTGGCCCTTATATATGACCCGGACCTGAAACAGAGGCTTAAGAGTAGAAAAACATGACTGTTGAAAACATCTTGACCGTCGATGTGGAAGATTGGTTTCACATCTGTGGGGTAGAAAGGCTGATTCCTGAAGGCAGCTGGCCTCAATTAGAAAGTCGAGTTACGACAAATACTATGAAGATCATAGAAGTGTTGCGGAAAAGGATGGTCAAGGCAACCTTCTTTGTCCTCGGCTTTGTTGCTGAAAGACATCCTGATCTGATTAAAGAAATCAATAGAGCAGGTCATGAAATTGCCACCCATGGATATGCCCACAGGCGGGTTTATGAGATGTCGCCCTATACGTTTCGCCAAGACGTGAAAAAGGCCGTAAGCATAATATCTGCGATAACAGGGTACCCTGTTAAAGGATATAGGGCCCCAGAGTGGTCGATCCGGGACGATTCTCTCTGGGCTCTTGATATTTTGCAACAAGAAGGCTTTGAGTATGATTCGAGCATGGCGCCACTACCAATAATCGGTAACTCCGATTATGCCACGATCCCATACAGGCTGATGCTGGATCAAGGTCACCTGTGGGAACTTCCTCCCTTGGTTGGCACCACACCTCTGGTCAATCTCCCTCTGGGTGGCGGGTGGGGATTGCGAATCTTCCCTTACAATCTTATTCGATCCACCATACTAAGACTGAATAATCAGGGCCATCCTGCCGTCATTTTCCTCCACCCTCGTGAGTTTGATCTGGATAATCCTCACATCAGACTACCTCTGGTTTTGAAGTTTGTATTGGATGCACGAATTGAGAGAACAGGAAAAAGGCTTGATCGATTACTTGATGACTTTAGTTTCACATCTATATCGACTGTTTTGGAGAGGGTGAATGAGAGTTGAATCTAACAGGTCCCTTGGTTAAAATAAATATTTTACATCATGCTTGATGCTGCCATATTCTTGAAAAACAATCTCGCCGATCATTTTGTAATCTATTTTATCCCGCTCTATATCCTGGGAGGTAGACCGGTTGCCCTCCTGAGCGCTCAGTTCCTGGGGGTCAGAATAGCCCTTTTATTGCCTGTGATTGTTTTGTTGGATACGCTTCAAATTCCCCTTTTTTATTATCTATACGAGACAATCTCCAAGCGGTCATTTATGAGAACACTCCACCAAAGAACCATAAAGAAAGAGGAGCAGCTCCGAAAATCAAGGCTTTTCCGGTGGGTGCAGCTCATAGGAACACCGGGGGTTGTGGCGATTACAATGCTGCCGCTCAAAGGATGTGGTATGTGGAGCGGGGTTCTTTTAACGATGTTCTTAAGGCTCCCTAAACACATTAGTTATTTCCTTATGATTGTGGGCAGCATATTGGGATGTATTTTCCTGCTGGCCGTGGGTGAGGGCATCTTGCAATTAAAAGATTTTTTTGTTAATTAATGATCAGAAAAGCAAATGAAGGAGGTTAACCAAATGCTAGCTAAAATAAAGCAGAATCTATTGGTTCATGTTCTTGATTTGCTCTTTGCCAGCCTTTCATGGTTAGAAAATGAGAGGCTTTTTAGGTGGTCCTATTCGCTTATAGCCATCTTGGCAGAAAAACTAGCAAAAAAGGACTACTATGTGAAAAAGATACGGTGGATAAAAGGGCTATTTGACAGCAACCATCCTAGTTTAACTGTCACAAAGAGGATACTGCGAGGAACTAACCCACATCACAGGAAAACTCTTATTAAAACATTCATCATTAACCAGGCGCTGGTAGGCACCAATAAGAGAAAGGAGTTTTCCGATAGAAATGATGGGCTCTACCCCCCTGGTTTCTTTGTTATTAGCCCGAGCATGAAATGCAATCTGAACTGTTACGGTTGTTATGCTGGCTATTACGACAAAAAAGCAGAGCTTACATTTGAGGAAATAGACAGTGTCATGACTCAAGCAAAAAATATGGGAATGTATTTTTGTGTAGTGTCAGGAGGTGAGCCATTATTTTATCCGAGAATCTTTGATATCTTTCAAAAGCATAACGATATGATTTTTCATATGTATACCAATGGTAGCTTAATTGATGAAAAAGTCTGTGAACGGTTTGCTGAGGTTGGCAATGTCATTCCGGCTATTAGTCTAGAAGGTTTTAAAAAAGAAACAGATGAAAGGAGGGGGGAGGGACATTTTGACAGAGTTATGAAGGCCATGGAATTATTGAGGAAGGATAAGATTCTATTTGGATTTTCAGCTACACTAACCAGGCAAAATACGGAAATTTTGAACAGTGATGAATTTGTTGACTTTATGATCGAAAAAGGCTGTATTCTTGGATGGTATTTTCAATATGTCCCAATAGGTCGTGAACCGAATCTCGAGCTGATGCCAACGCCTGAACAGAGGGGCTACCAATTCGAGCGACTGACCTATCTTCGGGCCAATAAACCTATTCTGTTGGCTGATTTTTGGAACGACGGACCAGTGGTGGGGGGTTGTCTTTCCGGTGGAAGAAAGTACTTCCATGTCAATGCCAACGGAGATATTGAGCCCTGCGTCTTTGTCCACTTTGCTAACCACAATATTAGGACGAGCTCACTAAACGACGCTATTATCTCGCCTTTGTTCCGTTCAATTCGCTCTCAACTCCCCAGCTACGAAAATCTTCTCCGTCCCTGTATCATTATCGACAAACCAGAGATAAGCAGGAATGCTATTTCTGAGCATGGTGCCTACTTTACCCATGAGGGCGCAGGAATAATCTATAAAGACTTGTCGAGCCAAATCGATCAGTATGCAAAAGAATGGGGTGATATTGCTGATCCGCTTTGGCAGAAGTATTTTCGAGGCAAGGCACAATAGATCAAGGGGCCATTCTTATTGCATCACTTCATATTTCACTTCCATAAGTGCATCATTACCCTCTCGGGCATTCTCACTCTATTTGCCATTATCCTGGCTTCTCAACTGAAACTCGATCTCAATCTTCTTTCGCTTCTACCCTCAGAGAACTTAAGTGTCAGGACCTTCTTTGAGGTTTCCGAGGATTTTGGGGTGCAATCGGTTCTGGTTGCCATGGTTGAGGCGCCATCATGTTTTAGCCAGGAGAAATCCGAATCCTTTATTGATCTCCTCGCAAAAAAACTCAGGGAGAGTGAACTAATCAGGGAGGTTGAGTATAAAAGCGGAGAGCCTAAACCAAGATCCCTAGATAAAGGACTAATAACATACCTCCCTTTAATCTTGAAAAAAAGTGATCTAAAGAGACTTGCCTCAAAGTTGTCTGATGCCGGGATCAAAGAGCAGATCCAAAAGAATAAGATGCTTTTGATGACCCCATTTGGCATGGCAATGAAAGAGGGAATCAATGCTGATCCTTTGTGGCTTAGGGATTTGCTAATCTCTATTTTATATACTTCTTCAGCAAAACAGCCTATTGGACTATACCGAGGATATTATCGCACCACGGATAAGAGAACCTATTTCCTGTTTATCCAGCCAAAAAAGCCACCTCAGGATATCACCTTCTCGAAAAAATTGATGGCAGAGGTACGCGATATAGAAAGGATCTCTCTCTCAGAATTATCGGAGAAATACGGAGATCCGGCTGGAGGGTTCATGATATCCTATACAGGGGGTTATCCGATTGCCATTAGTGACGAGGCCACCACTAAAAGAGACATTAAGATTACAATAACTACTTCCTTTTTAGGGGTGCTGATTCTCTTTGGCCTTTCATTCAGAAGGGCTAGAAGTATCTTTTATGTTGTCGCTCCCCTTGCCATCAGCATTATATGGACGCTTGGCTTTGCCAGAGTCGTATTCCATCATCTAAACATCCTCACCTGTGTATTCTCCGCAGTCTTAATAGGCCTTGGGATCGATTTTGCCATCCATATTTTCACTCGTTATTTTGCTCAAGATGAAAAAGGCTTAGATCTACCAACACGCTTGAAGCACACCTTCCAAAAAACAGGTGGAGGTATCATTATTGGAGGCATAACTACGGCGACTGCATTCTATGCCATTGCCCTCTCCGACTTCAGGGCTTTCAGGGAGCTTGGCATCCTCACCGGCACAGGGATACTTTTTTGCCTAGTAGCCATGATTTTTTTGCTCCCTTCTCTGCTTGTCTATTTTTCTGGGAAAAGAGGCAATGGCAGAGATGTATCCATGGCCAGTTTTGGTCTAGAGAAATTATTAGGTACGATATGGAAATCCCCTAGGGCTCTACTTACTACTAGTTTGGTGATTATTTGTCTGTTGGGGATAAAGGGCGTGAAGATTGGTTTTGATGAAAACCTCAGGAATTTTCGCCGGGCCGATAACGATTTACTCCTTCTCCAGGAGAGGGTTACAGGCTGGCTGGGAGGTTCAACAGGGCAGGTTCTTCTGGTCGTTGAGGGCAAATCCGAGTCTGATCTTATGGAGCGCAATGGCTCCATACATAAGGCATTGAAGGAACTATATAGCTCAGGCCTTATCTCTGGAGTCAAATCGATCAGCGATTTCCTGCCTTCTCCCGATCAACAGATGATTAATAGGGAATTCATTAAAATGCACCCCGAATATTTTAATCTAAAGCGTATAAGAAGGACCTTTAACAAGGCGCTTGGAGAGAATGGCTTTGAAATAGGAAATCGTTACGATGAGTATTTTGAGGCACTATCAAGTGCTCTCTTAGCGGAGGAAATCCTTCTTCCTTCATCAATTCTCGATACAGAGATAGGCTGTATGTTACGACGATTTATCCTTGGAAAGAGCGATTCTTACAGCCTGGTTACCTATGTTATCCCTAAAAAAGATCTCTGGTCCAGGGCTGACACAGCCGATCTAAAAGATACAATCATTCGGAAACTGATGGATAAAGGGATTGAAAAGGATACCTATATACTTACCGGGGCTAATTTGCTCACCGGAGAACTAAAGGGAATCATTATTAAAAATCTACAGTCCAGCATGTGGTTGGCAGGCTCGATGGTTGTGCTTGCCCTTTTAATCTATTATAGAAGTCTCGGATTGCTGGCCTTAGCAAGCCTCCCTCTTGTTGTTGGCCTGGTGGCCTTATCAGGCGTAATGGTGTTATTTCATCTCGACTTCAATTTCCTTAACATTATTGTGCTTCCAATGATTATTGGAATCGGCATAGATGACGGGATTCATCTTGTCAATACCTTTACCCAGGCAAAGCATGGTGATATTATCGATGCAACTATAAAAACTGGTAGGGCTGTTGTCTTAACATCTCTTACGACGTTGGTGGGCTTTGGCTCTATCGCCTTGTCACATTATCCTGGATTAAGGAGCATGGGATATGTGGCATGTATTGGCATCATTACCTGTCTTTTTGCCTCCATTATGGTCCTGCCTGCCATATTTTCTATTATCTCCAGGCGCATGAGAAAATCATCGGTTTAGTTACCTTTCTCATATATTTGAAGTTTACAATTGACTATATAAAGAATCGAATAATAAATGATCTTTTAATTAGGAGATTAGATTCTATGAGAGGAAAAACTTTAAAGGGAAGGAACTGTATTACCATTTTCGCAATTCTCTGGATTTTAATAGTTTTTTCCGGGGAACTTGGTTGTAGGAGACAGACAGATATATTACAGCCTGAGAACTTCAAATACATCGAAGGAACATTCGTACAGCGGATTAGGAAGGTCCTTGTGGTAAAGACCGATGAGGGAGAACAGATGAAATTCAGGGTGGGAATGAGGACTGTTTTTGTGCCAGATAGATGGCCGATAATTGGTGAAAGGCTCAGGATAAGGTATCATACCAAGGTCCTCTCGCACGAGGCTATCGGCAATTACTTCATTGGCTATGAAGTTATAAATGTCGAGCACGCCGCCGATTTTCCTCCCAAGACTGCTATTGTTTCACCCGCGGTATCAGAGGAAAAGCCAAAAACGCCTGAAAGTGGAAAAGTACCAACACCTCCATTAAGTGCTCCCTCACTGCAAGAATCCAGGACATTCCAGCACTGGGCAGTAATAATCGGGGTATCCGAGTATCAAGACAGCCATATACCTACCCTGAGATACGCTGCCGCTGATGCTCAGTCCTTCTACAACTGGTTGGCTTCTCCCGATGGGGGTCGTTATCCACCTTCACGGATAAAGCTTCTGGTCAACGAACAGGCCACAGCATACAATATCAAAGAGGCTTTGTACGTTTGGCTCAAGCAGGTTACAGAAGATGCCATGGTAATTATCTTTTTTGTGGGCCACGGCTCCCCTGACTCCCCCGACACCCCTGATAACCTCTTCCTTCTCCCTTACGATGCTCAGTACGATACTATAGCTACCACTGGTTTCCCCATGTGGGATATCGAGACGGCACTCAGGAGATTTATTAAGGCCAGAAAGGTGGTAGTAATAGCAGACGCATGCCACTCCGGTGGTGTTGGACATAGCTTTGATGTCGCCCGAAGGGCTACCAGGGCTATAAAACGCAACCCGATCAGCTCAGGGATGCAGAATCTCTCCGCAATCGGCGACGGAGTTGCGGTCATCAGTGCTTCTGACGATAGACAATTTTCCCAGGAAGGGGAAAATTGGGGTGGTGGGCATGGCGTTTTCACCTACTTTTTGCTCAAGGGACTCAAGGGGGAGGCTGATTACAATAAGGATAACCGGGTTACCCTTGGAGAGCTAATCCCCTTTCTATCTGAGCAGGTGAGAAGGGCAACGACGAACGCACAGAGCCCCACGGTGGCCGGGAAGTTTGATCCGGCATTGCGTATCGGCAGATAATGCGCCTGATAGTGAATGGGGCTAAGCCTAACCTTAGAGGAATAAAATAGGTATTTGGTTTGCCTCGCAAAGCCCTTAAGTCGGCTTAATGGCCAAGGTTGTTTTGCTGATTCCCGGCAACAAAAGATTCCTTCTGGATAGATAACATAAGGCTTCTCCAATCCCACCGAAGATAACCGAAACCCATCTGGCAAATGGGTTCGGCGACCTAGTATTACCTAATATCATTGTTTCGATCTCCACAAATCCACAAGTTCTCAGCATTTTTTCCATAGTTTTCGGTGAGAAATCATAGAGATGGTATGGGGTATGGTAGAGGTCCAATTTCTGGGCTAGAGGACCCAGCATGCGTACTATTGGGGTCGAATGAGGCCAGCGTAGAAGAATAAGCCCGCCCGGTTTGATTACACGTTTCATCTCCATCAAGAGTGATAAAGGATCAAGCACATGCTCGATGACGTAAAAGAGTGTGATAACCTCAAAGGAGTTCTCGGGGATATTGAGATCCTCCAATGGTTGGGAGTGAACGTGGATATTCCACTTGTCCCGAGCATATTGTCTGCCTGTCTGCGATATCTCTATCCCTTCTACCATCCATCCACGTGATTTCATTTCTTTTAAGAAATATCCGTATCCACAGCCAATATCCAGCAATCTCTCGCTCCCGGCTCTGAATCGAGATTCAATTAGGTTTGCAGATTTAACGATAACCGGTTTCATCATAATCTCCCATGCCTCAATTTCTTTCGGCTGGATGGGCAAATAGTCTCGGTAATTACTCATTAATTCCTGTTGAGATGGTCTGGGATAAAGAGATACCAGATCGCAATTCAGGCAGCGGAGATATTGCCAGTGGTCCTTTTGATGTATAATAAGAAAATTGGAACCATTACAGAGGATGCAATGATCGAATTTTTTCATTGAAATTAGTTGTTATTGATTTTACAGAGCGTTTCCAAGACTTTTTTCCAGGTTGTCAAGTAAGGCCTCAACTATAGTATTGTGTTTCGACCTGACTTTGAAAATCCAGGTAAGTTTCCGTAATAACCCCTTAGGCTGAACGATGATCGTATGAGAAACTTGGGTATACTCACCAACGCTTTCAAGCTTCCAGATCTCTGTTCCACCGGCAAAAAAACCATCCAGGAATTGAATCCGAATCTTCTTATCTGGAAGTACTTCCTCAACCCGTGAGGTCCAGATCAGTTTAAATATATGCAAGATTTTTGTTTTGATTAATGTCCCTACCCCATAAGGCGTTGCGGGTTTATAGGCAACAACGACACTCTTCGGGCATATACTTTGAAAGGCTTCTTCTTGAGTCAAGATCTGAAAGATCTTTTTTCCTTGACCTCTAACAAGGCGAGTGTGCTGGTTGATTTCACCTTTATATTCAGCGTAACTGAGGGATTTTATACTGTATTTTGCAGAACATCCCATTAGAATTAAAAAAAGTAGGATCCCTGTGAAGAAACAGGATCTTTTCCAGAGAAGCAAACACATTATTCCACCTCAAGCAACCGGTTTTTCACATATAACATCAAAAGATAGATACAAATGAAAGGCAAGATTCAGGTGCTGTAATTTGACATTTTTTTGTTTTGGTGATAGATAAACAACCAAACAGAACTTGAGTAGCTTAAAATCGAACACTTATTTTGTAAAGGAGTTTTCATTTGAAGATCATCTTTTTGTGGGTTCTGTACCCTTTGATACGCCCCTTTTATCTTCTTTCCCTGATCCTTAATACACTGATTTTAGCACTAGTAATTATCGTCATTTCACCATTCGACAGAAAGGGGAACGTGGTCCATTACATCGGAAAGTTTTGGTCTTTGCTCAACATCTACATCTCTGGTACCAGGTTGGCTATAAAAGGCAAGGAAAAGATAGAAAACGGCCGCAACTATATTGTCCTGTCCAATCATCAGAGCTTGATAGATCCTTGGATTTTGATAGGCAAACTTCCTCTCCAGCTCCGATGGACTATAAAGCCAGAGGTAAAGAAAATGCCAATCTTCGGTTATGCCCTTGAGCGAATGGGCCACATATACGTAGGCAGGAGAAAGAGGGAGGATAAAGTGCCGACCCTAGAAGTGGCCGCTCAAAGAATAAAACAAGGGGCATCTGTAGTTTTCTTTCCTGAAGGATCAAGAAGCAAGGATGGACATCTGCGAAAATTCCACAGGGGAGGAGCAATTGCCGCCATTAGGTCTGGTGTCCCCATACTACCTATAACAGTGAACGGCAGCCGTTTTGTGCTCCCTAAAGGTACTCTGGCCCTGATGCCTGGTAAGATTCGTGTTATTGTGGGAGACTCAATAGACCCGGGTAGTTTTGACGATAATAAGATTGATGAGTTAACTGCCGTCGTCAAATTGGCCATACAGCAAAATCTCGATTTGGAATATGGTTCATTTACCTAAACACTCCTAACTGATTCTTAAAAGACCTACGGAAGAAGAGTACATGCGAGAGCATATACTTGATAATCTAATTTCCTATTATGCCATCTTTTTTTCGGTCCGATACCTGCCCATCAGACTTTGCCACTGGTTGGGAGAAATTGTAGCATTAATAGTCTATGCATTTTCCCGCAAGGACCGTGATGGCCTTGCATCTAACCTTTCTTTGGCCCTGAGAAGACCAACTGCCGATCCCTTAATACGAAATACTGTTAGGCAAATCTTTATAAACTATGGACATTACATGGTTGACTTTTTTTTAATGCCCCAACTCCCTTCTGCCAAGATTAAAAAGTTTTTTGCTGAATTTAAGGGAGAAGAGATTCTTCAAAAAGGCCTCGACAATGGTAAAGGAGTAATCTTATTAACGGCCCATCTTGGTAACTGGGAGTTCGGCAGTATCTTTCTAAGATTCAGGAACTATTCCCTGAATGTAGTGGCATTGGCACACAGCACCTATTCCACAAATGCACTGGTAAATCGTCTCAGAAAAAATAAGGCAGTAAATGTTATTGAGGTAACTCGGTCGTCTTTTTCAGGAATTGATATTTTAAGATGCCTCCGAAACAATGAGATCGTGGCTATGATCGGTGACAGGGACTTTTTTGGTAGCGGCAGACTAATTGACTTTTTCGGCAAGAAGGTAAACTTTCCCATAGGCCCCGTTGTTCTGGCCATGAAATCAGGAGCAGCTCTTATTCCCGCATTTATTCTCAGGCAATCAGATGGTAGATATTTTGGGATGCTGGAGGAGTCGATACCTCTCCTCATGGAAGGGGACCGAGATGATATCATTGAAGAGAATGTAGGTAAGACGGCTCGGGTGTTTGAAAAATATATAAGCTCTTATCCCGATCAATGGTATTGCCCTGACCCTATCATCGGCAGGATGGCTTGATGAGACTCTTGCTAATCGCGCCCAAGTGGCCTGAGGAAAGCCTGTGGGGGCAGATTTACTTCCGTTTCCCTTATCTCGCTTTGACAACTTTGGCTTCCTTGACTGGTGATGACTGGGAGATATCAATTGTTGATGAGAACGTTGAGTCTCTTGATTTTTCCGATTTGCCGGATCTGGCTGCCATTTCCATCATGACACCTTTGGCCAAGAGAGGATATGAAATTGCAGACACTTACAGAGAAAAGGGGGTGCCGGTTGTGTTAGGTGGCATTCACCCTTCCATGATGAAGGATGAAAGCAAAGCCCATGCCGATGCGGTGGCCATTGGTGAGGCTGAGGCGGTCTGGCCCCAGATTTTATCTGATTTTAAACGGAGCGATCTTAAATCCTTTTACAAGTCTCCTGATTTCTGCAGTCTTGAACGGCTTCCCATACCAAAGAGAGATCTTTTAAACAGGCGAGCATATTTTTTTGTTAACACCATTCAGACAACCCGCGGCTGCCCCTTTAACTGTAGCTTTTGTTCGGTTACTTCTTTCTATGGTGGAACCTATCGTGTCAGACCGGTAGATGATGTGATCAATGAAATGGGCTATATGGAGAAAGGTTTCGTATTCTTTGTCGATGACAATATTATAGGTAAACCCTCCTACGCAAAAGAGCTCTTTAGGGCGCTTATCCCTTTAAATGTTAAATGGTTCAGCCAGGCCTCTTTAAGTATTGTCAAGGACAGGGAGCTTTTGGATATGGCTCAAAGGAGCGGTTGTAGAGGCCTTTTCATCGGATTTGAATCGCTGTCTCAGGAAAGCCTGAATGCTATGGGGAAGTCAAGCATGCGAGTCAATGATTTTAAGGAAGCCATCAACATGATCCATGATCATGGTATTGGCATCCAGGGCTCGTTCATTTTTGGCATGGATGAAGATGATCAGTCTATCTTCTCTGATGTGCTGCGCTTTATCGAAAAGACCCATCTTGAGGCTGTTCTATTTTCAATATTGACCCCTTTTCCTGGAACGAGAATTCGAAATAATTTGTTAAGAGAAAACAGGATATTCGATACCGATTGGGAGAAGTACGACATGAATCATGTTGTATTTAAGCCTAATAAGATGACCCCAGGACAACTACAAGATGGTTTCAGCTGGGCTTACAAAAGGCTGTACGGATATCGGTCTATCGTGAAAAGGCTCTTTCCCTTTTCGAGAAGTGGCCTCTTTTATAGCATCCAGAATTACGGTTTTAGACAGGCATGGGAAAAGACGCGGGAAATATTATGATGAAACAGTATGTCTTAAAAAGATATGTAATTCCCATATGCTTAAGTATGATCCTGATTTTGTTTCCTTGCCAGGTTTTTCCGTCTAAATCAGATCTACGGTCAGAATCGGACCTAAGCTGGGCAATGAAAAGGATCAAAGGGAGGGAAAGAAGCCTCAGGACATTTACTGCAAGATTTGTCCAATTAAAGAAGACCTGCTTGCTTAAAGAACCACTGCGCTCGGAAGGTGTAATCTATTTTGATCGGACAGGGAAAATGCTTTTAAGGATCATTAGTCCTTCACCATTGATAGTGCTTCTGAAAGCTAACACGCTGTTAACTTTTTATCCTGACTTATCAAAGACCGAGGAAATATATCTTGGAAGTACTCATGATATTTTCAAGGAATACTTCGGTATTGGGCAATCGATTGAAGAGTTGCAGAGACAATACACAATACAACTTGTCTCCAAGATAGATTCGGATGTCTTTCGTCTAAAATTGATTCCGAAAATGAAGACTATAACGAAATATATCGAAACAATTGAAATTGTGGTAAGCTCAAAAGACTGGCTTCCAGAGCAAATCCACTTCAAGGAAGTAAAGGGGGACAATACCTCTATAAGCCTACAATTTACCTCAATCAATGAACCTTTGCCATCTGGCATCTTTACAATTGATGTTCCAAGGGATGATGGAAACGACATATAAGCTTCTTTTAAATAATGGGAGACGATGTTGAAGGGGTTCGCCGAGGTCAGTAAAAGATAACAAGGATTGTCAAAACACTATAATTAAATGCTTGATGAGTAATTTTAATGAGTAACGATATTGTATTTTTATATCCTGGACAGGGGTCCCAACATGTAGGCATGGGATTTGATTTATATCAAATCTATCCTGAGGCTCGGGAGATATTTAAACGGGCTGACCACCTTTTGGATTTTTCTTTAAGCAAGCTCTGCTTCGAGGGCCCAAAGGAAACACTGAATCAGGATCTTAATGCTCAATTGGCCGTTTACACAGTCAGCTGCATCATAACCGAGGTATTAAGGGCACAGGATGTTTTTCCTGATGTAGTCTCGGGGTACAGCTCCGGTTTTTACGCCGCTGCCTATGCGGCGGGTTGTTTTGACTTTACTGATGGCCTCTCCCTTGTGAGGCAAGCAGGAGAAATAATTCTTGATGAAAGTCGGAAAATAGACGGAAGTATGGCAGTTATTTTTGGGCTCCCGCCTGAAAAAGTAGTCAATATCTGTCAACAGGCCGGAAATGCCCAGGTTTCTATCCTAAACACCCCACGCCAGACTATCATTTCAGGCACCGGATCTTCAGTCAGGAGAGCTATGGATCTTTCACTTAAAGAAGGCGCCTTAGACGCTTACCCTTTATATGTAGGTTCTGCTTATCATTCCAGATTTATAGAGCAAAGCGAGTTTCGCTTTTTAAGGGAAATCAAGAATATAAACCTGAGAGATCCTCAAATTCATATTGTGTCTTACCTTTCTTTGGACTCCGTGCCAAAGGGGACCGAGCTAAGAAGCATTATGGCCGCCCAGTTAAGTCGCCCTGTTTTGTGGGTTGATTTGATAAAAAGGCTTCGCAGCAACAATACTAGATTATTTATTGAAGTTGGTCCGGGGAAGGTGATTTCTAGAACGGTTAGATGGATAGATAGAGACATTGAAATTATGAATACGGCAAACAAAGCCAGCTTGTTAACAACGGTAGAAAGATATAGGAGGTTGCGAGACTCAAACCGGTCCGCAAAGAATAGCTTAAAAAGCTTCGAGTCAAAGGAACAGACACGATGTAAATAGGAAAAATCGAGATTCGATCGTCAAAATCTCGATAAATTCAATTCACAGAGGTATCAAATGCCAGACTATTTACTATATGACATATCAATTATTGAAGAAGTGCTTCCCCACCGCCACCCATTTCTTTTTGTGGACAGGGTAATTGAACTAGAAGCTGGGAAGAGAATCACTGCCGAAAAAGACCTCTCTCCTGATAGCCTGATTTTTATCGGCCATTTTCCAGGAAGACCAATAATGCCTGGGGTTCTTGTTTCAGAGGCTTTAGCACAGACAAGCGGGCTCCTTTTGGGATTAACATGGAAGGAGCGGGGGAGGCAGCCTGCGAATCAGGAAAGGCCAAATTGCCTTTTGCTGGCCCATGTTAATATGAAGTTTTCTAATCCAGCAAAACCTGGAGAAACTCTTTGTCTAGATGCAAGATTCAAAAAGAAATACGGGGGGCTGTATTTGTTCGACGTTGCCGCACATGTGTTAAGTAGTCAGATTGCTAAGGGAACTCTTACATTGGCCGAAGGAAAATAGTAAGGAAAAAAGGTACTATTTTTACATCCTTTCTCTCAAGCGTGAACTACCGGTATGCCGAGAAGGGCTATAAAAAATTCAACTTAGACAAGATTAGTAATCCGCTGGAACCGCGCCTTGAATTAAGGGTGGATAACCTTGTTTTTGGGCGCTTTACAAGTTGTCGAGACTACTTAAGTCTGACAAATATAAAAACTGAATTTATAGATAGAAATATATGCGTAATTCAATGACTTACCGGCTAAAAGCCGGTAGATTGTTTTGATCGTGAACAATTGTTAAGACCAAAAGTCATCTGAACGTTCGGATTAACCCAACTAAAGCGAGGTGCCGTCCTTGTCAGCATCCTCCTGTTCATCCCAAACTTTAAACGCCTTATCCTCATCTTACTGGTTCTCTATGCATTGCTTGATCTGCTCCTCCGTAACCGCCCCTACTGTCGCACCAAAGTATCCTCGGGACCAAAGATGCCGTCCCCAATACTTCTTCTGCAACTGGGGAAACTCCCTCTGCAGGCGATATGAGCTCTTTCCTTTCAGATATTGCAACATCTTAGCCAGTGAAAGATGAGACGGCCCCCTTACCAATATGTGGATATGATTCGCTCTAATATTGCCCTTTACTCTATCCATCTGATGTTCAGAGCATATTTCTTTGATGATGACCCTCAGCCGAAGCCCAATATCTTCTTTCAAAACTCTGTAACCATATTTGGTCTTCCATACAAAGTGATACTTAAAATCGGTAACAGTATGTGCCCCTCGCCTGTAACGTTCCTTCTCCATTGTGTCGCCCTCCAAATCGGTTATTGGAGGACATTATACAGTCAAAGCACATGCGCAGGGAATTATTTGCTGAAGACTTTTCCGCCTAAAAGGCGAAGGTTTATACCCTGCCCTTTTGAAATTAATAAATTGTATGCTAATGACCTTATTTGCATTAACACTTGGAGTCTGTCAGATTGAAGCCAAGACAATTATTGGTGAAGGCTTCGGAAATACCAAAGAGGAAGCAAAAAAGGTGGCCCTCTCTGATTTGTCATCAGCCTGAAATATCCAGCACCTTCAATATGCTTTCCGCTCTTCTCTGTGTCGGAATCGTCGAGGATCAAGAAAAGATTAACCCCCATGGGCATATTCAAATGCTTCCAATGTCTCTCCAACGCTTTGTTCAGAATGAGGTCCATATCCAAAGAAGATTGGATCATAAAACGAGTCAAATTGCTCCGATCTCTTGTCTCTGCATAAAGTGCATTAATGCCCTCTACCGTTTTCTTCCTGTTTTCAGCAACAATCAGCCCAAAAACGTATCGGCTGAAATGTTTAAATTGTGGTCCTGTCATAAAGGTTCGAAAGGGGATAAGCATCTCCTTAAATTCTTGCGGAATTTCCAGAATCTTCATGTGATTGCTCCTTCCGATAAGATTCTGGAACATAATTATATAATATTTATCTATAATTATGTACTATTTTTAAAATTTAAATATAAAAATATCAACAACTTGTTTCATTTTTGCACAAGTTTAGTGTGTAAGAATGTCTCAAGCCGGTAGCTCTCCCCTATCCGCCCAGCCGGTACCCGTAATCTTCTTGCTTCAGGTTCAGATAGCAGATAATCCGAATATTACCGCTGTGCTGGTCCTGTATGAAGTCCTTTAAAATTGACCAGGGTTTGAAACCGTTTTTCATGTAAAACCTGATATCCGGGTCCAGAGATAATTCCGCCATAGTCGGGAATTTATGACGGGTAAAGTAGCGGATAAGCGCCTCTTTGAATTCGGGATTCTCGGGAATCACCTCGTAAGGGGGCTGGGCACTGCCATTGTAGGACGGCAGACGGCTGTCCACGAATACCTGGTCGATGCCGAATTCCCGCATTTTCTCGAATGCCTGTTGCAACATGTAGCTGCCGGCACCCTGTCTGCGGGCGGTGGGCTTGACGCCGACACTATAGATAAACGCTGATTTCGCCGTGGCTTTATCGCATGACGGGTCGTTGGCAAAATTAGCGAACTTCCTGGGGAAGTCATCGGGGGAATCAAGGATAGAGAAACTGGCATACCGCCAACCTATCATCCCCACGGCTTTGCCCCGGTTCTGCACAGCCAGCAGCCGGTGCCCTAGGCGCAGTCGATTTAAAATGATCTCCCGCTTCGCCTGTAACTCCGGCACCCAGATCTCTCTCTCCAGCGCCATGGCCCGGTCGATATCCGCCTCGGTTAACATGACACAGTCGTTCCGCTCGAACTCTACGGAAAATTCCTTAAGGTCCCAGTCAAACTTCTCACGGTTGCCGCTTTTCGCGTTTACTGCGTAAGGATTTTTAACCGTCTCCCCGAAGAACAGGTACGGCGGCATGGTTCGATGATGCTCAGAATAATGCCCCGGATATATTTTGATTTCCGACGGTAATATCTTAATAAGGTTAACAATAGTCTGGAAAAAGACGTTCCGATTACCGCCATTGTCATAGTCGCTACAGCCGATACCGCCTCCGAAAAGGGTGTCACCGGAAAAGAAAATGTTATCCTTTTCCTCCCAAAAAGACACCGAGTCCGCCGTATGCCCCGGTGTATGAACCACTGAGAGTGCCCCGTTTCCCAAATTAAGCACCATACCGTCATCAAGGGGGAATACGTGTTCGAAGCCCTGCCGTCTCAGAGCGTCAACGGAGTACGGGTGTATGCCGATTTTTGCCTCATGATAATTAGTGACCATTTCCGTCATATTGTAAGTATGGTCACTGTGGTTATGCGTGATAAGTACATAATCCAGTGAAATCTGTCTTTGTTTAAGTTCCCGGACCGCTTGTACCGAGTTATACCCGGCATCGACCTGCACAGCCGACTCCCCGAAAACGAGTAAATAGCTCAAATTGGGGTTTCTATCTAGAAAAGAACCGTCTTTACGCGGGGGTTGACTCAGATATGGTATTACTTCCATCGCGAAAGGTATACATTCCCTGTATTAACTTTAAACCTGAGCAAGCTCAGCATGTATGGGACAAAAATACTGGTTGCCCACCGGATAGACACAATTCTTTTGCAATATTATGTCCTTCATCCTATCTGTCTTGATATTGCCGAAATCATATTTATTATTGAGCGAGTAACACAACCTGGCTTTGCCGTCGACACCCAAAAGCACCCCGGCCACCCAGAAAAGGCAACCGTGCTCCGTGCGGAAAACCTCACCTCCCAGAGAATGTTGCGAAACCACTTCTTTCAACCATGCCTCCTCTTCCGGGGTACCGGCAATGTGAGTCTTCCAGAAATCCTGAGCCATGCCCAGCTTCTCCGGCAAACGGCAGGTAAACAGAAT
>Ga0315546_1000418_pt1 | contig 31191 bp, 39 predicted proteins | sample SalMarSW160170MG_FD_203833 | JGI IMG/M metagenome (GOLD analysis project Ga0315546, IMG submission 203833) | Salt marsh sediment microbial communities from the Plum Island Ecosystem LTER, Massachusetts, United States - Salt Marsh Sediment SW1601-170 ...
CATCAAAATATCCTGGTGTATGGTGCATTTGCCCTGATTCCTCTTGCCTGGTTTATATTGAACAAGACTCCCTTAGGTCTTAGTATTCGAGCTGTGGGGCAGCACCCGGAGGCTGCCGATTCACTGGGGGTTAATATTGTGCGTATCCGTTATTTTACGGTAGTATTAGGTGGGATGCTATCGGGGATTGCCGGTGCATCTCTGTCTATTGCACTGCTTAATGTATTTCAGCAAAATTTAACTAATGGGATGGGCTTTATTGCCGTGGCACTGGTATATTTTGGAGCCTGGCGTCCGACAACTGTTCTCACCGGTGCGCTTCTATTCAGCACCGTAAATGCTATTCAGATATGGGTTCAGGTGAAGGGAATTAATATTCCCTCTGATTTTACCTTGATGTTGCCTTATATTGTTACTATCGCGGTACTTGCAGCTATGGCTAAACGCCGCATACATCCACCTGCGGCGTTAAATAAACCCTTCGAGCGGGGGGAATAACAAAAGAAGGAGGTGGTTAATAAAATAAAAGATTTTAGAATAATAAGAGTTTTTCTGTATTTGTATTATAGTATAAAAAATTAGGAGGATAAAACAATGAAGTTGAAAAAAATTATAATAATTCTTACTCTAATAAGTATATTTGTATTATCGCTCGGGTTAGGAGCAAGCGCAAAACCCTTTCGGGTAGCATTCATTATGCCAAGTTCTATTAATGATTTTGCCTGGAGCCAGAGTATGTACGAAGCCCTGCTTACCATTCAAGAAGAGATGGGCAAGGAAAATTTTGAGTTTGTTTATTCGGAGAGTATGTTTATAGTAGCAGACGCTGCTGCTGCTATTCGAGACTATGCCAGCGAGGGGTATGATCTGGTAATTGCCCATGGTTCGCAGTATGGTGCCTCTTTATCGGATATTGCCCCTGATTTTCCTGATACGAGTTTTGCCTGGGGTTCTACCGCAAATGTCTTTGCTGATCTTGGAATCACTAATATTTTTGCTTATGAACCTTTATCTGAACAAGGCGGCTATGTTAACGGTGTCCTGGCAGCAAAACTTTCCAAGAGTAATATTTATGGAGTAATCGGCCCTATTGAGACCGGTGATGCCAAACGTTATACCGAAGGTTTTAAGGCAGGTATAAAATCGGTCAAACCGGATGCTAAAATAAATGTAACCTGGATTGGTTCATATAGTGATGTTGCTCTTGCATCTGAAGCAGCACAAACTCATATTGATGCCGGAGCAGATGTTCTTACCGGGACATCACAGATGACAGTCGGAGCAATCGGAGTAGCAAAACAGAGAGGAGTTCTCTGGTTCGGATATGATGTTGACCAATCTGCTCTTGCCCCACAGAATGTGGTCTCCAGTGTAGATGTTATTTGGGCAATTGCACTTAAGCCCATGATTGAAATGATTCAGAAAGGAGAGAGAGGAGGTAAAATCTTTACTCTTAACTTGGCTAACGGCGGTCTTAAAATTGTCGTAAATGACGAAGCACTTGTAAGTAAAACTATTGAGGATATAGTTAAGGGAAACATTGAGGTTAAAGTAGAGGAATAAAGAAAGATTAAGAGTGCCCATACGGAGCTCTGGTTTACATTTTAATATGAAAAAAGATATATCTAAAATAACAAATTTAACCAAAGTCGAAAAAGTAGAGATGCGGGGAATAATTAAGCAGTTTCCGGGTGTGCTGGCGAATGACCGAATTGATTTTGATGTCCATGCAGGAGAGGTTCATACCCTTCTTGGAGAAAACGGAGCCGGAAAAAGTACCTTGATGAAAATCCTTTACGGCATATATCGCCAGGATAAAGGTGAAATTTATGTTAATGAAAAATTGGTTAACATTCGTTCTCCGCTGGATGCAATTCGACTGGGGATTGGGATGGTGCACCAGCATTTTATGCTTGTACCCACCCTTACCGTAGCTGAAAATGTAGCTTTAGGGCTTCCTTCCTCGCGAAAATATCTTCTTGACCTTGATGTCGTCTCAGAACGCATTAAAGAGCTTGCCAAAGTTCATGGTCTGCATGTTAACCCAAAGGTAAAAGTATGGCAACTCTCTGTAGGAGAGCAGCAGCGAGTAGAAATAATAAAAATCCTATATCGCGGAGCTTCTCTCCTTATCCTGGATGAACCGAGTGCTGTTCTTACTCCGCAAGAGGTGGAAGAACTTTTTCATGTCTTGCGGAGTATGCTAAACAGAGGATACTCTATTATTTTTATCAGCCATAAACTTCATGAAGTTCTATCACTGAGTAACCGTGTGACTATACTCCGTGACGGCAGGGTGGTAAAGACTCTTTCTATTGCTGAAGTGACCAAAGAAAAACTGGCACGTCTTATGGTGGGAAGAGAAGTCCTTTTTCAAGTCGAACATCCTTTGGTAAAGCTCGGTAAAGTATCCCTTGCTTTAGAGGGAATTTGGGCTCAGGGAGATGAGGACATTCCTGCCCTGCGAGGGATTGACCTTAAAGTGCACTCCGGTGAAATTTTGGGAATTGCCGGGGTCTCGGGTAGGGGCCAGCGTGAACTTGCAGAAGTCATCGCCGGTTTGCGGAAATCTACAAAAGGCAAAGTGCTTATAAAAGGGAATGATGTTACCAATTGGTCTCCTTCACAGCTTCTCGAATACGGTCTTTCTTATATTCCCGAAGAACGAATGCGAGATGGTACAATAAAAAAATTTACCGTAGAGGAAAACCTGATTCTTAAAGACCACATACACAAACCTTATACTGATGGAATATTTATGAATTTCAAAAACATTGCCCGGGAAAGCGAACGCTTGATAAGTGATTTTGATATCAGGACTCCTTCCCGCTATACTTCCTTGAAAAGCTTATCCGGCGGAAATATCCAGAAATTAATCCTGGCACGAGAACTCTCCCGAAAACCCGTTGTTCTGATTGCCTCCCAACCTACGCGTGGTTTAGACGTCAGTGCGACGGAATATGTTCATCGTCAATTGATTGAACAGAGGACAAAATTAAAAACAGCAACTCTTCTTATTTCTGATGACCTGGACGAAATATTATCACTCTCTGACCGGATTGCGGTTATTTACGAGGGCAAGATAATGGGAGTGGTAAAACGAAACGAAGTCAGTGTTGGCAAATTAGGCTTGATGATGGGAGGAGAAATGTCAAGGGGACGGTTCTCTTGACAATGTTACCCCCAAGGTATAAGATGACCTAAAGAGGTGATCAAGTGCCCAGATATCCCAGAAAATACAGTAAAACAGGAATATATCACATCATGCTCCGGGGGAATGAAAGAAAAGATATATTTATTGATGAAGAAGACAAGGGAAAATTTATTAAGATAGTTTTTAAAAAGAAAGCGGATGAGGCTTTTAAATTATATGCCTATTGTATTATGGGCAATCACCTCCACCTGGTTATCCAAGAGCAAAAGGAACCAATATCCCGAATAGTTAAAAAGATAACCACCAGTTATGCCTACTATTTTAATAATAAATATAAAAGAGTGGGACACCTCTTCCAGGATAGATATAAAAGTGAAACCATCGAAGATGAACCTTATTTGCTCTCGGTAATCAGATATGTCCATAATAATCCCGAGAAAGCCGAGATCACCAAAAAAGAAAAATATAAATGGAGTAGTTACTCTAACTATATTGACATATTAAATCATCATACAGAAATTCCTGAAATAAAAGAGATACTGGAGATGTTTTCCTCAGATATAGAAAGAGCATTAAAAGAATTTATTCATTACAGCAATAAATATGAAGAAAAAAACTTTCTTGAGATGAAAGAGACTATAAAATCTGAAATAGATGAAGAAAATGTTAACGAATATATAAATGAGTATCTGAAGTCAAGAAACTTAAAAAAAGAGGATTTGAAAAGAAGAGAACATACTAAACAAAAAGAAGATTTGATCCAACAATTAAAAAAAAGATCGAATTTATCAAAAAGGAAGATAGCTATTTTAATTGGAGTAAATCGGGAAACGGTAAGAAAAGTGTCAAAAGAACCGTCCCCTTGACAATTTGAATCTACAAGAAGATTTACTGATTTATTAAGTAGTAAAAAAATATCATATGAATTAAAAATCCTTAAAGGTTTAGGCCATGAATATCCGGATAATTTTAATGAAATATTGCAAAAGGTAATTGAATTTATTTTGAAGAGTTAAATAATGATTAAAAATAAAAATAGTAAAATAAACGACAAGGGACGAAGAAGTGTCTAAAGGTATTCTCATATGAAGATAACTAAGAAGCAAGCACGCCAATTTATACTTGTACACCAAAAAATTATGCCTGCACGAAAACTTCAGGGAAAAGAAGGTATACTTGGATACATATGCCGTGTCGGCTGTATCCAATTTGATCCGCTTAATGTGGTTGGATACAATCCATACCTTGTCCTTCAGTCTCGAATTGAAAATTTCAAACCAGAATATCTACGAGAACTTTTGTATTCTGACAGAAAATTATTGGATGGATGGGATAAGAATATGGCTGTCTATGATGTTGAAGATTGGCCATATTTTAGTAGGTATCGTGAAAAAGCATACCAGCGGCATGGCGGCGAATCTAATTCTATCAGCAAAATATTGCCAGAAGTAAGAAATGCCCTTGAGCAGAACGGACCTTTATCATCTACCGACTTGAAATTTGACAATAAAGTAGATTGGTCCTGGGCACCTACCAGGGCAGCTCGCGCAGCCTTGGAGAGCATGTACTTTTGGGGAGAATTAATTATCCATCATAAAATAGGTACAAGGAAGGTTTATGACTTTACCGAAAAACATCTTTCATCTGAATTGCTGTCTATGCCAGACCCTAATGTTACGCTGCAACAGTACTTCGAGTGGAAGGTTAAAAGGCGAATCGGAGCTGTCGGACTACTGTGGGGACGTTATAGTGAAGCATGGCTTGGTATACACTGGATGAAAAGCAAGGAACGAACTGAAGCTCTTTTGCGACTTGAGAAAAAAGGCGAGATATTACCAATTAAGGTAAAGGATATTAAATATCCTTTCTACATCCGAAAAGAAGAAGTACCATTATTGCATGAGGTGTTAAATGGGATTGATGTAAAACCACAAGCCTCTTTTATTGCCCCTTTGGATAATCTATTATGGGATCGAAAATTAATAAAAGAGATTTTTGGATTTGAATATATATGGGAAGTATATAAACCAGTTTCTGAACGTAGATACGGCTACTATGTATTACCAGTATTATACGGTGATAGTTTTGTGGCGCGTTTTGAACCTAAGCTTAATAAAAAAACTGGAAAACTTGAGATAATTAACTGGTGGTGGGAGCCTAATGTAATTATTTCAGAAGAGATGAAACAGGGATTGATTCGATGTTTTGAACAATTTTTAAACTATTTAGGTGCAACTGGTATAAAGTTTAGCAAGGAAAGTGATGTAACAAAAAATTTGAAATGGTTGCAGAAAATTACAATTACAGACTGACCAGAGCGAAGGAAAAAAATATGAAACATGTACAAAATGAATTAGCTCTTTGCGGTGTTTTCTGTGGCGCATGTCCATCTTGCCATGGCACAGTACACTTTTATCATTATAAATGTAGCAAATGTGGAAAAGAAGTAATTGCTTAATATTCTGACACGTCGCCTAACAGCGGATATACGGTTTATCTTCGCTTCACCCAAATTGGCTTTCAGCCGACTTCGCAAATCCGCGGGATACTATGTACAATGACATACATAAAAGAAGAGGAGAGATGTTTTTTGATAAAAGCAAAGAAAATAAAACCAGGATCACGAATTGCAATTATTTCACCTTCAAACGGACTTCCATTTTTATTTCCTGATATTTATGAATTAGGGTTAAAAAATTTGAAAGAAATATTTGGTTTTGAAATAGTTGAAATGCCCACTGCAAGGATGTCTCCGGATGAACTTTATAAAAATCCAAAGTTGCGTGCAGCCGATATAAATCAAGCTTTTGCAGATGATAGTATTGATGGAATTATAACTTCAATAGGAGGGTATGAATCTGTACGAATTCTAAAGTATTTAGATATTGATATAATCAAGAAGAATCCAAAGTTTATTATGGGTTTTTCAGATGCTAGTACTTTTTTATCTTATCTAAATTATTTAGGAATGGTAACATTTTATGGCCCTTCGGTAATGGCTGGATTTGCACAGCTTAAACATCTTCCTTTTCAGTACATAGAACATATTAAAAGAATTTTATTTACAGATCATTTCACTTATACTTATGCTCCTTATGCAAAGTGGACTAATGGCTATAAAGATTGGAGTAATAAAGATACTCTAGGAGAGTGTACGGAATTTTTCAATAATGAAAATGGGTGGACTTTCTTGCAAGGAAAGGGAATTACCCAAGGTCGTCTTTGGGGCGGCTGTATCGAAGTTTTAGAATTCATCAAGTCAACCAATTATTGGCCAGATAAAACTTTCTGGAATGATAAGGTTTTATTTTTGGAAACATCTGAAGAAAAGCCTTTACCAAGTCGAGTAGGATATATGCTAAGAAATTATGGCATTCAAGGAATACTCGAGAAGGTAAAAGGTGTTGTTTTTGGTAGGGCAAAAGATTATTCGGTTAAAGAAAAAGAGGAACTTAACAAAATTATCTTAAGTGTAATAAGGGATGAGTTTAATGTGAGTGATATTCCTATAATTGTTGATATGGACTTTGGCCATACTGATCCGAAGTTAATTTTACCTTTAGGTTGTATGGTTAGTCTTAATCCAACAACTAAAGATATTGCGTTAATAGAGAATCCCTTTAACTAATAGTACGAAATAGTATTGCACATAACAGCGGATATATGCTGCGGGCTTCGCCCTTTGGTACATTCGACTACGTCGAACGTCGTATAAGCTCGGAACGTTAGCTGAAATCATCCTTAAAGGAGGAGAAATCTATGAATTCTAATCTTAAATGGTGGCAGAAGTTTTTCAAGGGTACTTGGCAACATGTTCAACCACTTGTACATACTCCTGAACAAAATCAGAAAGAAGCAGATTTTATTGAAGATGTCCTTAATGTAAAACTTCCGGCTGAGATACTTGATGTACCTTGTGGAGAAGGTCGTTTAACTATTGAATTGGCTTCTCGTGGATACAAAATGAGCGGGGTTGATATAAATGAAAATTTCCTTAAAGAGGCAAAAGAAAAGACTGAAAGAAGAGGGCTGGATATCATTTGGCATCATGGAGATATGCGCAAAATACCATGGGAAAATAAATTCAATGCTGCTTTCTGCATGTGGGGAAGTTTCGGCTATCTTGATGATGAGGGAGATACGGAATTCATTAAGGCAGTGAGCCGATCATTAAAAAGAAGCGGGGTTTTTCTTTTGGATATCCTGGTTGCTGAGACACTTTTTCCAAAATACCGACCAAAGGGGTGGAACAAGATAGGAGATATTATCGTATTAGAAGATAGAATTTGGGATCACATAACTGGACGGATAGAGGTAGATTGGACATTTATCCGACAGAAAAATCAGTCGACTTATCATAGCAGTATTAGAATTTATACTTATAAAGAAGTTATTAATTTATTGAGACAAAATGGATTTGAGCATTTCGTGGCGTTCGGGTCATTATCAAAGGATGCTTTTCAATTTGGAGCACAGAGGTTATTTATAACTGCAAGGAGAATTTAATATGGGGAATGGCCGACTTCATCTAACAGCGTCTTTGCGACGCTTTGCTAAATGCCTTCGACACTTTACAAACACGCAAGATGTTGGTCGAAATGTTCCCTATAAAAAATCTTATAAGGAAAAACAATAAATGAGAGCACCATTTCAAATTTTAGTAATTCCATTCAAGAAAAATATTAATCAGATTAAGGTTGCAATTTTCAAACGCAAAGATTCTTTAAATTGGCAGTTTATAGCAGGAGGGGGAGAAAAGAATGAAACTCCCTTAGAATCTGCAAAAAGAGAATCCTATGAGGAAGCAAATATTAAGAGTTCTTTACCATTTTTTAAACTTAGTACAATATCCTCAATTCCAAGGAATAACTTCAAAGACTATCATAATTGGAATAACAACATTTATGTAATTCCAGAATATTGTTTCGCAGTTGAAATAGTAGGAAATAACATTTTTCTTTCAAAAGAACATTCAGAATACAAATGAGTATCAATAAAAGAAGCTCAAACTATATTATGCTGGGACAGTAATAAAACAGCGTTATGGGAATTAGAAGAAAGAATAAAATCGAATGATTTGATTCTATAATAAATTTTAAAAGAGAGCACTTCGCATAATATGATGTTTGTGGCAAGCTTACACTTACCCAAATCAGCTTGCAGTGGACTTTGCAAACATCAATAATATTAGGTGCAATAACCGCGCGTAATCAGGAAGAGTGATTATATGATAAAAGTTACAGAGTTTGAGAGTGAATTTGTTACCGTACTCCCGGAGACATATAACCTGCTAAGAGGGCAGCCAATTTGATAGTTCATCGCAGTGTACAAGGAATAATCTTACATGGTTCTCGTGGACTTGCAGGTGGGTATCGTCCTGATTCTGATGTTGATTTGTCTCTCATTGTCAGCACTAATCAATTGCCGAACGGTTTAGAACTTGATGGTTTTTTAAGAAAGGTTATAGAAACAACACTGGATTATTGGCAAAGCACTATAGAGGCAGATCTCGCTGCCATCTTCGATACAAAGAATTGTGACTTGAAATGTTTTGATAAAACAACTTTTAACGAGAAGGCCTGCAAAATCGGCGGTGTAGATTGCTTTGGTATCTACAAAATACAGAAGGGGTTCAATGGGTTTGTCGTTGGTGCTGGAACACAAGTAAAGCTAATGTATCCTTGCTTGACGATTTGGCGGAATAACACTTGAAGAAAAAAATATATTGCCGATTGCAATTGCAAGAGCGAGTTTGTTTTTTATATGCACAGCTTCATTTACATCTAACCCTGTTATTGAGTTTAGGAATCAAATATTAAAACAAGGATCATTTATTAACTGGGTACTATCAAAAGGTTAATAAATAGGCACACATCCTATTTGGGAAGATATTCGAACCAGTTCGAATATAAACAATTAGGCGAAATTTTGAGAGGAAAAAAAGATGAAGATTGAAGTTGTTAACCTTACTGAGGAAAACTCAAGGGGTGCTCCAGAGTGGGAGAGTCGTCCCTTTAGCTGTAAGCATTGCATTTATTGGGAATTCCCAGAAGAATACATAGACCCAGTAATGGAGAGAAAGGAAGATATGATACAAAAGAAATTGAAGTGGCTGCGGAGCACATACCAAGACTTTGGCAACTATGGTAAGATGATATATGTAAACGGAAAACCTGCTGGCTATGCACAATATGCACCGCCAGGACTTCTTCCTCGCTCGGCAGATTATCACTCAGGACCATCAAGTGATGATGCTGTATTGATTTCATGTTTATTTATTCCTCACCAAGATTTTAGGGGACTAGGATTGGGTAGCCGACTCCTTCAAAGCATAATCAATGACCTGAGAAAAAGAGAAACAAAAGCAGTTGAAACTTTCGCAAGAAAAGGTAAATCGAATAATCCATCTGAACCTGTAGAGTTCTATTTAAAAAACAGATTTAGAATCTACAAAGACGACATAGAGTTTCCTCTTATGAGGTTAGATTTATAAGGAAGAGTAAAGTTGTTTACAATACTTTGCCTAACACAGCATAAAAGATTCGTGCCTAACGGTTTTCATTCAAATTTTTTATTTCGCAAAAACTTCTTTTATGCTGGAAACGTTCGGTGAAATCGCTAAGTTAAAGGAGCATCTCTAATGCGAATAGAATTAAGTGGCTATATTACCTTAAAGTGTAATAGTCGGTGTATCCACTGTGCTGTTGATGCGGGATAAAAAAAGAAGAAAGAGTTATCATTCGAGGAATGGAAGAAAATCCTAAAAAGGTTTTCAGAAATTGGAGGGAAAACTTTTACCGTTCACGGAGGGGAGCCATTTATCAGGCACGATATGATTCCAATCCTTCAATATGCTACTTCTCTTAACTTGCGATGTGGAGTAATAACAAACGGACTTCTATTGGACGATAGGAAGCTTCACATGCTCAAAGATTGCACAGAATGGGTTCTTATAAGTCTTGATGGACCTGGCAAGGTTTACAAAGAACTTCGTGGGGTTGACGGTGCTAAAAAAAACAATTACTACGATTGAGAAGGCTAAGGAAATCGAGGTTAATGTAGCTATAGATTTTGTGGTAACTCGAAAGAATATTGAGTATATTGACTGGATTGTTGATATTGCTGTAAATTTACAGGTTGAGTGGCTTACCTTAGAACTCCTCCGTGCACAAGGCCGAGGGGAGCAGTTGAAGGATTATCTGCTTGAAGGTAATCATATTATAGAGGTTAACAAAAGAGTGGAAACTCTCAATAAAAAGTATGGAGGTAAACCAATATTTATTACACACGGAGAGGTGAATATAAAAAGATTTAAAGATAATCCAAATTTATTCAAATATGCCGACAAAACATTTTGGTTTCTTCCTGATGGTGTCCTTCTTCCGGATATCGCACTACCCGATAACAGATACTGGTATGCGGGCAATCTTTTAGTTGGATTTAACTTAAATAAACAAAAAATTAGAGAGTATGAGACTTTTAGAGAATTGGTGTTTATAAATGTGTGTAAAAAGCTTTCAAGGAACTGTCCGGTAAATTGGGAAGAAGAGATTTATAAAGCAGGGAAAATGATTAATAACGATTTCAGACAACCCAGAGTTTGTGGCTCAAGTGCTTTCGCTAAAATGCCCTTTGGGCTTACCCAATAACGCACTTTTGAAAAGAAGAGAACATACTAAACAAAAAGAAGACTTGATCCAACAATTAAAAAAAAGATCGAATTTATCAAAAAGGAAGATAGCTATTTTAATTGGGGTAAATCGGGAAACAGTAAGAAAAGTGTCAAAAGAACCGTCCCCTTGACATTTCAAATAAAGTGAATGATTAAATAATATTACAAGTTAGAAATGGGGTTTATATGGTTAGAAATAGCCGTAATTATAATTTTATTAGTACAGATAAACCTATGTTAGGCCGCGGGAAAGAGAACCTATGATAGATTATCTAACCTATTACTACAAGCATGGTACAGAACCATTTCGAAGCCTGTCTGCGCTACCAGATGAAGAAGTCATAAAAATCATGGAAGAACTTTGCGATGACACTCTTTTTGGGGCAAGATTCAAAGATCCAATTCAGTATATGCGTAATCGAAGGCAAACGGAGCAGTGGGTACGTGAGGAGTTCATGGCAAAGGGGGGGGCGACCTCAGGAGGCTTATCCGATTCCAATGGTGCTTGGGGCATCCAAATGGATGGTGAAACAAGCTCCTGATCCTGATGCTCATGGGGAAATACGCATACCTCTCTCAATCTTTACGGAGTATGATGTCAGTTTTACTTACCCGGATAGCATGATCTCCCTATGGTTTGGTAGGGAGAAACCAAAAGAATATTATCTACCAGATTATCACGGCAAGGTATTCACGTTATCAGAAATACTTTCAATAGTAGGAGAAAAGGGATTGCCTGAGGAAGACTGGGAAACAAATCTCCCCAGCGACCTTGCCCCTTACATTGAAGCGCAAGTATGGAATCATAAACTGCTTGAAATATACAAGCAATAATAATGGGTAAATTACAAAACTTTGTTTCTGATGTCGAAGAAAACATGTTTAGTATGATAATACGGCCTAACCCTGCAGCAGGTAACCCGCCTTTGGCGGGAGGGTAAGCGGCGCGAAAATGGGAAATTATGGCTATAATGAAATTATCAGGATTTGCTAAATCGGCGGGCACCTGATGCTTTCATTATGCCGCCCGAGCTGTTCAGTTTTATGGGGTCACTCCAATAGCGGGATTGTTCAAATTTCAGGACTTTCCATATCACAGCTACCAATATACAAAGCCAGAAAATTTGCCTGTAAATCATTAAAAGGAAGGGGCTCTCACAGTGGAATAAGGATTATCTATGCTTATTTTGAAGATGATGACCGAATAGAACTGGTCGAAATATATTTTAAAGGGGATAAAGAAAACGAAGATCGACAAAGGATTCTAAAATACTATTCAGATGAAAATAAAAAATTTAAGTAATATAAAAGTGATTTAACTATAAATCTCTTTGGTTTTAACTAAAGAGTTATTTATTGCTTGAAGCTTTTTATAAAAAAAGAAGGATTTTTTAAAACCTTTGTCGAATTAGTATTAAGATGTAGAAAAATTGAAAAAGACTAATTCTTTTAACCGTTGGTGGAGATTCAATAGGGTAAATATATATTCTTGAAGTGTGAAAAAGAACCGTTCCCTTACACATACTAAAAAAAAGAAGATTTGATCCAACAATTAAAAGAAAGATCGAATTTATCAAAAAGGAAGATAGCTATTTTAATTGGAGTAAATCGGGAAACGGTAAGAAAAGTGTCAAAAAAACCGTCCCCTTGACAATTTTAATTGTTTTTAAAGAGGTATTTAAGTGATTGTAGAAAAATTATCTAACAATAAGAAGCTGGAGGATGTAATTAACAAACTTCATAGTGAACCCTGGCCAGTTTTTTTGAGTGAAGATTCATCGGTGAAAAAATATTGGAAAAGGCTTTATCAAGTATATCCCGAGTATCAGCTGTTATTCAGAATTAATAGTGAATATGTTGGTGTTGCTAATTCTGCTCCTATTTACTGGAATGGTAACATTGATGATTTGCCTTCTGGTTTTGATGAAGCAATAGAAACCATAATTGAAGAAAATAAAAAACCTAATACATTGTGTGGAATGGCAGTAGTAATATCAAAAGAACATCTGGGTAAAGGAATTAGTTCTAAGATTATAAATAACTTAAAAAAACTTGCTAAATCTTATGGTTATTCCAATCTTATTCTTCCGGTTAGGCCGACTCTAAAATCACAGTATCCGATAATTTCAATGGATAATTATATAAATTGGAAAAAAGATAATTTACCATTCGACCCCTGGTTAAGAGTTCACATAAAAATTGGTGGTGAAATTTTAAAAGTGGCGAATCCATCTATTATAGTTAGGGGAACTGTTTCTGATTGGCAAAGGTGGACAGGTATGCATTTCGATAAAAGTAACAAATATATTATTCAAGGTGCCTTAAATCTTGTAAATATCGATTTAAAAAATGATTTAGGTGAATATATTGAGCCGAATATATGGGTATTGCATAAATGTTAAAAACAACTACGAATAACGTGCAACTAAGTAAACACTTTTATAAGGGTTTTGGCTATTCCTGTAGTTTGAATTTACTGCCCATCTAAAACCCTTTATTTGCAAGGCTTTCGACCCCCTTCAGGAATGCCCTTTAAACGCACGTAGAGTGCCTTTAAACGTGCTTCATTTTTCGAAAAATCGGTATGACCCCCATTTTTGGCCTATTTTTACCTTCTTAAAATCTTAAAACCCTTATAGATAGCCACTTTCAGATTTTGAGATGAGGTAATTTTAGTCAAAAAAGAGCCATTTTTGAGGGTAAAAGTATAAGTCAAGGCAAAATTTGCCCATATAAGCAAAATCTCGCAATATGCCCTCAAAACCATTATTATATAAGGCTTTCAAGAAGGTATTTCCCCGCAGGTTTTACATATTTTCCCCATTTATAAGTAAATATTGTTAGTTTTAATCCCTCTGTCATTGCTTTCGAAGAAAGCGTAGCAATCTCATTACTCTTTATGTCATTCCCATGAAAATAGGAATTCATCTTTCCCCTCTTTTCTAAAAATTTGAATCTTACTTCTTGCGCCTTGCAACTATTTTTTAAAGAAAAAAGGATTTTTTAAAATCTTTCTCGTATTGATATTAAGATGTAGAAAAATTGAAAAAGACTAATTCTTTTAACCTCTGGTGGAGATTCAATAAGGTAAATATATATTCTTGAAGCGTGATAAAGAACCGTCCCCTGACACACAAATTATATTTGACAACTGTAAATATTTATAGTATTATTTTGACATAACCAATTAAAGGTGGAGTATATGAAAAATTTAATACTTACAAAACGTCAAGGTGAAATATTAAGGTTTATAATATTAAATAAAGAAAAATTTGGATACCCTCCATCTATTCCTGAGATTCAAGAGAAATTTTCTTTTAAATCTCCCAACGCTGTTAAAGATCATCTTGAAGCACTCGAGCGAAAAGGTTACATTTCTCGCCGTGCACATAAAGCAAGAGGTATTGAAGTTTTAGGTCACACCACATCAAATAAAAATGATAAAAATAACGCAATCGAAATACCTATAGTCGGAGAGATCTCAGCAGGTAGGCCAATTCTTGCTCAGGAAAATATAGAAGGAAATATCGTTATTGATAAATCAATCATAAAAAATTCTAACGGAATTTTTGCTCTAAGAGTTAAGGGTGATAGTATGATTAATGCTGGTATTCTAAATGGAGATTATGTAATAGCTTCTCAACAACAAGATGCTGATCAAGGCGATATAGTAGTTGCACTCATTGAAGATGAAGCAACGGTGAAAAGATTCTATAAAGAAAAAAATAGAATAAGGCTACAACCTGAAAATGATACAATGGAACCAATAATTATTAAACCCAATGAAAATCAGGTTAGAATAATTGGTAAAATAAAAGGTGTAATAAGAAAAATTTAATAGAGGAAATACATATTAGATATTATGGTTGTCCGAGCAAATTACTCGATTTTTTGTGATCTCTTTTCCGGAACAACTGCAGTAGTTAATTTTAAAGGGAGATAAGCCATGAGCAACAAGAGATATCTGGAAAAACATATTTGTAATTGCGGAAAGTTAATGGAATACGATGGAATAGAGACTTCCATTATGTCCGATATCGACGAAAACAACAAAATATTATCAGACTTAGATGTTTATATCTGCAACAACTGTGGTTATAAAATATGGATTCACACCTCAGAACATTGCGAAGTTATAGATATTCAATAATGTATAAGGAGACATGAAAAGAGTTCCTAAGAGGTTTAACTGCTTAAGGTGAAATATGTTGTATTAAAACCTTACTTTTTTGGGTACAATAATGTTATTGATAAGGTTTGGTTACTTTTTAGGTAGTAATCATATTTTATTGAAAAAGTAGAAAAACATATACACAAATAGGAAATCAATTAGGTGTTAAATTTCACGGTATTAGCGGGATAGAAAGATTTAAAAATCAATTTGAAACAGGCGTTAATAAATTTATACAAATTTCACGACAGAAAGCGCAAGAAGCTCAATACAGAGAGAAATAAATAGATTAATTCGTAATTTATAAACATAAATACAATAAAATACAAAATTAATAAAATTAGGAGGAAAAGATTTGATAAATTTGTGGCTTAATACTATCCAAAATATTGATTGCTTTGATGGCTTTAATAAATTACCAGATAGATCTATTAATTTAGTTTTTACTGATCCACCATATGGCTTAAACAAAGAGGGGATAACCAACGATAAGACGTTAGATTTATTTTATAAAATATTACCTGAAAGTTTTCGTGTATCAAAAGATAATTCCTTTTTCATAACATTTTTTAGCATAAAATTTCTTCCGCAAGCTTTTAAAAACAACCCATTTAAATATTTTTGGAATTTTATACTTTATTGTCCTAATGGTATGGTTTTTTCACCCATAGGCTATACAAAATATATGTCTTGTATAGTCTTTAAGAAAGGAAATCCAAAAATGAATAAAAGAGGTAAAGATATTTTTATAGACACTCCCGGAAAACTAATAGAGCCCGATGAAGGCTTTATAAATCACCCTACTCCTAAACCTAAAACTTTCATCAAAGAAATACTAATAATGTTTTCTAAACAGAAAGATATTGTATTAGATCCGTTTATTGGAAGTGGGAGTACGGCAATTGCCTGTGAACAAACAAATAGAAATTTTATTGGATTTGAAATTGATAAAAAATACCACACACTATCTACAGAAAGGTTAAAGAGGATTGTCAAAATTAACTCCAATGTTTATAAATGATTAAAAATATTTTTTAAATTAATTTGTAGTATACTAATATTATAGTAATTTTTTAACGTATAAAAAAATTACATAATATAAGGAGAAAGAAATTATTATGAATTACACAACAAAGGATGGAGAAATTATTATAAAAATTCCTGCTTCAAATTCTGGTAAATTCAGATTTAAAACAAGAAGTAATAATTTGAAATTTGGAGATACTTTTTCTACAAGAAATAATAATTTTAATGAAAATGTATATTTGGAATGGCAAATCAGTTACGATGCAACAATTGCAGATGTGGCTAAAGGAAAAAAGGATACTAAGTTAAAAAGTTACACTTTTGTTGGCGCTAACAAGAAAACTAAATATCTTTACGAGCTATCTGAATTAGTATATGAAGGAATAAACAACGGTTTAATTTTAATTGAGGATATAAGTTCATTACTAAAAGAAATAAGCAACTATAAAGAGTTAATCGACAAAAAGAAAATAGCTGTTGAATATAATTCTAAGATTGTAATTAATGGCATTCAATTTGAGGAAACAAGCATAAAGTTGCCAACGCTTTTCATGATTGAAACAACAGATAACACACAAATTGAAATTTCCATACAAAAACAACAATATGCTTCTGGGGTTCAACCTATGGTTTATTTTTGTATCCCAATCAAATCATTCCAGAATTACAAAACGATACTGGGTAGACCATCAAAATCAGGTGACGAATTAGTATATATTATAAATGGTAAAAACGCGAGTGTGTTATTTGATATGATTAAAATATTTGCTATGTGTTCCCAAAGACACCATTTTGATATTACTGAAATAGTCAAAATATTAATCAGATTAGCAGGGTAAAAATCAATGATGTTAATAAATAAATCAAAACATTTAGCAAAGGAAAAACAGATACAATTGGGTAGTTACTATACTCCAAAGGAATTAGTTAATAAAGTTTGCGAATACATACAACCCTACATTTTAAAAAATAAAAGAAATATAATAATTTTTGACAACGCTGCTGGATGTGGAGCTTTTGTATTCGAAATGAAAAAATATGATTATAGAGCATCTGACTGTGATGCAAGGGCATATGAATTTTTAAAGGAACATTTAGACAATAAAAAAGTATTTTATACTAATTCTTTGATAGATGTTAGCCGGGAAAAATATAATATTCCCAATGATTCATTTTTAATAATGATAGGTAATCCCCCTTATAATGACACTACTTCCGAGTTTAAGAACGGACAGAAAGGGAAAAACTTATGCGATAAAGACTTATTTGATAGAGATTTAGGTGTTTCTTTTTTAAAATCCTACAATAAGTTAGAGGCAGATGTAGTGTGTATTTTGCATCCATTCTCTTATTTGATAAAAGAAACTAATTTTAAAAGACTAAAAAATTTTAAAGATAATTATAGATTAAACAAAGGAATTGTGTTTTCAAGTTCTTGGTTTTCTAAAACTGGTTCAATTAAATTTCCAATAATAATTGGGTTATATGAAAGAAATGAAAAAGGAATGGACTTTGATCATATTAAAAATTTTAATTTTTCCATTTTAGACATCGAAGATAAATTTAAATTATCTAAATACGTAACAACAGATGGTTTTATTGATAAATATCCTCCAAGAAAGAACGGTTTAAAAGTGTCCCCAATTGGTTTGTATTACTATACCTTCAGAGATTTTAACTCTCTACGCAAGAATATTTCCTTTATGATTAAACAACACTATAATGGGATTATAGTGACAATTCAAAATTTCTATAAATACGCATATCTAAATGCATTAAAAAATCTATTTCGGCCAAATAATATTTGGCTATATGGCAACTTATCTCCTTTAATAAATAAAAACATATTGGAAAAAAACAAAAATATTTATATAGAATATGCTATTCAAACTAATTCAGCGTTGAAAAATATTGATAAAAAAATAATACAAGATATAACTAAATATTATGGCATTGATTTAAATAGATTAACTGATGTTAATAAATTAGAGGCTGGAATAACAAAACAATTTAAGAAATTAATATGAAACTTTTAACAATAGTTTCAATAAAAGAACAAAATATCAAAAGGATTAGGAGTGCGATAGGAGACGCGTTGTACTAGCTCAACAATTCGGTAACTTTTTTTACTTTTCGTAAGAGGTTTGATAAGTCCAGTTTCTTAATGTTTTCTCAAATAATTAGAATATTACAGGGAACAATCCTTTGTTATGCTTTTATCATATTTTAAGAAATTACAGTATGTCAAATGCAAAAGTCTGTCAATCCATTTATTCTTCATAATCTAAAAATTCTATCCTATATCCCATACATCACACAATTCAAGTTGTACAACCTTATGAAGAAATAGTATAATCTAAATAATTTGTTTAACAGTACTACATAAATTATTTAAAGGTATAGGAAGAATTGAAAATGAAAATATTAGCAGTGGATTTCGACGGGGTCATTAGTGACAGTGCTTTAAAATCTTTATTTGTAAGTCATAATGCCTATTGCAAATATTTTGATTCGAAAGTAAAAAGAAGTTTTGGCGGGGAATTATTTACTTTTGATAATTGGGAAGAAATGCAAAAACAATATAAAAAAGAAATAAATGATTACTACCACTCAAGTTGTAAAACCTTATACAGAAATAGTATAATTAAAATTAATTCGTTATTAGCACTACACGAACTAATCAGAAAAAAGAAAAAAGCAAAAATAAATTAAAACTTAAATGGATAATGAGCGATTAGTGGAGATGTCCAAATGGATAATAAAAAAATAAACCGAGGTCAAATAAAAGCAATCCGGGGAAGTGTGCTTGATGCTTTTTTCCCGCAATCCCTTCCCAAGATTAATTACCAATTGAAATCCGGTGAAGCGATTATCGAAGTAACCCTTCATCTTGATGCCACGACGGTCAGAGGAATAGCCTTAACTCCTACTCAAGGGTTAAAAAGAGGAGATGAAATCATTGACATGGGACATCCTTTGCAAGTGCCTGTGGGTTCCGGATTATTGGGACGAATGTTTAATGTTTTTGGAGAACCGATTGATGGAGGAGATATTTTATCCGCTGAAAAATTAGTCCCCATATACCAAAAATCTCTTTCTCTTGCCGAGCGGACCACTACGGCAGATATTTATGAGACTGGGATAAAGGTGATTGACGTTTTGGCTCCTTTAGAAAAAGGCGGGAAAGCAGGTTTGTTCGGCGGTGCCGGTGTTGGCAAGACGGTTCTGATTATGGAGATGATTCATAATATGGCTTTGGAGCATGAAGGGGTGAGCCTCTTTTGCGGAATAGGTGAGCGTTCCAGAGAAGGAGAAGAATTGTATCGGGAAATGATAAAAACAGGCGTCCTGAAAAAGGCGGTTTTAATTTTTGCCCAGATGAACGAGCAGCCAGGTGCCCGGTTTAGAGTAGGACATGCTGCGTTGACTATGGCTGAATACTTCCGTGATGAAGCGAAGCAGGACGTTCTTTTGTTAGTTGATAATATATTCCGCTTTGTCCAGGCCGGGGCCGAGGTTTCCGGTTTATTGGGCGAATTACCTTCAAGGGTAGGATATCAACCTACCATGGCAAGTGAGATTGCTGATCTTGAGGAGAGAATTTGTAATTCCCCCACCGGGTCAATCACCTCAATCCAGGCTGTGTATGTACCGGCTGATGATTTTACTGACCCGGCAGCAGTTCATACTTTTAGTCATCTTTCTGCTTCAGTGGTGCTTTCCCGACAGCGCTCCAGCCAGGGTTTGTACCCGGCTGTTGACCCCCTAAAGTCTGCCTCTAACATGCTTACACCGACGGTTGTCGGTCAAAGGCATTACCAGATAGCCCGGGAGACTAAACAGACCTTATCAGAATATGAGGAATTAAAGGATATTATAGCCATGCTGGGTTTGGAGGAATTATCAAAGGAAGACCAGAGAACGGTCAATCGTGCCAGGCGCCTGGAAAAGTTTTTAACCCAGCCGTTTGTCACCACAGAACAGTTTACCGGTAATAAGGGCCGCCGGGTTAGTTTATCCGAATCATTGGAAGGATGCGAGAGAATCTTAAATGATGAATTTGCCAGTTATCCCGAGCAATCACTTTATATGATTGGTTCAATAGAAGAAGCTAAAGAAGAAGTTAAAAATGATTGATTTGAAGATATTGTTACCGGATAAGACATTCTTAAAAAGGGAAGTCAAAAAAGTAACGGCAGAAGCAGAAAACGGATGGTTTTGTCTGCTGCCCAAACATGTTGATTTTACTACTTCCTTAACACCGGGGATTTTGATGTTAAATACCCCGGAGGAGAAAGATATTTTATTGGCCATCGATGAAGGAATCCTGGTTAAATACGGAGAAAAAGTAATTATTTCGACCAGAAATGCTATAGAAGGAGAAGATTTGGGGGAACTAAAAGATAGGGTGGAAGAGATATTTATAAAAACAGACGAGAGAGAGAAAGATGCCCAAACCGCTTTGAGTAAATTGGAAGCAGATTTTGTAAGAAGTTTTTTGAACCTGGAGGCACATGAATAATAAGGAGAATCCAAAAGATATAAAGCGTAGCTTTATTAGGAAAATTGAGAAAAAAGAGAAACGAAAATTAAGGGCTCGAGACAAGAAGTACCAGGCTATATGGTTCGGTATGGGTTTGTTCGGGGTTATTGGTTGGTCGGTAATGGTCCCTACCTTGATAGGAATTGCTGTTGGTATTTGGGCTGATAGGAGATGGCCGGGCAATATTTCCTGGACTTTGACTTTTCTCTTTGCGGGGATTATTCTTGGCTGTCTCAATGCCTGGTACTGGGTAGAGAAAGAAAGAAAAGAAATTGAAGAGGAAAATAAAGAATGAGTATTAACATTTATAGCTTATTGTATTTGTTGATTGGCCTGGGATTAGGGCTATTTTATTTTGGCGGTTTATGGCTGACCATTAAAAACATGAATCAATCTCGCTCACCGATTGTATTAACCCTGGGGAGTTTTATTTTAAGAACCGGTGCCGTTTTTTTGGTATTAATATATGTTGCCCGTCAGGGAGATTGGTTCAATATTTTTATTCTACTGGTCGGCTTTATTGCTGCTCGAATTTTTTTAAGCAGAAGGATAGGGAAATAAAAAAAGGTTAAAGAAATGATATTTGAATAGGGGGTGGGGAATTAAAAAATGGAAATAAGTCCGGATGCAATTATTATATTTCAGTGGAATGGAATCCAGCTTAATGCCACCATATTTTTTACCTGGGTGGTTATGGTAATATTAATTTTTATCAGCTGGATGGCCACAAAAAATTTAGCCATTGGTCCTAAAATCACTCGTTGGCAAAATTTTTTAGAGGTGATTGTGGGCTATATGCGGCAGCAGGTGAAAGAAATTACCCAGCAGGATCCGGACCCCTTTATTCCTTTTTTGGGAACCCTATTTTTATTTATTTCAGTATCCAATCTGCTGGCCATTATACCCGGTTATCATCCGCCGACAGGTTCATTATCAACCACAAGCGCGCTGGCTATTTGCGTTTTTTTTGCCATACCCATTTTTGGAATTGCCAGAAAGGGGATGCGGGATTATTTTAAACATTATCTGGAGCCTTCTATATTTATGATGCCTTTTAATATTATCGGAGATTTTTCCCGTACTCTGGCCCTGGCAGTCCGATTATTCGGGAATGTAATGAGCGGTACATTGATAGTGGCGGTTTTATTGATAATCACTCCTTTGTTTGTACCCATTGTTATGCAGGTTTTAGGATTATTAATTGGTCAAATACAGGCTTATATCTTTACCGTGCTGGCAACGGTTTATATTGCTTCAGCAACACGTATAGAAATTAAGCCGGAACAAATAGAACAAAAGGAAGGGAGTAAGGAAGATGAGTAGTATTGATATTATCGGTGCAGTATCCATTATTACTGCGGGACTTACCATTGCGATTGGCTCAATTGGACCCGCCATAGGAGAAGGGATGGCCCTGGCCCGGGCGTTGGGAGCGATTGCTCAACAGCCGGATGAGGCAAATACGATTACCAGAACATTGTTTGTGGGGTTGGCCATGGTTGAATCGACGGCTATCTACTGTTTAGTTATTTCAGTCATTCTTATTTTTGCCAATCCTTTCTGGAATTACGTTTTAGCTCATTAGGGGGTTAATTAATATGCTTATAGATTCATTTACCGTTATTGCCCAAATTATTAATTTTTTAATCCTGATCTATCTCTTGAAACGATTTTTATTTAATCGGATTATCAAGATTATGGATGACAGGGAAATGCAAATCACCGGTCGTATGCAAGATGCTGAAGCGGCAAAAGAGGAAGCTCAGAAAGAATTAGAAGAACAGCGCAGGATAAGGGAAGAACTGCAGGAAAAATGGAATGAAATGCTTGCCCAGGCCAAGAAGGATGCCCAAAAGAAGCGGGAGGAATTGGTAAAGGATGCCAGAAAAAAAATTGATGAAGAGCAAAAAAATTGGAGAGAGGCGATATTAAAACAACGAACCGCTTTTTTAAGGGACCTTCGTCATTTATCCTGCGAGCAAGTTTGTCAGATTAGCAGAAAGGTTTTATCTGATTTGGCCGGTGAAAAATTAGAAAATCAACTGATTGAAAATTTCTTAATCCAATTGGGGAAGTTGGCCAAAGAGGAAAAAGCTGATTTTATTCGGTTTATCAATAAGGATGAGCAGAAGATATTGGTGAATAGTAGTTTTCAACTTAACCGGGAAAAAGAATCTGAGATCAGGAAAACCCTGGAAGATGTTATCGGCGATAAGGTTGAAATTAATTTTAAGGTTTCTCCTGACTTGATTTGTGGTATTGAAACTCGAACAGAGGGTAAGAAAATTTCCTGGAATATTGAAAACTATTTGGATGGACTGGAGGAGCAGCTCAAGAAGGCTTTCACCGAAATCAGTTTTCAAGAATTGGATACTGAAAAAAAGAAAACCAAGTGATTTGGATAGATTAAATAGATTAAGATGTAATTTTGATGTGAGGGTATTAATGGATAATACAACAAAAGAAATAGATACTTTATCTTTAAAAAAAAATTTAAAATATACTTTTTCCAGCATGAATAGCATTATCAAACAACAGGAAGCATCTTTATATGTGGAGGAAATTGGGATAGTGTCTGCTGTAGGTAAAGATATCGTAACGGCAAAAGGGTTACCGGAGGTAAAGGCTGGGGAAGTAGTTATTTTTAAAGACCGTCAGCGGGGAATGGTATTTAATCTGGAGCCGGGTAAGGTAGATATTATTTTACTTGATGATGCGAAAGGGATTAAAGCCGGAGATGAGGTGAGGAGAACCAACCAGGTAATGGATGTCCCGGTTGGCGAATCATTGCTGGGAAGGGTTATCGACCCGGTTAGCCGTCCTTTGGATGATTTAGGAGCAATTAGAACGATGGAGAGATATCCTATCGAACGTGAATCTCCTCCCATTATGGATAGAGAACCGGTATATGTTCCTTTACAGACAGGTATTTTGGTAATCGATGCCCTGGTGCCGATTGGCCGGGGACAGCGGGAACTTATCCTGGGAGATAGACAGACCGGGAAAACAGCGATTGCAGTGGATACCATACTTAATCAAAAAGATAAAGACGTTATCTGTATTTATTGTGCTATCGGTCAAAAAATGTCTTCTGTAGCCAGAGTCATTGCTCAACTTAAAAAGTCAGAAGCTATGGAATATACCATTGTTATGGTGGCATCAGGAGAAGATACACCCGGCTTGAATTATATTGCCCCTTATGCGGCGACCAGTATCGGTGAATATTTTATGGAAAGAGGGAAAGATGTTTTAGTTATATACGATGATTTAACTCATCATGCTCGAACTTATCGGGAGCTATCTCTTTTATTGAGAAGGCCGCCTGCCCGGGAAGCATATCCCGGAGATATTTTTTACATCCATTCCCGCCTTTTGGAAAGAGCGACTCATCTGAAGAAAGAGAAGGGTGGTGGTTCTTTGACTGCTTTGCCCATTATCGAAACCCAGGCTCAAAATTTATCAGCTTACATCCCTACTAATCTTATTTCCATTACCGATGGTCAAATTTATCTTTCTCCTCAATTATTCCAGGGCGGGCTTTTGCCGGCCGTTGATGTGGGGAAGTCAGTATCCCGGGTAGGAGGGAAAACGCAATTAACTTCCTATCAAGAGGTGGTGGGCAGCCTGCGTTTAACTTATTCCCAATTTCAAGAATTAGAAATATTTTCCCGGTTCGGAACCCAGCTGGATGAGAATACCATAAAAATCCTGGAAAGAGGAAGAAGAATAAGAGAGGTCTTAAAACAGAATCAATATGCTCCCTACTCAGTGATGGAACAGATTGTAATTCTACTCATGGTTAATCAGGGGTTATGGGATCAGGTTTCGGTTGAAGATATTAAAAAGAAGATAGTAGAAATAAAAAAGAATTTGCAAGACAAATTTCCCCAATTAGAAGAAAAAGTGATGAATAATAAAAAACTGGATAGTGATGAAGTAAAAACGATTCTTCAATTTATCGAACAATTCATTTTAAAAGGAGAAGAAACCACTAAAAATGCAGATGCTTGAAGCCATTAAAAGGAAAATTGAAAGTGCCCAGGATTTATACTCTGTGGTTAAAACGATGAAGGCATTGGCTGCAGTTAATATTCATTATCATGCACGGGCGGTAGAGGCAATTACAGAATATCATCAATCCATTGAGATGGGTTTTCAAGCGCTGTTAAAGGAAAAACCGGAAATATTAAAAAAACCGATATTAAAAAATGAGAGACGAATGGGAGTAATTATCTTTGGTTCGCAAAGAGGGATGGCCGGTAAATTTAATGTGATGGTTGCCAATTCCTTCTTAGAGTGGGAAAAAGCCAACACTATCGATTATGCACAATTAAAAATAGCTGTCATCGGAGAGAGAGGCGAAGAGCAGTTAAAAGAAGTCGGCTATCAACCGGCAGCCAGGATTGATTTTCCCGAATCCAGGTATAACCTGAATAGCGCCATTCAAGAATTACTGGTATTGGTGGAGTCATGGCGCTTTCGGGAAAAAATAGATGATATTTATTTGTTTTATAATAAGCTGAAGAGAGGGGTAATATTTGAGCCCTTTCAATTTCATTTATTCCCCTTAGACCAGGAATGGTTAAAGGCATTAGCTTCAAAAAAATGGCCCTCTCGCAATCTACCGTCATTTACCCTTCCCTGGAATCGGTTATTCTATTCCTTCATCCATCAATTTTTTTATATTTCCTTATACAGGGCTTTTATCGAGTCGATGGCCAGCGAAAACGCCAGTCGTTTGATGGCCATGCAGAAAGCCGAAGAAAACATCGAGGAACGTTTGGATAATCTGAATTCTCAATTTAACCGTCAGCGGCAAAATTCGATTACCGAAGAATTACTGGATATCGTTGCCGGTTTTGAGGCATTGGGAAAAGTGTGACAGGTGTGTCAGAAGAACCGTCCCCTTGACAATGTACAGAAAAGGCTTTTGATAATGAATTTTGGGATAAAAAAAAAGAAGGCATTGAAATTTTGGAGAATTTTTCGAGAAGCACATAAAAAAAGGAGGAAAATAGAACAATGGTTAAAACTTTAAAAGCTCAGGCTAAATGGATTCAAGGTACTAAGCTGGAGAGCGAAACTCGGAGATTTAAACTTATTATAGATAAGCCTTTAGAGGAGAATGGTACTAACTTAGGGCCGAAACCTGCTGAACTGTCTTTACAGGCTTTAGGAGGGTGCATTCTCTTTGCCTATCTATACGCTGCTGAAAAACTGAGAGTTGATATTGAGGATTTGAAAGTAGATTTGGAAGGAGAAGTAGTTTCTGGAGGGTGGACTGATGAGCAGAATAAAAAAAGACCGGGCTTTAAGCAGGTTAGATTTATGGTGCAGGTAAAAACTAAGAATTCTAAAGGAAGAATCGAGCAAGTACACCAATTAGCTCAGAAAGTATCACCTATGTATGATAATTTTAGCCACCCAGTAAAATTAGAAGGTACTTTTTCCATTCTCTAAATATTGCAAGCTTAAGAGACCTACTAACTTGTTTATCTCCTATGGTTTACTCAGGGATAAATATCCTACAATAATATTCAGAATTTTAGTATTTAAAAGCGATATCGGAAACTCCACAGTGAAATGGTCTCAAAAGCCTCTAAAGAAGTGGTTCCGATGGACATACATAAATACTAACTAATTCGTATAAGCTCTGTAATATCGGAGCTCAGGCTTTTATTTTTTAGATTTAGAAATACTCAAAAGCATATCCATAATAATTACTTGATATATATTAGTAATACTGGCAAGGCCGTTCAGATTAACTTATCAGTGGCTGGGTTATATGAAATATACTAAAAAACATTATCCGTATTTCTTTCTTTTCGCAATGAATACAAATCCTTTTGATGAAAAGGCATCATGGCTTGACCAGTGGTATGAAACTACTGTCATTTAAAATAATTACTAAGGTAGGAGGTGAAAAGATGGCCAATGTTAAAAAAGTTGGAGAAATTTACAGATGTGCAATTTGTGGTAATGTTGTTGAAGTAAAGGAAGTTGGTGGTGGTGAGTTAGTTTGTTGCGGGCAACCTATGGAAAAAATAGAAGGTTAAGGGAAGGATAAAATTTCAATAAAAGGAGGTAGCCATGCCTGAATTTGGAAATCCGTTTTCTGGTCTTAAGAAAGACCGTAAGCTCACGAATGAAGAGTTAATTCGCGCAATAAGGTTTATGATTGCAGCAGAGTATGAAGCCATTCAGCTTTATATGCAACTTGCTGAATCAACTGATAACCAATTAGCACAAGATGTGTTGAAGGACATCGCAGACGAAGAGCGTGTTCATGCTGGAGAATTTCTTAGACTTTTAAAAGAACTTGCACCGGATGAAGAAAAATTCTACAGAGAAGGCGCTAAAGAGGTAGAAGAAGAAATTAAAAAATAAAGTAAAGGAAATTAAAGATCAAACGTGCGTTTAATTGGCAGGTTTTTTAGGCCTGTCCCTAATAAGCTTTATCTGTGCTCGTTTATTTCATTCACTAGTGGAGAATTCACTGAGCTGGTTAATTATGAGTCCAGTAGCCTGATGGGTCGTGATATACCTAAGGAAGCTCCTGCGAGTACTCCGTGTGTATATATATATGATTGAAGTGAAATAAAGGGGACAGACAGGTTCTCTGTACCTATAATCTGACAAATGGGAGGTAAAATTATGAAGATTTTAGGTATAGTCGGGTCAAACAGAAAGAAGGGCAACTCATATTTACTTCTTCAAGAGATGTTTCGGAATTTACCAGAAATTGAGGTAAAGATTATCCAGGTAGCAGAGTTGAAGATTAAATCTTGTAAACTTTGCTTTAAAGTATGTGCTAAAAAACCTTACCAGTGTATGATTAAAGATGATTTTGAGGTGCTCTTAGGAAAGACATAGGGTCTTCCCAATTTCATAAAATAATGATAAAATGAAAAAGTGTGAAGATGGGTGATGAAAATGTAAAGGAAACCAAAAATACATTTGTGAAGAACTGACCCTCTGTATCTGAAAATAAATATCGTAGAGATGATTTGATATTAAATAAAAAAAATCTTATTTGTCCATCAGGGAAATAGCTGAAATTTTAGGTTTTAATCGAGGTATAGTATCGAGGGTTAAAGTGTGACAAAGAACCGTTCCCTGACACATATATATAATAGGAGGAATGCAAATGAATATTTATAAATATGCCATGAAGATGGAAAAGGACAGTGAAAATTATTATAATGAACTTGCTAATAAAACAGATGATGCAGGGCTCCAGAATATATTAAAAATGTTAGCAAATGATGAAGTTAAACATTATAATATTATTGAGAAAATGATGAAAACCGATGCAAGTGCAGAATTAGCAGAAACAGGTATATTAAAGAATGCTAAGAATATCTTTATTAAAATTAAAGGAAAAGATCTAGTATTTAACTTTGACTTACCACAGGTAGATTTCTACCGCAAAGCCCAAGAATTTGAAGAAAAGAGTTATAAGTTTTATTTAGAGATGAGTGATAAGGTGAAAATCGAATCACAAAAGAAAATATTTTTAAAGTTAGCAGAAGAAGAAAAAAAGCATATGTTCCTACTGGAAAACTTGGTTGAATTTGTTTCCAGACCCGAGACATGGATTGAAAATGCAGAATTTAATCATTTGGATGATTATTAAGATATAAATTATAAGGTAATGTTATATAAGCAGCTAACAAACGTATCAAGCGGACTCAAGGACAGTGTTTCAAATAGGTTGTGTTTAGTGCTTCGGATTATATTTTTAAATGTCCAATGCTAGGAAAGCGAAGAAAATGGGATCAAATCTTTTTTTAGGGAATCAAGATGTTTAAATTTCTTGGTCATCGAAATTTTATCTTACCACTGGCCTTCGTTCTGGGTTTCACCTGCCCCCAACTGGCTCAATGGACCAAATCATTAACCATTCCCGCCCTGGCATTGATAATGACTATCTCCATTGCTCAAATTCCGACCCGGCAAATTTTAAAATGGCAAAGCTTGGTTCGACCCCTTGCTATCGGAATACTTTTCAATTATGTATTTTTAGGTTCATTACTCCTTATATTAAATCAATGGTTTATTTTTCAAGATCCTATAAGAATCGGAATGATTCTGGTCGCCTCGGCACCCCCGGGTGTAGCAGTAATCCCCTTTACCTCCCTGTTAGCGGGTAATTCAATTTTATCTCTATTTGCCACTTTTGGTGCCTATCTATCGTCTATTTTTATTATGCCAGGCTTAATCTTGTTACTAACCGGTGCTGAAGTATTTCCGATGTCAAAGTTGATCCTCACTCTGATCGAATTGATTTTTTTACCTATCCTATTTTCCCGTTTCCTGCTTTTTAAGGATTTCTATAAATCAATTATTTCCTGGAAAGGAACCATTATTAATTGGGGTTTCTTTGTGGTTTTCTTTACCGTGATCGGATTAAATCAAAAAACCTTCTTAGAACAACCGAATATCTTGATTAAAATATCATTGATTGCTTTTATCACCACTTTTCTGGGGTTTACTCTATTAAATATTATTTTGAAAAAAATGGGAATAAATCAAAAAGATCGGACCTCAATGATACTTCTTGGGACCATTAAAAACTCCGGATTTGCAGCAGCCATTGCCCTGACTCTATTTGATGAAACCACTTCTATTCCCGGAGCAATTATCAGTGCAATTTATGCCCTTTATCTGATCTGGCTGGGAGGTAAACATCAAATAAAATAATTCAGTCTAATCGCATCAATAACTTCAACAGTCATTGTTAGCCAATTTTCTCAAAAGGAGCAAGATCTAAGGAGAAATTATAATGCGTGAAAATAAAAAAAGTTTTTCAGTTACTGGAATGACCTGCATTACCTGTGCGAATACAGTGGAAAATTCCTTAAAAAAAATTGATGGAGTAAAATTTGCATCTGTCAATCTGGCAACTGAAAGTGCTTTTTTGATAAGCGAAAAAGATATATCTTTAGAAAAGATAAAGAAAGCAGTAGAAGAAGTGGGCTACGGCATTTCTACAGAACCAGCAGAGGATTTAGAAAAGAAAAGATATAACCTTGCTCGAAAGAATCTTATCTTTTCCTGGATCATTACTTTTCCTCTATCTGTGTTAATGATCTTTAGCAGCAAGGTAACCGGTGGTTCTCTAAACCTTACCGGTACTTTTAAAGTAAGAGTTAATAAAATTGGTGAAGAATCTTTCCTATCCCAGATGATAGATTTAATAAAAGAAGCACAGGGGACCAAAATACCTATTCAGGCTTTAGCCGATAGAATTACCCTTTGGTTTGTGCCCACAATTATTACTCTCTCACTGGTAAGTGGTACCATCTGGTATTTTCAATTTAATGAATTTCAGGGATTTCTTTCTTATATGCGAGGATTATTTCCCTGGATATTAAATATGGATAGTTCGATTTCTTTTGCAGTATTTGCTTTTATTTCTACTATAGTTATTGCCTGTCCTTGTGCTTTGGGATTAGCTATCCCTATGGCTTTAGTCTCTGGAACAGGTCTGGCAGCTAAAAAAGGAATGATCATTAGGAATGCAGAAGCAATTCAGACTTCTAAAGATATTAAAATAGTAATGATGGATAAAACCGGTACTATCACCCAGGGTAATCCTCATATATTTAGCCATTCTCTTTCTAAAGAAGAGATGAAAATTGTTGCGGGTATCGAAAGTAATTCCAAATTCAGAGTTTGCCTCCAGTTTAGAAAAAAATGAAAGAAAAGAGATTGTAATGAATCAGCGAAATGAAACGAATATACCAAGGATATTTGCCGCGGGAGAGGGAGCAAAAGCAGTCCACTTTTGATTTTTAGATAACAATAATAAATATTTTCTTGACATAATGATACTATTGTAGTATCATAATGTCAAAATTAAGAGTGCAATAACATTGAAATACACGAGAGAACATATCTTAATAATTATGAAAATCTAAAGGAGGCAAAGAAATTGATTGGTAAGTTACCTGAAAATGTATTAGAAGCAGTTTTGGAAACTATACCTATTGAATTTTCCGTTTTGGACGCTGATGATAAGGTATTAGCTTGGAACAAACATAAAACAAGAATTTTTAAAAGGCCTACTGCTGTCTTAGGCAGAGATGTAGCTAATTGTCACCCGAAAAAGAGTCTTGATAAAGTGGAGAAAATATTACGAGAGATGAAAGAAGGGAAAAGAGAGAAAGCTCGTTTCTGGATTGATCTTCCTATTGGCCATAATAATGAAAAGCAAAAAATTCTTATAGAATATTATGCTTTAAGGGGTAGTGATGGAAAATATCTCGGTTGCCTGGAGGCATCTCGAAATATTACGGATATTCAATTAATCAGTGGCGAAAAAAGACTATTAGATTGATTTTATAGTATATATTTTAAATAAAAATTTAACTTTTAGCTTGAATAAAAGCTGAGTAATTCAAATTTTATTATTGATTTAAGCAAGACTGAGGGATGAGAAATTTAAATTAATTAAAAAGGGAGGGATGTTTAAGATATAATATTATGCAATTTAAATAGATATAAATAAGTAACATTAAAAAAAGGAGGTTTAAAAAAATGGCTAAGGTAACTAGAGAAATGGTAGAAAGGTCAGGAATTAATGTTGACCAGTTAGTAGAGCTTTTAGTTAAGAATGCTGC
>Ga0315546_1000422_pt1 | contig 31072 bp, 25 predicted proteins | sample SalMarSW160170MG_FD_203833 | JGI IMG/M metagenome (GOLD analysis project Ga0315546, IMG submission 203833) | Salt marsh sediment microbial communities from the Plum Island Ecosystem LTER, Massachusetts, United States - Salt Marsh Sediment SW1601-170 ...
TTGGAACGCTCTGGACGATATGACAAACTTTCAGAGGAACTTTTCCACCGGCGAAGTGGAAGTCAAAGGCTCGGTCATATACCACAAGACGGAATATAAAGAGAGGCGAAACCATTACGCTTTTTACTCTGTTAGTCAGCCCATAAATGGCTTCGACACTGACAGAGAGTCATTCATCGGCTTGTATAACGGATTCGCAAATCCTGATGCCGTGATGGAAGGAAAGAGCCATAATTCTATTGCTCACGGATGGTCTCCGATCGGCTCACACATGCTGGAAATAAATCTTGCTCCCGGAAAAGAGAAGGAGCTGATTTTCATTCTTGGATATATTGAAAACTCCGAGGACAAAAAATGGGAAAGTTCTGGTGTCATAAATAAGCAAAAAGCGGAAAGTCTGATTAAAAAGTATCAAAACGGCAATTCAGTTAATAAAGCATTTGAGGGACTGAAAAATTACTGGTCGGACCTACTTTCAATTTACCAATTGAAAAGCAACGATGAGAAATTGAATAGAATGGTGAATATCTGGAACCAGTACCAGTGTATGGTCACTTTCAATATGTCACGCAGTGCCTCGTATTTTGAGACCGGTATCGGCCGGGGGATGGGCTTCAGAGACTCAAACCAGGACCTTATCGGGTTCGTTCATCAAATTCCACAAAAGGCAAAAGAAAGAATCCTTGATATTGCCGCGACGCAATTTGAAGATGGCGGCGCATATCATCAATATCAGCCTCTAACGAAAAAAGGTAATAACGAGATCGGCGGCAATTTTAACGACGATCCACTTTGGCTGATTCTATCGACATCCAGCTACATTAAAGAGACCGGAGACTGGTCGATACTCGATGAATCAGTTCCGTTTGATAGCGATGATACAAAATCTGAATCCCTGTTTGAACATTTAAAAAGGTCATTCTACCACGTGGTCAATAATCTTGGGCCTCATGGCCTGCCGCTCATCGGCAGGGCAGACTGGAACGATTGCTTGAACCTCAACTGCTTTTCAAAAAATCCGGACGAATTATTTCAAACCACTGAAAATAAAAAAGGCGGCGTTGCTGAATCCGTGATGATTGCAGGAATGTTTGTTCTTTATGGTACTGAGTTTATTGAGTTGTGCCGCAGATGTAACAAGCATAAAGAGGCTGAAGCTGCGGAAGTCCACGTCAAGAACATGGTCGAGAACATCAATAAACACGGATGGGACGACCAGTGGTTCCTTCGGGCATACGATTATTTCGGAAAGAAAGTTGGCAGTAAAGAAAACGAAGAAGGTAAAATATTTATTGAGCCACAGGGTTTCTGCATAATGGCAGGGATAGGACTGGAGGACGGTAAAACTCGCTCAGCTCTCGACTCCGTTAAAAAATACCTCGACTGTGAATATGGAATTGTATTGAATAATCCCGCTTTTACAAAATATCATATCAATTTAGGCGAGATATCTACTTATCCTGCTGGTTATAAAGAAAATGCAGGTGTTTTCTGTCATAATAATCCCTGGATTATGATCGCCGAGACAATCCTCGGAGATGGTGACAGGGCCTTTGAGTATTACAAAAAAATTGCACCATCTTATCTTGAGGATATAAGTGACCTGCACAGGACTGAGCCTTATGTCTATTCACAGATGATTGCAGGCAAAGACGCTTTTAAACCGGGCGAAGCGAAAAACTCGTGGCTGACCGGAACTGCAGCCTGGAACTTTTATGCTGTAACACAATATATATTAGGTATCAGGCCTGAATATGATGGACTGCTAATCGACCCTTGCATTCCGAAGGATTGGGACGGCTTCACAGTCAAAAGGAAGTTCAGAAACGCAATTTATAAAATAACTGTACAGAATCCAAAGCACGTATCAAAAGGGATTAAGGAAATCCTTATTGACGGCAAAAAACTGAACGGCAATATCCTTCCGGCCTTTGGTGACGATAAAACCCATAATATTACAGTAATTATGGGTTAGTTCCTGTGTTTATAAATTCATAATTTTAATGCCGTGTGGTTCCAAGCTGACATTTATGGATTTCCCGCTTGAATCGAATACTTTCGTTTTCTCGCTTTTATCACTGCTGTTTATGACGACAAGTTTTTTGCCTTTTGGGTAGTATGCACAATCTGTATAAATATTGCTGCACGTCCATGGTCCGAAGTCACCTTGCCGGCCGGCCGCCCAGAAGAGCGATCTGTGTAATAATCGCGTATTTTGCGGAGTGAATTTATAACCTGATAGATAAATAGACCTGCCCTTTTTAAAATTATGTACTGCAATCTTTGGTGAGCCTCCTTTATCGGCAAGCACTTTCGTTTCTTTATCTACAACAAAAACTTTATCGATGTCATTTCCAAAATCGATTTCACCTTCCATATCCCGCATTATGAAATGTTTTTCATCAGGCACCGAGAATTCCATTTGGCCTTTATTCAGCGTCAAGCCGATTTCTCTATCGACTCCTAATAGATGTGACAATTGGAAGTATTGAGTATTATGCTGATAGGCGGAAGGCTCAGCGACGCCGATGAATCCTCCGCCATTGGCAACCCAATCGGTAATAGCTTCGATGATCTTCTCGTTCTTCCAGTGCTCTGAGCCGGTCCAGGCGCTGTTAACCCGGCCTGCGTTGATAATGACCTGGTTGTCTTTTGGGATGCCATCCTGGAGAATATCGTCACAACTGAGGAACGTGACATTCACCGGCAGGCCCGCCAGGGACTCAGTCAGTTCGTACAATTCCATCCCGTGGATGAAGTGACCGACATACACCCAAGAACGCAGCTTGCCCCAGGCTGTCAACACGGCCACCTTGACGGGGGCTGTGTAAGGCTTGTCGTTCTGGTGGAATCCGCGCAGGGTTCTGAACTCTTCGGTGATTTGCGTCACCGTCTCGACAAAGTCGCCAAAGCCCTCAACTAAGTGCAGATAGCCGCCCAGGCCGATTCGGTCCACCGGCTCGCGAAGCAGTCCCCGGCGGATGTTGGCCCAGAAACGCCTTGCGTCCCGGGCCGGATCGCCGCCTTCCATGAAGGTGGGTTCACCTTTCAGGCCGGTCGGGAAAAGATAGGGATGCAGACGCAACTCCCTGGTTTTGACGCCTCTGACGCCTGCACACAGCCGGGCTTCGAAGGCATTGAACACACATTTGATCAGGCCATCGAAGTCGAAGTCTTTGAATCGATCGCTGTAGGGCTCGGTGCCGACCCAGTGATCATCGTAGAACATGTAGGCCTGCTTGCCAGCCGCATGAACCAGGTCAATGCACTTTCTCCCGAAGCCCGTGACGAATTCATTCATGAAGTCCATCCAGTCCAGCAGGCGCCGGGACGGTACATTGTGGCTGGAGCAATAAGAGCCGTTGTTGACGAAGTCTTCGCTGGTCAGCTCATAGCCTTTGGCCTCTGCGAAGAGGCGCATTGCAAGGGGGCTGACTGTCATCTCATAAGAGCCCCAGTCTGCATAAGTGAAACGCAGTTCGGCCGAATCGCCCCAGAACCAGGCGAAATTGTAGAACATTGATGTAAAGCGTACTATTTTTGTTTTTTGATGGTCTTTTAGCCATTTCTCCAGATAGCTTAATATAAATTCCTGCGTTTCTGGATAGATCGGATCAATCACCATCAGGTGTTCTCTGTCACCCCAGTTATTGGTGATGTGATTATACATCGAAATGGCTTCCCAGATTCGATAGGCCAGGAAATTTACCGTATATTTATGCCATTTCTTCGTGTCTTGTACGGTTACAATTCCCTTTCCGGGATCAAAGCTCCACCGCTTGGCAGGGATTTCTTCTCCGGTAGTTCTATCAAAAACCTGCCACCATTTTTTAGGGTCATCGTTTGTATTGATTTTGAATTGCTCTCTAAAATAACCACTTAATAAATCTATTTTTACTGTGTCACTTTCTGCGACAACCGGATAGCTCATTAAGTAATTCTGCTGGAGTTTATCCGGATGTGCCTTTGCCCATTTATTATCTATACGAACAAGACAAATGGTGGAGTAAACGTCATATCCCAGGGAGATTATTTTGTCCGACAATACTGTTCCGTCACTATCTCTTATTGCGTCGGCCCCCCATTTTTTTGCAAGCTCTAATGTTAAATCCTCATAGCCTGCCTCTCCCGGCAGGGTAAAATTCCCTTTATTCAATACTTTATCAGTCATATCAACCTTTCAATTATGTAAAGTGGGCACAACCCACACACGTTATTCCTTGCTTTTTCTCTCTTTCAGGTCCACTTCTATCTTGGCCAGCAGCTTTTCACTTATAGGATAGAAACAAAGCACAAGCCCGCATATAAGTATGAAAGCCGCAGGGATAATGCTGAACAGCAGTTTTATTCCATTGATTAGCGTCGGGGTTATTGGTAAATCTTTATCATAACCATACCACCCTAAAATATACAAACCTAAAAAGCCCCCGATCGCAACACCCATCTTTATGGCGAACATGATGCCCGCGATAATCAGACCCGTGGCCCGTTGCCTAAACTTCCACTCATGAAAGTCTGTGACATCGGCGAACATAGCAAAGAAGAACACCGGCATGGCGCCGGCCACGACCGACCAGATGAAATTCATGATGCCAAGCAACACAAAGTTGTCCTGTGGTAGCCAATAGAATGCCCCACCGATGGCTACGCTGGCCAGGGAGAGAAAAATCATCACTGTTTTTCTATCAAAGTGCTTTTTGATAAGCGTGCTGATTAAGACACCGGCCATCATGCCGAAGGTGCCGATCGTTAAGAAGACAGTCGTTTGGTCGAAGTCCAGTTTCAGGGATCTAAAAGCCCAGGTGAATAGGACCTCACTGCCGTTACCGTTAACATAATTAAAATAGTATGCCACCATCCCATTGCGAATCATGTTATGAATAAGCCAGAATATCGACGCAACAAATATCACGATCCAAGGCATGTTCCTGGCGACGTCCTTGAGGTCCCGCCTAAACGTACTTTTCTGTCCCTTTGGTGGTTGGACCCGTTCGCGCGTGGTCAGGAATGTAATGAGCAGCAGGACGATGGCGATCGCACCGAAGACCCCCATGGTGACCTGGTAACCGAGGGCCTGGCTATACCCCAGTTCCTCATTATAGCCCGGATGGGAGGGATCGGCCCCGAAGTACTTGGCCAACGGTAAGGTAAAGGTGGTAATTAACATCATACCGACAAACGCAAAGAAAAAGCGATATTGAGACAGGGTGGTTCGCTCATGCGGGTCTGGCGTCATCACGGCCATAAGTGAGGAATAGGGGATGTTGATAGCTGTATAGGCCATGGTCGCCAAAATATAGGTAACATAGGCATAAACAATTTTCATATTTTGGCTCCATGCAGGTGTGATAAACATGGCACACGCCAGAATCCCGTAGGGAACAGCCATCCATAATAAATAAGGCCGGAACTTGCCCCATCGTGTGTTAGTGCGGTCCGCGATCATGCCCATTATGGGGTCATTGATCATGTCCCAGACACGCGTAATGAGAAACATGAAACCCGCCACTTTTGCCGGGATCCCAAAAACATCCGTATAGAAGATCATAAGAAAGAAGCTCCACGCCTGGTATAGGATATTGGACGCTGTATCCCCCAAGCCGTAGCCTACTTTCTCAACCATGGATAGTCTTCCACCCAATGGGGCAAAAGTCCAGGTCGTTGCATCCCATGCGATGACTTTCGAGGTTGAATTATTATTGTCTTCCATTGTGATTTGTTCCTCTGTAGGACATTATAGATAATTTAGATTCGACTAACAAGCACATCATATATTGCCGTTTGTGTCACGATCCGAATGGGCATCATTTAACAGGACATGCACCGCATCTGCAAGATAAAATTCAAAAAGATTAAAAAAACAACGCCGCCAAAACGAATCCTTAACCGTAGATACACGCTGTAGTCCGAGATAGATTCTTCTTGTACCTGCCGTCGAGATTGGCAGGCTTTTAGCACGCTGCGGTGCTGTCGGGTCTTTTTACCATAATTTTGAGAGGCAAGGGCGCTATGGCTTTCGTGTTGACGACGGTATCGCAGGTCAACTGCAGGGGCCCAAACTGCGCTACTTGTTCCTCCAGGCCATGCGTCAACCTTCCTGAGCGGCTTTGATTCTTATGATCCCCCCTCGATTATTTAATGTGTTTTCCATAAAAAATCTTCCACCTAATCCCCAAGAACAATATAATATTACAAAAGTATATGTTTGATTAGATGAGTACTTAAAGGAGAATTAGAAATGTTGCGAAAATCATATTTGATAATTTTGATTGTATTATTGGTATTATTTGTCCAGCCGTCCTCGGCGGTGGTGAAGAATGTTATTCTAATGATCGGGGATGGTATGGGATTTGAGCAGGTCAAGGCTGCGTCACTGTATGCATACGGCGATGTGAATAGCTTGCCCTTTGAGAAATATTACCGTGGGGAGATGATGACGCATTCGGAGAATTCTTATCTTGATAAAATTCATGCGACGGATTCGGCGGCGGCGGGCACGGCCATGGCGACGGGACAAAAGGTAAATAACAATGTTATCAGCCAGAAATCAGGTAAGCCTATTAAGACGATCCTGGAACATTTGCAAGAACAGGGAAAAGCAACGGGACTGGTAACGACTGTGCCCATAACACATGCTACGCCTGCAGTATTTGCAGCCCATACAAGACATCGAAATCGGTATAGAGACATTGCAAATGATTATCTTAATCAAACACGCCCGAACATCCTTTTCGGAGCCTACTACGCAAATGGTAAAGGAATGACAGAAAACAAAGCTAAGCAGGCCGGTTACACTGTAGTCAAAACGAGAGAACAGATGCAGCATGTAGTGGAGCATATAGACCAGGATTCTACGGAAGAAGTGTTCATAGCGGGATTGTTTTCACCGGATGAAATGCCGTGGGAATATGATTATTATTATCCGTGTAAAAATCCGCTCCTTCGACCCGGCTCAGGACAGGTTTCGCAAGTACGTAAAAACGATACGCCTACTTATGATACGGTCCCTCATTTATCAGAGATGACCGCAGCAGCGCTGAATATGCTGGATAATGATTCGAACGGATTTTTCCTGATGGTCGAAGGCGGCATGATAGATTGGGCAGGGCATGATAATATTATTGAGGACAATATATTTGAAACGTTGGAATTTGCCAGAGCATTTCAGGTGGTCTTAAATTGGGCTGGCGATCGAGAAGATACTTTGATTATAGTCACAGCGGATCACGAATGCGGCGGGTTAAAGGTCGTAAAATCGCTAAGAAAAGGACTTATACCGGAGGTGCTCTGGGCTTCGAAAGATCACACCGGCTTGAATGTACCAGTTTACGCAATAGGACCCGGAGCCAAAGAATTTGTCGGCGTAATTGATAACACTGAGATTTTTACAATAATCATGAAATTAACAAATAAACAAAATGTTGAAAAAGTAACTTACCAGCTAAAAGAATCAAGCGTTTCACTGAATTGAAAAATGATTCTACCCGAGCTTAAGATACAATTACCAAATTGGATTGAACACTTCTTAGCCGAGACCGGACATTTTCACACTCAGATTGAAGAGCAAATGCGTTTAGCTATAGAGCTTTCCCGCCGAAACGTAGAACAAAAAACCGGAGGCCCTTTTGCAGCAGCTGTGTTTGACCACCAAGGAAACTTAATAGCCCCCGGTGTCAACATGGTAGTATCTGCCAACTGTTCTGTTCTACACGCGGAGATTGTAGCAATAGCTCTTGCGCAGAAGATATTAGGCCGATACGACATAGGAGATGGCGGCAAACTTCACTACGACCTTGTTACGACGACGGAGCCGTGTGCTATGTGTCTTGGTGCTGTACACTGGTCTGGGGTAAGCCGACTGATTTGCGGTGCCAGAAACAAAGACGCACGAAAAATAGGCTTCGATGAAGGTGCAAAAGCTCCGGATTGGGCAGGTGAGCTTGAACGTCGTGGGATAACTGTTGTGCGCGACGTATTACGTCAAGAAGCAGTAGAAGTCCTTGAAGAATATAAAGCCTCAGGCGGCCCAATATACAATGCCGGCCAGCCCGGAGATTCTTCCCAGTCATAATTGAAGAAACACATCTGTTTACCTATTCTGTTGCACTAATCAAAAGACCCACTTAGCGCATTTGAAGCTGTATTAACTCAGATCTTTTTTATTACACAATATTGCACGCGAACTATCCGGACGGATTACGAGTATAAATAAACAGACCTGCAATTATATTTCAAAATAAAATGAGGTAGCTGAAAATGAAGGCACAAAAAACTATTTCAAAAAAACATTGGACTTTTACTCTTCCGTTTTTATGCGTTTTTACCGCCCTGCTACTTGGAGGTTGGCTGCTTAGTGCAGGAGAAGAAGCTATCCCTTCTGTGAATAAGGTGGTTATCGATGATTTCACAAGGGAAACAAAAGATGCGAAAGGCAATCTCAGATGGACTTTGGTGGTTGGTCAAACAGGTGATAATACAATTAGCGACGTCGAATCCGCACAGGACAAGGGAAGGTCTTTCCTGCATATTAAGAAACTTGTCTCCCCAAGACGTAATTGGTACCTTGCATGTGCTCGAACTGATTTAGCTGATAATAACGATATCTTAAATGTTGCTGCTTGCGACGGAATCTACCTGCTGGCAAAAGGCAAACCAGCAATGTGGATTTTGGGGCTTTGGATGAATGACACAAAAGGTAAAACGCAGCTATATCAGGCACAATTTGAATTGAAAAATCAATGGCAGGAAATCCATGTCCCAATTCGTAGTTTCAGGATATTACCGGTTAAGAAAACCCTTGATAGTAAGGAAGTGTTATGGTTTGGTAGTACGGAAAGATCAAAACAGGGAACCATAGAAATATTCCTGGACGAGATTGGATTTTACAGAGAGCAGAGAATGTATAACAAACTCACACCTGAAGAAGAATGGATTATCATTAACAAGGGAACGGAGCGCCCCTTCAGCGGGAAATACAATAACTATTTTGAAAAAGGTGTATATACCTGTAAACGTTGTGGAGCTGAGCTGTTTGAGTCGGATGCGAAGTTTAAATCTGAATGTGGCTGGCCGAGCTTCGACGAGCAAATTCCTGGAGCTGCTAAGTGGCAGCCGGATGCTGACGGCGTTCGAACAGAGATTATCTGTGTACGATGCGGGGCACATCTTGGGCATGTGTTTTTGGGCGAGGGAATTACGCCGAAGAACACACGATACTGCGTGAACTCTATCTCGATGAACTTTACACCGGCTGAAAATAGAAAGACAGAAAGGGCAATATTCGCATCCGGTTGTTTCTGGGGAACCGAGTTTTATTTTCAAGCAACGTCCGGCGTGATATCAACAACAGTTGGTTACACCGGCGGCCATGTGGACAATCCTACTTATAAGCAGGTTTGCACCGACATGACCGGCCATGCAGAAGCTGTCGAGGTTGTGTATGACCCATCGAAAATAAGCTATGAGCAATTAGCAAAGCTGTTTTTTGAAACGCATGATTTCACACAATTCAATCGGCAAGGACCGGATATAGGGACACAATATCGCTCTGCTATCTTTTATTTAAACGACCAGCAGAAACAAATTGCCACTCAATTGGTCGATACGTTGCGGAAAAAAGGCTACGATGTGAAAACTCAAATAGCGCCTGCTGACAAATTCTGGCCAGCGGAGGAGTATCACCATGACTATTACACCAAAACCGGCAAGACCCCCTACTGCCACACATACAGAAAAATATTCTGATCGCTTACTTTTACTTTTATTCTTTTCTTGCCTTTCTCGGAAATCCAGACGATAATATCTTCTGCAGCAACAGGAACTTCACCCTTGATCTACGTCCCAGTCCGGAAATACCTTACCAATCTGTTCGAAGTCCTGACGCTCTGATTTTTTCCGGTCTTTGTTCGCTATATGTGGCTCATGATTTGACTTTGCCTGAGCAAGGCAAATATGTAGAATCAAACGCAAAGGACAAGATAAATTCAACGAAGGAAAGGAATTGATGATGCGGTATAAAAAGACAGCGATTCTCATATTTATTGTTCTAAGCGGTTGTGGCACATTAAAATCCCCAGAGACCATTCAGGTGCCGGTTACGAATGTGTATCACAGCATCCAAGTTGCCGATCCTTACCAATGGCTGGAAGACTGGCAGGACCAGCGTGTACAATCCTGGAGCAATCAGCAAAATGCCTACGCCCGCAAAATATTGGACAACTTACCGCACGTTAAAGAGCTTCGCAAACGGATTACTGAGATACTTACTGCTGAGTCTGTCAGCTATTACTCCCTTTCCTGGCGGAAAGGAAAGCTCTTTGCCTTGAAGCGGCAGCCACCGCTGGAGCAGCCGCTCTTGGTAGCCATGCCTTCAGCGAATGAACCGGAAGATGAGTGGATTATTGTAGATTTGAACAAGATTGATCCAAGCGGCGCTACTTCAATCGACTGGTATGTAGCTTCCCCGGGCGGCCGCATAGTTGCAGTTTCTCTTTCGGTCGGTGGGTCAGAAAGTGGAGATGCGCACATCTACGAAACAGCTAACGGCAATGAACTGCCGGAAGTCATTTCACGTGTCAACGGCGGTACAACCGGTGGTGATGTTGCCTGGAAGCCAGATGGAACGGGGCTCTACTACACCCGTTGTCCGCGCGAAGGGGAACGTCCGCCAGAAGATATGGACTTTTATCAGCAGGTCTGGTTCCACAAAATCGGAACGCCATCCGACGAAGATCGCTATGAGATCGGCAAGGATTTCCCCCGCATAGCAGAGATCAATCTTGAGGCTGATATGCGTTCTGGTCGTGTGCTCGCGACTGTTCAGTATGGTGACAGCGGTCGTTTCGCACATTATATTCGTATGCCACAAGGACAATGGACGCAGATAGCCAACTACAATGACCAGATAGTGCAGGCGACCTTCGGCGCTAATGATACGTTGTTTCTTATTTGTCGGGCCAGCGCGCCCCGTGGTAAGATATTGCGGCTATCATTAGCTGAGTGCTCCTTGGAGAAAGCAGAAATCATTATTCCTGAGTGTGATGACACGATTGTTTCTGATTTCTATGGCCCTTCGCCGATGGTAGTTACAGAAACCTGTTTGCACGTCACATATCAGCTTGGAGGTCCTTCTCAGATTCGTGTTTTTGACCACAATGGAATGAAACAAACCGGACCTGAAATTAGGCCCGTCTCCAGCATAGGGCAAATCGCTGCATTGGATGACGATAGCATTCTTTACCGTAACTCTTCATACATTGATCCACCGGCCTGGTACAGATTCGACCCTGATAAGGCAAAGACAGGAAGAACCGGCCTGATTGACAAGTCGCCTGTTGATTTTATGGACTGTGAGGTTGTTCGAGAATATGCAACGTCTAAAGACGGCACAAAAGTTCCTGTTAATATCATCCGCCGCAAAGGTACCGTCCTTGATGGTACGAATCCTGTGTTACTCAATGGCTACGGGGGCTATGGGATTAGCCTGGCACCTCGCTTTGATGCTCTACGCCGTGTCTGGATTGATCAAGGAGGCATTTACGCTCAAGCCAACATACGCGGAGGCAGTGAATTCGGTGAACAATGGCACAAGGAAGGCATGCTGACCAATAAGCAGAATGTCTTTGATGATTTTGCCGCTGTAATGCAGCACATGATTAATGCCGGATATACAAGGCCTGAAAAACTGGCTATTATTGGCGGCAGTAATGGCGGACTGCTAATGGGCGCGATGATCACACAACACCCAGAACTGTGCCGGGCAGTTGTTTCCTTTGTGGGCATCTATGATATGCTGCGAGTGGAACTTTCACCTAACGGCCAATTTAACATTCCTGAATTCGGAACCGTGAAAAATCCTGAGCAGTTCCAAGCTCTTTACGCATATTCGCCATATCATAATGTTAAAAATGGTACTGATTATCCATCTGTATTGTTTCTAACCGGAGCAAATGACCCCCGTGTTGATCCTATGCACTCGCGCAAAATGACTGCTCGGCTGCAAGCAGCAAGCTCATCAGGTCGGCCTGTTCTACTGCGAACTACCTCAGATACTGGTCACGGCCTAGCCACACCCCTCAGTGAGCAGATTGAACAGAGCGTCCACTATTATGCCTTTCTGCTGCACGAGCTTGGATTAGGATACACTCCATCAAAGCCTCAATCACAGTAATTCAGAATATATGTGGCAGCTGCCAGTTTAAATATATATTTTATCCATCATTCTGGGAAACGGGATGCACTGCCTGATATGTTTTTCGCCGGTAAGCCAAGCGACGGTTCGCTCGACGCCAAGCCCGAAGCCGCCGTGTGGTACAGAGCCGTATTTTCGCAAATCAAGATACCAGTTATAAGTCTCAACATTCAAGCCCTGTGCTTTAATTCGTTCAACCAGCCTGTCGTAATCATCCTCTCTGACCGAGCCGCCGATGATTTCACCAAAGCCGGCAGGTGCAAGCAAATCAAAATTCAGAACAACCTTCTCATTGTTTCTATCGGTCTTCATATAAAAGGCCTTGGCTTCTTTGGGATAGTGCGTGACAAAAACAGGTTTGTCGTGCATTTGCGAGATAATAGTTTCATCTGAGCCGCCTAAGTCTTTGCCCCATTGAAACTCAGCGGCTAATTTTGCGTGTTTAGGATTATTTTCTATTTTTATGTCCACCTCACTCAACTCCCCACGAAGTTCGATCAGCTCAGCAGCATTTTTGTCCCTCTTCCATTGTTTAATCTGGCCTTTCTGCTCGTCTTCGAGCACTGCGATTCTACTTTCTATTTTTTGCTTTTGACTTTGCAGCTCTTTTAGCTGCCCTTCGAGGAAATCACTGGTTTTTGGCCCAGTGAGAATTTCAACAGCTTCGGTGTAAGTCAGTCTATAAAATGGTGGCTTGATCTTTTCCAAAGCTTCTATGTTAGCTCCTAATGTTTCAAGCTGACTCTTGTTGTTTTGCAAAACTTGTTCAGCTACGAATGAGACAAAGTTTTCAGCCAATTCGAGCAGGCCGTTAAGGTCTATAAAAGCCACTTCCGGTTCCACCATCCAGAACTCGGTCAGGTGCCTGCGAGTTTTACTTTTTTCTGCTCTGAAGGTCGGGCCAAAGCAATAGACCTTGCCGAAGCTCATCGCTGCTGATTCGAGGTACAACTGGCCGGTCTGTGTCAGATGCATGGGACTTCCAAAATAATCGACCTCAAAAAGAGATTGCTGGTCCTCGCCGACTATTGTTGTAAAAATGGGTGTATCGATTAGCGTAAAGCCGTTGTCGTTGAAAAATCTACGGATGGCATCAATAACAGTATGACGGGTTTTGCCGATGCACCACTGCCGCTGCGAGCGAAGGTGCAAATGACGATGCCTCATTAGAAAATCGACGCCGTGCGATTTTGGTGTGATGGGATAACCCTCAGCAGGCGAGATTATCTCTGCATTTGTTACAACCAGTTCATAGCCGCCGATGCTCCTTTGGTCGGCTCGAACGGTTCCGGTTACGGTCAGTGACGATTCCTGGCTGAGGTGTTTTAGCTGCTCGAAAAGCTCATCAGGGACATTTCCTTTTTCAACAACACACTGACAAAGCCCCGTCCCGTCCCTAATGATTAAAAATTGCAACTTCCCACTTGCCCGGCTGTTATATAGCCAGCCTTCGAGAGTAACTTCACGTCCCACACAATGTTTCAATTCAGATATATAAGTTTTAGCTTTATTTGACATCTTTTTATATTTCTCTCTTAAGTTTTTCTGTTTTTTGGCGGCTATGTGAGCCCATTAAAAATCTTTGCTTTCTGAATATTATAAACCTTAAAATGGTTTTTGGAAAGCGCGGAATTGATTGTTCTCCTGTTTGTGATACTCCCCACTATTTTTATTGAACGATTTCCAATTATGTGATATAATATAATTAGGATGGATGGAGAAAGGCGGTTAAAGCGAAATGATAAACCCTGACACACAAATTGAATTGGAACGTCCATTACAAAATATTGAGCCACCTTATGGCCAATGTGATAGATGCCACTATGTAGGTACCGAAATTGTCTCTAACAGAATTTGTCCAATTTGCCAATGTAATCATCAAGGAGGTTACAATCACTGGCCGGACCCCGAACTAACAGAATTATGGTATGACGCAATAGCGATGTGGAATGAGCGGAGGGTAGAACTCTCGGCGGTAGTTGCTGCGATGTATTTTGAAAGCTCCGTCTTCCATTTGATATTCTGGGGTTGCGGTCGGCCTAATCATGAACTTAGCTGGAGAGGTTTAAATTTTGATGAAACAGCAAAGAAACAGAAAGAGATTTGGGCTTTTTTGAACTCAATTAGAACACATAAGAAGACAAATAAAGCTCTGAAGAGGATATTTGGTTCAACCGGTCGGGAAATGCTGGTTAGAGTTCTGGGAGAGAATGACGCGAGAAACTTCTGGAGCAATTATGTCCGACTGGCCAAATACAGAAACGACGTCGTTCACAAGGGAAGAAGGTCGATAATACGGATTAACGGGACACCTGTTCGTTCGGATCGTAATTCTGATGCAATACTCGACTGGTGTATAAAATTTATTCGTGATTGCTGGAGTGTGTTTGCGAAACTACATAACGAATTTATTCATAAATCGTTGTCTGAAATAAAGAAGGATCCATAATCAACTTCCAATACCCTAAATGTAATGATTGGCTAAGTGCAGCTTGTTCTTCTTCAAACGTATAAGGCCACCATCCTTCATTATCTTCAGGTAAAAAGACCCAGATAATTAATGCCATAACTACAGCAGCGGCTGAGAGCCAAAACCATTTCACGGTGCCCTTTGGTAAAATGGTGTGGGCCGCAAGTGTAATAAGTAAAAGCGCTATTAATTTCCAGGGAGCATCAAAAACAAGCGCACCAATTATGAGCGCTACAAGCAACACTAAGCCAATCCACTTGAAGATTAGCTTTACGATTCCGCATTTTTTCTTTTCCTGGTTTTCCTCAGCCATCTTATATATAAAGTTTTTCACGCAAGTGATTGAGCAGCTGATCTGTTGAGACCCGTACCTGCTCCATCGAGTCACGCTCGCGAATGGTGACGGTGTTATCCTGCAAGGTTTGGCCATCTACGGTGATACAGAATGGCGTGCCAGCCTCATCCTGTCTTCGGTAACGCCTGCCAACGGCGCCTTTTTCATCGTAGAAGCAGTTGAAATACCTTTTCAGGTCGTTGTATATATTATGCGCCACCTCCGGCATGCCTTCTTTTTTGACTAACGGAAAGACGCCGACCTTGATAGGCGCCAGCGCATGATGGAATCGTAATAGGTTCCTTTGTTCGCCGCGCACTTCTTCCTCGTCGTAGGCATCGACCAAAAATGCAAGCGTGCTCCTGTCGATACCGGCACTCGGCTCGATAACGTACGGGATATAACGACTTTTTTTCTGGTCATCAAAGTAAGAAAGCGGGCCGGACTGGTAATCTTCGGCTTCTTCGGCAAGTTTGATGTTATTTAAGTTCCGGTCATTTTCAAACCATTTATTAAGTGTTCTCATTCCACGCTGATGCTGTCGCAGGTCGAAGTCCGTGCGGTTGGCAATGCCTTCCAGCTCCTGCCAGTCGCCGCTTCCGAATGGGAATTTATACTCCACATCAACACAGGCCTTTGCATAGTGGGCAAGCTCGTTAGCTTCGTGGACACGGAATTTCAGATTTTCTTTTTTTATTCCAAGATTCAAATACCAGTTAAATCGCTGCTCCTTCCAGTGCTCGTACCATTTTTCATCGGTGCCCGGCTCACAGAAGAATTCAAGCTCAGCCTGCTCAAATTCGCGGGTGCGGAAGATAAAGGCCTTGGTGGTGACTTCGTTGCGAAAGCTTTTGCCTATCTGGGCGATACCAAAAGGGATTTTGACCCTTGTTGTATCTAAAACGTTCCTGAAGTTTACGAAAATACCCTGAGCAGTCTCCGGACGCAGATACATCAGCATCGAATCATCGATGTTGGCTCCCATTTGTGTTTCAAACATGAGCCGAAAAGGCATCGGCTCAGTAAATTGGCCTGTTGTGCCGCAGTTGGGACAAACTTTGCTGCTCAAATCCTGAGCCTTAGCAATAGCAGCATCGATGGCGATATGCTCGGTATGCTCCTGTGTACCTCCGCTTCCTAACGGTCGCGGCTCTGTCTCGGCGATTTTTTCTTTAAGGTGGTCAACGCGTGTTCGGATGTTACACTTTTTACATTCGGCGACAAGGTCAGCGAATTGGTCGGCATGGCCGGAAGCTTTCCAGGCCAATGGGTGCATCAGGATACTACAATCCAGGCCAACGATATCATCCCGCATCTGGACGACGCTTTTCCACCAGGCCTTTTTGACATTATTTTTTAATTCTACGCCGAGCGGGCCATAGTCATAGCAACTGGCAAGGCCGCCGTAAATTTCGCTGGACTGAAATATAAAACCCCTTCGCTTGCAAAGCGATACAATATCATCAAGCTTGGTGATTTTTGCCATATTTTACTCTCCAAAAAATCAAACAGAGTCTATTATATATGTTTAATTTCTTTTGTCCACGTTTAGCCATCGCCGGTACGGTGATGGATTAACCTTTTTAGGAGGTTTAGGTTGGGTAATGATCGAACCAAAATCTGCATCATCGGTGCCGGACCAGCGGGTCTGATGGCGGCGATTTTCTCCGCCAAAACAGGTGCCCGGACGATGGTAATTGAAGTTAATAAAAGCCCGGGCCAAAAGCTGCTCCTAACTGGAGCAGGACGGTGCAATCTAACACACGAAGCCAAGCCCAAAGAACTCATCCGAGCGTTTGGGGACAAAGGCAGCCCGTCCCCCGTAGGACTGCGGAGGGTGGAATTCCTAAGTTTCTGTCTGCATCGATTCTCATCTCAATATATTCAGGATTTTTTTGTACAACTTGGGCTCCGGTTAAGGCTTGAAAAAGATGGCTGCGTGTTTCCAGCCACCGACCGTGCCGGCGATGTAAGAGACGTTTTGTTCACAGAAGCAAAAAGGCTCGGCGTACATTTCACTCTTTCAGAAAAAGTCCAAAGTATTACCAAGCACACAGAATATTTTGCCGTCACCTGTGCCTGCGTAACCTGTGCAGGCAACACAGGTGCAGGCAGTAGTCCCTCACAGAAAATCCTGGCCGAAAAATTGATTATTGCTACAGGAGGCATGAGTTACCCCCCTACCGGTTCAACAGGCGATGGTTACAAATTCGCTAAGCACCTTGGGCATACGATCATCGAGCCGAAGGCCTCTTTGGTGCCTTTAGTAACACTCGAAAGCTGGCCGGGCGAGCTGGCTGGAACATCATTGGATAATGTGAAAATAACTGCATCATTCCGCCGTAAGGTGTCCCCAAAGGGAAGCAAGAAGAAAATTGTTGTAACAGGTTTGATGCTTTTTACACACGATGGCATCGGCGGGCCGGCTGTGCTTGAATTGAGCCGATTAATAACCGATTTTTTGCCTCCCTTTGGGGACACTCCCGAAAGGGACGCCTTACGGTGCTTACGGCGGAGCGACAAAAAGCCTCTGGAGATAATTATCGATTTAGCCGCTGTCTCCAGCGAAGCCGAGCTTGAAAAAATGATTATTAGTCAAATCAATAAACATCCCAAAAAGACTATTTCCGGCATTTTGGCTGAATTTGTACCGAAGCGTGTTTCAAAAGTTTTATGCAGACAGCTTAATTTTTCTGAAAATCTTCCCGTCCTGAGCCGGGTCGAAGGATTTGCCAACCAGTTAAATAAAAACCTGCGAAGGAAACTGTTGCATTTTCTAAAGGCTGTGCCTCTTTCGATTGTTCGAACAAGGCCGATTGCCGAGGCGATGGTGACACGCGGCGGCGTAAGTACGGCTGAGATAGAGTCTAAGACAATGGAGTCGAAGATTTGCCGGGGACTATATTTTGCCGGCGAGGTAATCGACGTCGATGGCCCCTGCGGCGGCTATAATCTTCAGATGTGCTGGTCAACCGGTGCCCTGGCGGGTCTCTCTGCCCGGGCAAGGAAAATAACCCCCAGTAACCCCCAGTGATACTGGGGGTTAACAATTTTTTTAACAAATTACATTTTACTTCTAAGCGCCAGAATGTGAAAATATCGTTTTGATATTAAGAACGCCGGGATAACGCAAAGCAGCAGATTTACAATCAAAACAGAAGTGTAAATATTAAAATCCCTCCTTGCAAACGGATTGATAATATGTACGAAGAAACCGAAAGGACTGTAGAATCGCAGGGATGGGATTCTCAGGGTAAATGATAACAAAAGAGGTAATATTAAATACAGAATAGTAAGAAAGATTAAAAGAATTGAAATTTTATTATAAATAGGACTATAAACGACATAGATCTCAAGCAAAAGCAGAAGAAAAAGATAAAACGAAAAAATAATAACGAGATAAAAGAAATAGAGAGAGGGTTCCGCTTTGCTAATCATAGCTAAAAAGGCTGAAATTATGCCCCATATAAAAAATAAGCCGACAGCAAGAGTGAGATTAGAATTTAGAAACAGCGCAGAAGTCATACTTTTACCTATATGAAAACCAGCCCGGCGTAAGCCACAGCACTCAAGATAATGATCAAAACTTTTAATCGAGCCGAGCGGAATAAACACTACAGGAATTAAAGAAGCCAGCCAAAAGAGATAGAGATAAACTATACTTTCACGCAGATGCGGAAGGACAATACCTATAGCAATGAATTCATAGCCGAGCAAATACAGCAAAGCTCCAATCCTGCTAAATAACGGCTCCGTTTCTAAAGTGAATTTCCTTACCAATCCAATGACATTCCAAATACTCAGATAGAGAAGTACAGAGGTAATCAATAAGAGAACCGGAATGTTAATATTGTAGAATTCAACGAGATAGTTTTCGATCTTATGGACATGCCAGATAGCCCGATGCGAAAAGAAAATAGACGGCAGCAGTATCGGTGCTCCTAAAAAAAGCAAAAGTATCCAAACAAAAATGCTTGTTTTGGCCTGCTTTTTAACAGTTGCTGTATTAGATAACAGTAAGGCGACGGAATTAGTAAACAAAGCGGTTGAAAGCAATAACAAAATCACCTGTATCTGGAGAAAGCTGCTAACTTTGCCCAGCGAACCGAATGTCAGAAGGAGTATAAAGTTAATCGCCGCAAACAATATGGGCAGTAAATTTCTGCCCAGCAGGATACCAGCAGTTTTTTGAAGTGCAGAAAGTGGAAGCAACCGAAAAAAGTCATAAGTTTTATTAAATACCTCATTTTTTATAGCCGACCTGGAATTGATTGTCGCCCATATCCAGAGCACTACTATCTGTATCACTAAAAGCTGATAATAAACATTCTTACAAAATTTCTCAATTTCGATAGTGTCACTTTTTGTTTGGTAGAAGCTGTAATTCATGTATAAAAGCAGCACAATGACAGCAATAAATATCGTCAGATATATCCAGAGCTGACTGAAACGAAGCAGGCTGCAACGGTACCGCCTCATTAGTGGATTATTTAAAATCAGATTTTTTGTGACGATAGCCCTCATTTCTCACCAGCGGATATTTTCATAAACAAATCTTCAAGGTTTGTCTTTCGTTCGGAGATAGTCACAACTTTTATACATTCCTTTACCAAATATGCGTTAAGGTCAGCCAACTTTTCGAGTTCCTTTGTTATCTCAATTGTTATAGTATTATCTTGAACCGTGATTATCCTGGTATCGGGGAACTGGTTGATTAACGAGACCGCCCTTTCGCAATCAGACAAAACGGATATATCAACCATCCTCGAACCCATGATCTTCTGTTCAATCTCATCCACTGCGCCGGACAATTCTATCTTTCCATTATTCATTATTGCGATGTGAGAACAAAATCCCGACATCTCGGTCAATATGTGCGAAGATATGATAACTGTTTTCCCCTCACTGCTTAACTTCTTGAGCACCTTGCGCAACTGAATCCTTGCTTTAGGGTCCAGGCCGGAGGCAGGTTCATCCAGTAAAAACAGCTCAGGCTCATGGACCAAAAGGACTCCCACGCCCATACGCTGAACCATTCCTCTTGAGAGGTGGCGGATTAGGCTATTACGTTTGTCCTGAAGCTCAACATATTCTATGACCTCATCCACTCGCTTCGCAATCAACTCCGGCTGAACTTTGTACGCTCGTGCGAAGAACTCCAGGCATTCTTTGAGGGTAAGGTCACTGTAAAGATTGAAAAAATCGGGTAGAAATCCGATGTGTTTTCGTATATCAAGGTACTGTGTGGTCAAATCGTAGTCGAATAATTTAGCGGCGCCGCTTGTCGGTCTAAGCAAAGTACCCAGAATCCTTAACAAAGTGGTCTTTCCAGCACCGTTTGGCCCAATAAGGCCCATGACCTGTCCTTTCTCAAGAGACAGGCTTACATCATTAACGGCCACTAAAGTGCCAAATTCTTTTCTGATGTTACTTGCTTCCAGAATCTTCATATAGCAATACAGCTTGGTAATTTAGCAGTTGTTTCGCTTGCATGTCGAGAGCCTCATGGTCGAACGAGCGGTCAAAGCTCTCGTCAAATATAATTTTCTGGCCACAGAGTACACACAGATATGCAAATAATCAATAATAAATCAAATCCGTCCTGTCCGGCCCGCCTGCCCAGAGTGTTCGGCGGGCAGGATTCGTGACGAACCGAATAGCTCTTTTCTTGTCCCGAGCGACCTGTGGTAAGCAAACCTGTCTTGAGCGTAGTCGAAAGAGTCGAACCAAGTCGAAGGAATAATTCTCTGTTATAGTATTGTTTATAGTAGTACGACAATTCTGTCGTAGTAGAGTGGATAAATCTTACCCGTTTTTACCGCGGAGAAGTGCAAAAATACGCGATAAAGGAAATTCCATATTTTCATCCTTCGTAGTCCTAAGGACTCCTTTCGGAGCACTACGGAGAATAGACGTATAGCAATTTTAGAAACAGCTACTCGATTTTCAATTTACGATTTACAATCGGCAATCGGCAGTCGTAAATCGGAAATTTCCAATCAAAGCTGCTCACGCTTCCTCGTTCTTCTGCTCCGCAATATTATCGCTTCCGGCAACACTTTCAACGTCAGAGTTTGGGTTTTCCTGAGGTTGTTCGTCTTCGCTATGTTCGGCCTGTGGTGAGCCTGTCGAATCCGATTGTTGTTCACTATCTATCTGTTCTCCATTAGGAGTCCCCAGGACAACCTCATTGCCCTGTGCCTCTGCCGTTTTATCCTTGTGCGCGCTTGGCTGGCCTGGCTTAGACTGCTCATCTTCACTCGTCTCGGTTGAGGGTGCCGTAGCCTGGTCAATCTCTTCCTCCGTAAGGAGTCCCCAGGACTGAGTCTGTGCGGGCGGATCCTCTTCACTTTCACCAGACGAGCTGTGAACAACTTCAGAATCTTTTTGATGGATTGATTTGGCTGTTTGCTCTTCAGAGGTCCACTGAACCCTCCGCAAACTCAAACCAATCTTACGGTTCTCAGCATCAACCTTTAGAATCTTAACTTCAACTTCATCACCCACCTTAACAATATCCTGGGGCTTTTCAATTTTATGGTCCGCAAGCTCTGAAATGTGCAAAAGTCCTTCAAGATCCGGTTCAAGCTCAACAAACGCTCCAAAATTAGTCAGCTTTGCAATTTTGCCTTTGATTATATGGCCGGGAATATATTTTTCCGGAATGGCTCGAATCCATGGGTCTTCGTTCATCTGTTTTGTTCCAAGCGATATACGCTGTTTCCCTTCATTTACCTCAAGGACGACACATTTGACTTCCTTACCCTTCTGTATGGCTTCGCTGGGATGCCCATATTTTTTCGTCCAACTTAAATCAGAGATGTGTATCATACCGTCGATGCCCGGCTCTATTTCCAAAAAGGCGCCAAAATTAGTCATGCTCCGCACCTTTGCAGTAACAATTGTTCCGGACGGATACTTCTGAGCAGCTACCGTCCAGGGATTCACTTCAGTCTGTTTCAGCCCCAGCGAGATTTCCTGTTTTTCCTTATTAACGTTCAGCACAATTACCTCGATTTCATCTCCGAGATTGACAATCTCACTGGGATGTGTCAGGCGCTTCGTCCAGCTCATTTCGCTAATGTGCACCAGTCCTTCAACGCCATCTTCGAGCCGGACAAACACTCCATAGTTCATTACATTTACGATCTTACCCTTTACCCTCGCCCCGATTGGGTAGCGTTCTTCAATATCTTCCCATGGGCTGGGTCTTTTTTGCTTCAGACCCAGTGAAATCTTCTCATTTTCCTTATCAACACCAATTACAATGCATTCAATTTCCTGATCAAGCCCAACCACCTCTGAAGGGTGTGATATCCTGCCCCAGCTCAAATCAGAGATATGCAGCAGGCCATCCAAGCCACCCAAATCTACAAATACGCCAAAGTCTGCGATATTTTTCACCACACCTTTTCGCAATTGACCAACCTCAATTTCCGATAGTATCTTTTCCTTGCTGCTTCGTCGTTCCTCCTCAATAAGTTTACGTCTCGATACGACGATATTCCGGCCTTCAACATCGATTTTGAGAATCTTGCACTTGACCTCCTTGCCGATGAATCTGCTGATGTCGCCCGGCTTTCTAATATCAACTTGCGAAGCCGGCAGAAACACCGGCACTCCAATATCAACAAGCAAGCCTCCCTTGATACGGCGTATAACCCTGCCGCTTACAACGTCTCCCTCCTTCTTCGTATTGATAATCGTCTCCCATCCTCTGATGACATCGGCTTTGCGCTTGCTCAACAGAATAAGTCCGCCTTCAGCGTCAGTATCTTCAAGAAGCACTTCGATCTGTTTGCCTGGATCTATTTCCTCGGGACTGCCGAACTCACTCGCATCTACAACTCCCTCGCTTTTCAAACCGACCTCAACAATAACATCGTTGCCGATTTGTGAAACAATGGTTCCTTTTAGAATAGTCCCCGGCAGACGTGAATCTACCTTTGTTTGAAGAGCTTCTTCCAGAAATTCATTTTCTTTCTCACCAAACAAGTCCTCGACCTGCTGGTTGAGCTTTTCTTCCGTTAATCCTAATTTGTTAATTATGTTTCTATCTACCATATACCTGAATTCCTCTGTGGAGTCTCAATTGTCGGCCTGTCGCCGCCCCACAAACACGGCGACAAGCTATAGTGCAACTTTGCACAAATCTACACTTTCGGCCCCTTAGGGGTTTGTTAAATCCCGATACATCGGGACCAATTACCAATCACTACAAAGCTTTCAGCCTTTTTACAAACTCATCTATTATCCATTCAGGCGTCGAAGCCCCTGCTGTAATCCCGATTGTATTTATCGGGACTACATTCTTACCCGCCGCCCCGCCTCGTGTCGGAAGACGCGGGGGCAGGCCAAAAAGTATATTTATATCAAGTTCATTCCAGTTTTGCAAATGAAACGTCAGCTTATTTTCTTTTTTGCAAAGTTCTGCCAATTTCCGCGTGTTGGCACTTTCCAGCCCCCCAAGCACAAACATCACATCAACCTTCCTACACAACTGCACAGCCGATTCCTGCCTTTTAATCGCTTCCTGGCACAAAGTATTGATTACCTTCATCTCACTGAAGCTGCTCCGCCCTATAGCACCAAGCATCCTTCCGAAGTGTTCCGGGGTCTGGGTGGTCTGACAAACAATTCCCAGCCTGCCGTTTATAGGCAGCTTATGCAAATCCGATTCATCGGCAATAACCACAACATTCTTAGCACAGCCCACTACCGCCTGGACCTCCGGATGATTTTCATCGCCAATTACAACTACTTGATAATTATCTTCGGCCAGCTCTTCGGCTATGTGCTGCACCCTTTTAACCAGCACACAGGTGGCATCAACTATCTTAATGCCCTTCTCTTTAAGCTGCTCTATTTGTCCCTTAGGGGCACCATGCGAACGGATAATAACCGTTCCAGAGTCAATTTCTTTCACGCTGTCGATGGTTTTCAGCCCCGCTTTGGCCAGACGCTGCACTACATCTCTGTTATGAATAATCGGCCCGAGACTATAAACTTCTTTTTCCTGTGCCAGCACTTTTTCAGCTATTCGAATGGCATTTCTAACACCATTACAAAAACCACAAGTCTCTGCAACAAGAACTTTCATTTCTAATCAGAAGACAGTGGTGATTGACGAATGTCGATTTCCGATTTTCGATTTCAACTCGACAATTGGCAATCTGAAATCGAAAATTTCATCCACGCTGTCTTCTTCCTTCTGTTTTCTGTCTTCTGTTTTTACTCCACGGGTTCAACCCATGAGATAATAGCTTTCAAGCATATTTTATTTCTTTAGATTCTATCTCACGGGTTCAATATAGATATTACGAAACTCTATGGTTGTACCTTCGCTCTGCAGGCATATTCTGCCGGATTTCTCTCCGTAAGGAGTCCCTGGGACTGAGCATTTGGTAGCCACGTTTTGCAAAATGCCATTGACCAGCACTACTACCCAGTCATCCTTGCAAATAATATCGTATGCGTTCCATTGTCCGATTGGTTTCTCACTACTACTTTTAAGCTTTATTGTCCTTCGTCCGCTGACTCGCGGGCCTCCTTCGGCATGTTCTTTGAACTCGACGCCGCCGATGGCCCAGAAATCGCCCGCATTTCCGGATGCCAATTGGCATTCAAGGCTCTTTGGCCAGACTACGTCATCGCCGCTATTATGAATAAGCACGCCGCTATTGCCGGCATTCTCCGGCCACCGCCATTCCAGATGCAGTAGATAGTCGGCGTAATCCTTCTCTGTCCGCATATAGCCATTGGGCTTTCCCTCACAGCGAATCACACCATCGACAACCGACCATGTCTTAGTCACATCGTGGTTCGGGTCCGGCACAAAAAGTTTCCAGCCAGTAAAGTCTTTGCCGTTGAAAAGGGCGATTTTTTCTTTTGGAACAATCGGCTGCTCCTGCACCGGTGCAACTGCAAATGCGGTTAGCGATATTATTGTCAATATAATCGCCACCGTAATTATCAAACAATTTTTCATAAAACACCCTTTCGCTTTCTTACAATAAAATCATTTTTTCTATGTTCTGCTTCTGGTATCTCCATTTCAATAACACCTGTGCCTGCGTAACCTGTGCAGGCAACACAGGTGCAGGCATCGGCAATCCTTAAAAGTAAAGTTTTTAATGAAAATTTCTTCACAATCTATAAGTAGTCGTATGGCTTCTTATCTTGCCTGAGTCTGCACAGGTTTTGCATCTGGCGGAGCTTCTTTGTGAGAATCTCGGCAAGTTTTTTATCATCCATATCCCGTATCTGCTCAGGAGCAATCGCCTGTCCAAAACGGACTGTCACGATGCCTGATGAAAAAATTTTCTTGTGCCTCGGCCAGCATTCAAAAGCACCGTCAATCAATACCGGCACAATCGACGCTTGCGAACGCCTGCACAAAAGCCCAAGACCTGGCTTAAGATCATTAATTTTTCCATCTCTTGTGCGTGTACCTTCAGGAAAAAGACAAACACCACAGCCTTGCTTTAACCTGGCAATAACTGTTTTAATCGATGATACATCTGCTTGGTCTCTTTTTACGGGTATGGCGTTTAGCGAATAAATCAGACAGGCAAAAACCTTATTACGAAAAAGTGTATCACGGGCGAGAAACGTCAAATGACGTTTCAATCCTACTCCACATAAAACCGGGTCAAGATAGCTTTGATGGTTACTCGCTAATATAAAAGGGCCTTCGACAGGGACATTTTCTCTGCCGTAAACGCGAATGCGAAAACAAAGAATACAAAAAACTCTGCAAGCCCATCGGGCAATCCAATACCATGCCACTGAGATCAGATGACAGAGGACAGATGACAGATTTTCTATCTTCTGTCCCGCCAGAGGCGGGTAAACTTCTGTCTTCTGTCTTCCGTTTTCTGCCTTCTGTCCTCTGTCTTCAACGCAGCGTAAAACTTTTTCCACAACCTGCTCTAATGTTAGATTAGTGGTATCGATAACAATAGCATCGTCAGCCGGTTTTAATGGACCAACCGTTCGGCTTTCGTCATTTTCGTCTCTTTCTTCTATGGCCTTTTGTATCTGCTCCAGGCTTCCAGTGCTTCCTTTTTCTTGCAGCTCAGCTTGTCTTCTTTTAGCCCTTTGGCACGAATCAGCCATCAGATAGAACTTTATATCAGCATCTTCAAACGCCACTGTGCCCTGGTCTCTTCCTTCGGTGACTATTTTTTTTGCCCCTGCCGCAAATTGCCTTTGCATTCGAACCAGCTCGGCCCGCAGCGAAGCCTTTGAGGCAATATACCGGGAGTTGGCAGTAACCTCTGGATACCGTATCTGCTCGGTGACATCTACGCCATTTATACAAACCGTCATTTTGCCCTGTTCGGCTGAGAACCGAAAGTCGCTCTTTTGCATAATCCTGAGCAATTCATCCTCATCATTCATATCCACGCCGGTCTGCATAGCAGCAAGCGTCACAGCCCGATACATCGCACCGGTATCGAGAAAGGTCGCATCGAGTTTTTCAGCCAGCCGACGGGCGACGGAGCTTTTTCCGCTGGCTGCAGGACCATCAATCGTAATAATCAAATCCGCCATACATAATCAGAAAACAGAAGACGGAAGACAGATGACAGAATTTCTGTTCTCTTTTATCCGTCCTCTGTTCTCTGTCCTCTGTCATCTAATTTCCTGTCTGCTCCAACTTTTATAACGATGATACTCGTATCATCAATCTGGTCGGCAAGTCCCACAAACCGCCTTCTGTACGCCAAGATATTCTTAAGCACCTGATGAGCCGAACCGTCGGAAAACTTTTTTGCGGTCTCGAGCAAATTTTCCTTGCCCCACCACTGCCCATCAAAGTTAGCAGCATCGATCAGGCCATCGGTATAGAAAATCAAACAATCTCCGTTTTTCAGCTCGACAGTTTCAATTTCATATTTCGACTTTTCGTCAACTCCAAGCACCAGTCCGCCTTTTTCCAGATTAATAATATCGCCATTTCTTATAAGTACAGCCGGCTCATGCCCGCAATTACAATAGCTTATAATCTGCTCTTTAGCGTCGATGACCGCGTAAAAGAGCGTGATAAACTCGCCGTCGCTGCATTCTTTGCAGGCCATTTTATTTAGTTTATGAATGGCTCCCTGGCTCCAGAAGATATTCGCAGCACACTGTAAATCTCTCTCCATTAAATCACTGTTACCGAGCCGCTCACCATAGTCCAGCCGGACGTTATCCTCGCCGTATTCGACATCCATATAAGCCCACAGAGCGCCTCGAAACAAACTCATCATAAGTGCAGCGGGAATCCCTTTACCTATCACATCGGCAATCGCCACTGCAACACAACCATCGGCAATCTGAAGAAAATCGTAAAAATCGCCGCCTACATCAAAACAAGGAATATAAGTAGCCGCGATATCCAATCCCGCCATCTGAGGTGCGATTTGCGGAATCATTTTTCGCTGGATAAATCCTGCCAGCCGCATCTGTTCCGTAGCTCGCGCACCTTCAATGGCTTTGGCATAGAGCTTGGCATTAGTTATAGCAACGGCACACTGCGAGGCGACCGCCCGTGCAAGGTTAATATCACCTTCATCAAAGTGCATCGGCTTGGGACTATAAAGCCGAAGTACGCCGATCGGTTTATTCCTGAATTGCATGGAGACGGTAAGCTGGCTGACCAGGCCTTCTTTAATGGTTGCCTCTTTGTACTTAACCCTGTCATCGACCCGCATATCATCCAGCACTACTGCTTCACCTGCAAAAGCAGCATTGACCACGGTGTCATCTTTAGTAACCGGCCCTTTATTGCGGTATTCCTTGCTGAGTCCGTAAGTGCTCCGCATCCTCAAATCATTGGTCTGCTCATCCAGCAGGCGTATCGAGCAGGCTTTGACACCGACGATTTTTACCGCCGCCTCAGCGAGCTTATCCAGCACCTCCTGAAGCGAGAACTCCCCCGCCACCAGCGTAGTAAGCTGGTAAATCTGCTCGTCTCTTTTTAATTGTTTCTCTGTCTTTCTTGGCATAATGCTCTACTACTATAAAACCACTCCCCGCTTTGGCAGAGTCAGGCAGGATTATACTCAACTTTAGGACACAAGTGAACCCAAATCTACATTATACTATCCAACACTGAAATTGTTCACTTGCACCAACCGGTTGACAAAAGACCAATAGTACTAAATAATCAATTAGAAATGGATAAGGTAGCCAAACACATAATTTTCACAGGGCACGTTCAGGGTGTAGGTTTTCGCTTCACCGCTCAACGCATAGCTAATCGTTATCAGCTAACAGGCTTTGTCCGCAATTTACATGATGGTACTGTTGAGATGCTCGCCCAAGGCCCCTCCGAAAATATAGATAATTATATTCAAGACATTAAAGATTCTTTTGCCGGCTATATAAGAGAAACGAAAATCAATGAAATCCCCTCTGACCCCCGATACAACGACTTCAAAATCACCTTCTAACTAATACGCGATACGAGATTATTCCCCAAGATGACGGATGAGGACATATTTGCGAAGCACAACCAGGTCCGCTTTCCGGCTGGGCTTTTTTATTTGAAAATGAATGCAAAAAACTGGATTTTCGCCGTTATTATGAGTACAATAGCTCGCAGAGGTAATATATGAGACAAATTAGAATTACATTACCGCAGAAAAAAATAGAGGATTTTTGCCTCAAATGGAAAATTTCAGAGATGGCACTATTCGGGTCTGTTTTGTCAGACGAATTTCGTTCCGATAGCGATATCGATGTTCTGGTTAGTTTCAAGGACGATGCCGGATGGGGACTGTTCGATTTTGTGGATATGATTGATGAGCTTAAGGCTATATTTGGACGAAAGGTTGATTTAGTCGAAAAAGATTCATTGAGAAATCCATTTCGCAGACAGACAATACTCGCCGGCAATGAGGTGATATATGCAGCCTGACCAGAGAGATGCCGCTTATTTATGGGATATGCTCGATGCTGCCCGGACGGTGGAACAACTGAGTTCCGGCCTGGATTTTACCCAATATTCAAATGACCGAAGGACGCAGCTTGCAGTCGAGCGGTCTTTGGAGATTATCGGTGAAGCAGCAGGCAAGGTATCGGCCTTATTCCGCAATGCTCATCCTGAAATCCCGTGGCGACAGATTATCGGCCAGCGCAATGTCCTGATTCATGAATACGGCGAAGTCAAGCAGGAGCGAATCTGGAAAGTAGTAAAGGAAAACGTTCCGCAGTTGATCGAGTTGCTAAAACAATTTGTCTGAAGTCAGGCAAGAGAAATAGAAGTGAAATTTACCCAGTATTTTATTTATACGAGAAAACGGCCGGACCGTTCTTGTATCAAAGAAGAATGGATTCAGAATGCCATAGATAAGCCCTTAAGAACAGAGGTTCAGAAGGACGGCAGAATTCGAAAATGGATATACGTAAAAGAAGTCGATAAATATTTGCGGGTTATTCTGCTTTCGGACGGTATAACCGTGCACAATGCTTTCTTTGATCGCAGTTTTCAGGAGTAATGTTATGAAGATCAAGTACTTTACAGATACGGATACTGCACTGGTGGAGTTTGCAGACCATCAAGTAGCGCAGACCAAAGAGATAAATGAGAATATATACGTTGATTTGGATGCGGAGGGCAATCTGGTGAATATGACTATCGAACATGCGAGCAGGCAAGCCAATATAGCGGAGGTAGCTTATCAACAAATTGAAAGTAAGAGCGCCTGAACAGCGGACATCGTTGACTTCTATCTCAGCGAAGGCGAACCTTCAAATATCGAAATGGTCGTGCTGTGAGATAAACAGGATGTTGTTAGGAGAAAAAAAGTGAGGATGAGACGTATATTGTGTGTACTCGCAGGCCTCTTTTGTGGCTTTCTTGGAGTCATTGGGAATGGCCTTTTCGACTTGCCGTGGTGTTATTTTGGGTCGAAGTGGCTCTATTCTTTTTTCGGGGTTTGCCTCCTTGGAGTCGTGATTGGAAGATTATTTTCTCACTCCAATTAGTCTTCCTTCTTGCCGTTGTCTTTTTCTATTGCATTCCACCTGTCCAAAGTTGGGCTGTCGAGCGTTGGGCTGAACGCGGCTTCACTTTGAGTATCGTACAGCCCATGGTCGTAGAGAAATTCAGCTCTACGAGCGCACAAGTTGGGATACTTGCGGGCATATCCTTCATTCTGATGTCAGTTACTAAGTGGTGGAACAGAAAACGCACGGAGAAGAGAGTTATTAGTGACAACCTTCCGCGCGAGGTTTGCCAATGGAGTTTAGCAGCAATATGGGGATTCATTTTGGTAGCGGGATTTTGGGCTGGTGCTCTTGGGTTTGCCATATTCTTTAAATTAGATTCGCCGCCGGTGGTGAAGTTTATTGGAGCGGCTGGGGCGATCCTGAGCCTTGTTGGAGGAATCATATGTATCGCGAAGAGGGGAGCAATTCGCGGTATTAGGTTAGCGATAGCCGGGCTTGCTCTTTTTGCGGCTGCTTTGGGCTTGGCCATTTCTATGGTGTTGCTATTTGAGAACAGGGATATTTCACGTATAATTGTGATCTTTTTCCCAATAGCATTTGCGGCTATAGCTACGGTTATCCTGTATATACCGTACCTACTCCTTCGTAGAGATAAGGAGGGATAGGGATTTAACTTTTTTACATCATTTCTGATGGGCACCTTGTTTTATCGCCACCGCAAACGGTTACCGGGTCTGGCAATTGTTTTTCTTCACATCGTCTCGATACCTGTCTGTTTCAGTGGCTTTATAAGTTTTTAAACTCTCTGTCCGCCGGAGGCGGATAGCGGATGAATGTTCTCGATGTCCAAATAAAACCTGCGGCAAACCGCAGGCTAAATATAGATTCATGCTTCCACAGCACCGTAAGGCGTCCCACGGAGAATAACAGAGTAAAACGCAATACGCAATACGATATACGCAATACGAGATTATTCTCCCAGGTGCCGGACGACGCCGAGCTTGCGAGGCACAATTAAATCCGCCTTCCTGGCCGGCTGGTCTTCTTTTGTCTTGTAATTTACATCCATGATCTCAATAAATTCGGCTGTATATTCTTTCAACACTCCGCAATACTCCAACATCTTATCACCCTT
>Ga0315546_1000427_pt1 | contig 30753 bp, 28 predicted proteins | sample SalMarSW160170MG_FD_203833 | JGI IMG/M metagenome (GOLD analysis project Ga0315546, IMG submission 203833) | Salt marsh sediment microbial communities from the Plum Island Ecosystem LTER, Massachusetts, United States - Salt Marsh Sediment SW1601-170 ...
GTAGATTGACCCAGCTTCCTACGATTAGAGTCGCTAACAGTAAAAGCTGCACCAATGTAGAGATGTTTATCTGGCGATTAAACTGCCAGTTGCGTAAATTGTTCGATGATTTAGAATTATTCTCTGATATAATATTCTATCACGGTTTTGCGTAAAAGACGTTCTTATCACCCACCCTGGACATCATGGCAAACGTTTCAACTTGTAGTGTCCCCTCGTCAAGAAAGGATTCTGCTAAGTTGACTGCCTGCATTTGCTGGCCGATCTCAACCGGCACCGAGCCAGGTTCACCTATCTGGACCGCACAGACATTATAGACATTATATGAGGCGAGACTTTTGACCTTGACCGACCAGGCGGCTGCTCTTGCGCCGGGCGAGGTAACAACAGATGTTTCCTGTATACTATCTGCATTGACCATATCACATACCTCGTTGCTTAAATTTTTTAACTCCTCAATAAATCTATCCCGAGCAGGTTCGAAGGATTGGGGGCTAAACATTTCTTTGTCGCACTATTTTCAGGTTTGTGCATTGTTTTTGAAAATCCATCTGCACTCTCTCTATTCTACATGTGCTTCTGTTGTCACTCCGGCAGCTTAATAAGTCCCTGCTTTGCGGACTTGTAGAAATCCTGTCACCGACTCTGTAATCAAACACAAGGCTCAGCGTTTGTATTTTGGCTGTTTCTATAATCTCCGATGAGGCTATTGCTTTGTGTCGGACAAATTCGTACAGAGCAGCAGAGTCGTCAACTTCATCAGGTACGCCGAGCGTCCCGTCACTGTCATTCGCGAAGATGCTTTGACCTGAAACCTTACGAAATTTAAATTGCCGAGGCAGCATAATGATATGCCGTACTACAGGTGCAGCCGAGCCGACCGGCCCATCGGCGATCTCGCAGATCAATCTCTCATCGCTGACCACCGACGCGGTTATTCTGAAGCGAAGTACCCCTTTCAATGCTGCTATCCAGGTATCGACATCAAGCTGATCGCTGCTGAGCCATATCCCGCACTCATCAAGAATATTATTGAAGGCGTGCAGATACTGCCACCAGTTAATGCCATCGTATGAGACCTGCAGAAAATAGCCCAGCGACTTACGGTTCTTGTCTGTGGATAAGCTCGGCCAAAAACGTCGGCGTCGAACGAAATTATTGCTCTGAAAAATCTTGGAAAAGCCGAACGCCTCGCCCTGATTGTATGGAGCATTGCTGTAGTCGCCAGCTTCGTTTAAGCACCATTTGCGATATACATCCTTGACCTTATAGAAATCAGGATTGGTAGAAGGCGAGAATTTTTCATAATCTGTGTCCTCATCAGCGGGGTCCCAGGCCTTAACCAACTCGAAAGTTGCTTCGTAGACTTTGAAGTCACCCTGGCCTATATATTTGTGCGTTACAGGCCAGAAGTTTTTCTTGCTGGAAATGGTAGCGATATTTGTCATTGAGGTGCTAAGCTGCTTGCCCCTTTGCTGACAGTCCAGTTCAACTACCCTGCCGGTGTCGTTTTTATAAAATATAATTGCCTGTCTGGGACCGGTCTCATCAAGTCTGGGGGCAAACTTGAACTTCAGTCCAGCACGCTCACAGCAGTGATGCAGAGCTTCTAATAAATTCAACCCGGTGACATCAAGATCACGAATGCTCTGGTTCTCGGTCAGTGCCCGCAATTGCTCAATCTTGGGCGTTTGCAAACAGCCTACAGGCAAATATTCGCACAGCAGATAATCAATTATCTCTGCTAAGCTAAAGAATCTGCTTTGCGATGCCTCGGCACAAAAGACTGTGTAACTTTTACCATTGACTTCTGCCTGACTAAGACTAGCATTGGCCTTACCGTCGGCATTAAATATCGTATCCATACCAGCTAAAAACAAGGTTGTGTCATCTGAACCGGTGATGCGCTGGCCGTAGACTGTGATTCGTGAAAGAGTCGCGCTGAAGTCCTTAGCTATAATTTCTATATTTTCGCTGTTGGAGTCTAATCTTGTCTCGATGCCTTCAATGTGGCCTTCAAATATAGACAGGCTAAAGGTTGCTGCGCCGGGTGGGGTGCTGTTGTAAATCTGTCGAATGCAAATGGATTTTCCCATAGCAAATTTGGTTTCTACCTGCTCGGCAGGCATCCAGTTTGCGTCTTGCTGGGTAGCGGGATTATAAGCCAATCTGGCCCAGCTAAATTCCGGCCAACCGCTGCGTACAACCTCCATCACCACAAGTTCCGGACACAAAGCTCCATCGAACAAAACTGAAACCATGGCGCCAGGAAGCGTCAATTTTGTTTGAGCAGATTGGAAAAAGTCAATTCTGTTAGACATAATTCGTATCTCGTTACTCGATACTCAACGAGTATCAAGCACCAATGCATTAGATAGTTTCGACATTTAAAATGTTGATCGCATCGGGGCTGGTGTCGTTAAGCTGAATTGACAATTGGGCCGAAGAGCTATTCTGGATACCACTGGCATCTTCAGCCCTTATAGCAAATAAATACTTGCCTACCGCCAGTACGTCACCTTGGTAGCTGTAAAACTTCCGACCTCGGTAATTAATTGTGGCGATAGGATTTTCATAGTCGATCTGTCCTATTCCACCATCGTAATAAACTTTGAAACACTCAGGCTTCGACTTTTGTTCAAGAGGACTGTAGAACCAGACAAGCTGAACTTTATTACCGTCCATCTGACCAGCTCTCCAGGCAAATATATGATTAGGCAAAGGTTCAGCTAAATTGCCTTCAGCATCTATTGCCACCTTGACAGCTGCATATAAAGTTAGTTCCTGGTAGCCGCAATTATTGAGCCGTCGAACAACATAAAAATAAGTTGAACTGTTATTTTGCGGGACATAGTCGGGTAGTGACATTGATTCGGCGTTCTGTTCAGATACAGACAGAATGTTCGTGAAATCTATCTTCTCCATGGCAGTACCGCGATAAAGCACTGTGCAGCCATTTGGTCTCATCCAAAACCATCCGCAGCTCATTACTGTACCGAGCTTAAACGCATTTGCGGTAATGCCGTTAAATAGAGCATCTGTCAACCACTGTCTCTCTATTTTCAGGATCTTACTTAGCCAAGGACCGCGATAACTCAGCATCAATTTGCCTGATGAGACTGATGATGCGTCTGCTGAGCCGCTAAGTAAGGCTTCTCCTACTATTTTCATCATAGCCGTGACATCGGTGGCAGCAGCCGAAAGGCCCTTGATTCTTCTGGTAAGTTTGGCAGCAGCAGCTGCGCTCGATTGAGCTCCTGATGTCCCTGCTAGATTAATTGTCGGCACAAAAAGAAATGTTTGTCTGGTCTCTTGCTCAAACATGCAGAACGGCTCTCGGCATAACAGAGATGCTTCTACATCAGTAAGCGAACGACCATAAATAACAACATTTGAAAACTTCCCACCAGTGTATCTCCCCTCGCCATCTGATGTAGCTATTCGCAAACCGCTACTTGTAAGTGAAGACAAATTTGTAAAAGAGTTATTGTAAACTTCCCTGCCGTCTCGATAAAGCTTAAATCTTTGATTCTTGGTGTCTCGGACGAAGACAAAAACATGCCAGCCATCCGATATACCATTCTCTAATAAGGCATTGTTAGCGAAAGAACCAGTCTCATCACCTACATCATAATAACGAACTGCTGCAGGCTGTGACGAACTACCCGTTACAATTGCCCAGCAATTTGGATTACTTGCTGAGCTATTCCAGTTGGCATCAAGGATTATCCCGCTATAGGGATGACCTGATACTTTAACAAGTGGGTATTTAACAGCCCACACAATAGAGAAACTGTCAGTCTCGAAATCAAATAAACTGTTCGCAGGTACAGAGCCATATTGACTATAGTCGCCTCCATCATTAAAGTATATGCAACCGCCATAATTTCCTTCTGCCCAAGCCGGACTATTGTGGAATGTGCAAGTAAGTCTATTTACCAAATCAACGACTAAGTCCCCTCCGAATTCATTGAAAGGCCAACAACTAATCAGACCACGAGCAAAAGGACCGCTCTTGCTTAACTGAATACCACGAAATGGTTTAAGTATAGGCATAATCTATTCTCTTACCTATGCCGTGATGTAATTCCACCTTTGACACTTGGCTGTGACGGTTATCGTGTCCGTACTGCCGGAACGGTAGCAGTAAAGCTTAAAGCGAGCCACATCTTTGACGATGAAGCTGACTTGATTGGGGTCGCTGTCATTGTCTATCTCGAAGCTATACAGAGGCGTATCATCATAGTTAGTTCCGTCCAGAGAGCCTCTTACCTCGACTACCAGATTATCTGTGGGGCCGGCGGGAAAATCCGCCTCAACCGTAACATGGGCACCCTCCATTCCATCAGTTTCAAAGTCGACATCGCTCGACCATGTGCCGGTGGTGACGCTGGCTGCATTTATGATAGTTTCTTCACTCTGCCAATTTTTCTTAATCGTTGCCATGTTTTGACTCCTTTTTCGTAGGATTCGCTATGCTCACCATCTTTTTGTTGGTGTGCAATGCACACCCTACCGAAATGCTTAATCAAGTGACACATTCAAATCCCCTGCGGCGAATCTTGCCTTATCGCCGCTGACAATCGCTCTGGATTGGCTCAATGAGCCGTGACAAAGCATGTTACCACCGGTTGCAGTATCAAATAGAGCAAAGTGAGTTATCGTGCCCCAACCTCCGGTAGCCTCAGGGAAAATGAGCTCATTGGTGTTGTCAATAGAGCCAGCAGAAGCAGTACTCCAGTCGTCCGATTCTGTCTCGACACGTGCATAGCCGTTGCCGCTCGGCTCAGCCAGACCTGATGCGTCATCGAGCGGATCGGCGGTGGATAATCCCACATAAATTGTTGGCGGCGTATAATCACCTTTGTTGAAGATATGTTCCAGGATTTTGTTCTCCCAGTAATTACTGAAACTGCCCATCATATAACTCCTTAATTATAAAGAAGTTAATTATTTGATTAGCGAATTGGTAATTCATTCGCTAATTCTCTAATTCACCCAGTTAACCCGGCATCCTTGTAATACTCGATTCATCTTCACTTGGCGCCAATGTCAAAAGAACCGTCTGGCCATCATCATCGTAATAATCGATCGCACCGGTTGATTTATTCTGGACGGCTTTATTGACAAGAATCTTGTCGACGGTCAATTCACCACTGCCGTGCCAGATTATTGCTCTTGTTCCGACAAGAGTGTCACCATCAGCCGGATTGTCACCGGCCTGCAAAAACGCCTGGATTGTATAACGACCGGCAGGGACATCGATATCAAAGCTACCGACATATCTGCTGCCGTTTTTGTCGGTAAGAGACAGGTCGTAATAATCAGCATTATGGCCGTCCGTCCCCCAGTCCTCAAACGTCTCTGCCAATGGATTCCAAACCTGCCCGGCAGTATTGCGAATAACAGCGTAAACCGTATTGCCGGAAACATAATCTATGTGTATTTCGTAAGCCATATTGATTCCTATTCTCCTAAAATCCCCAAATAAATTTGGGGGCTATACAACTTTTACACATCCTTCGTGTTCCAGGTTTCGGTCCAATTGGATGCGAGCACATCATACGTAGAAGTAGCAGCGTCATAAGACCAGTGTGTACCTTGTAGATGGTTGCCGTTCAGTACGCACAAACTTGATGTTGGCGAGTCCCAACGAACACAAGCGCCGCTTACGTTCGTACAGCCGACGATGTGATTGTTAATTACGTGCATGTTGTTAACTGTTCCAGAGATTTCCAGACCCTTCCATCCATAGTTATTCAGAATATTAGCGGCGAAACGGATGTTGGTGAGGGTTCCGGAAAACAAAAATCCTTTCTCGTCATTGCCGGCATCCAGTGTGCAGTGGAAGATGTTATCACTGATTATCGCCCTGGTATTGGAATTCGCCAATCGTCCAGCGCTAACTTGGTTATTTACCGTGTTACCAACAAAGACCACGTCCTCGGTATAAGCAGCCTGCAGCCCATAGAGAGTCGTATTGGTCGTTCCGATTATTGCATTATTGGCCACGGTAATGTTGATTTGCGGAGTGTTAGCCAGACCTTTTACAAACACACCGCTCTCGCAATTGCGCACCGTGTTTGAATCAATAGATACATTGATACAACCAAGCTTATCGGTATGAGTAGAGACCTGTATGCCGTCGGTATCACAGTTTTCGATTGAATTGCCGCTGACCGTGACATCACGGGCGCCATCCTGGACTTCAATGCCGTTTGGTGCGCCGTAGCTTTTGCCACCCTTACCGGAGTCGGTGATATAGTTGCCGTAGCAGCTACAATTGTAAGTTTCTTCATTGATTCCGATGCCGTCATCGCCGGAATTGTGGATACGATTGTTCGCAATCGTTACATACGTACAGAACTCAGTCCTGATGGCGACTGTCCAGCCGTTCACGATCGTCAGGTTTTCGAGGGTCAAATTCTCAACGGTATTGAATCCGACAGTCCAAATAGAATCGGCGCCATTGCCCCTATTGTCTTTATCGCCGTCGATGTACATGTTACTGATGATAATATTTTTATTGCCTGTTGGGTGACGTTGGGCAAATGTATAGTTGCAGTCATTGGTAATCATAGTCTTATCGCTGACGGATGTATCAAAGGCAAGCTTGGTTGCGGTTCCTTCGCCTGCGAGCGTGACGTCCGACGGGATTTTGATGGTATCAGCGAGCGTGTAACTGCCGGCCGACAGGAAGACCGTCCCTCCGCCGGCGGCCTTTACCTGTGATAGTGCTTCGTTTATCTCGACGTCGTCTGCTGTGCCGTCACAGACGTAATCGGCCTGGAGCTTATGTCTATCGGATGAGTCGGCTGCCGCTACAATTACGCTGACGGTTCCGCCAGCAGCGCCTGGAACCATAAAGTTGTAACCGGTCCGATTGTCGGTAATCGATATGATGTCTCCTCCGGATGTTGTCACCACCGCAAGGCAAATATGAGGTGTTGTCGCTATATCAGGGAAGCTGTCATATTCGTCGGTGACGAGATTGCCGGTTGAATCCAGATAGACATAAATATTTTCCTTGTCGTCGGCTAAAGTATTACCGGTGGAACCTTCATAGCTGACAAGTTGTGTGCCAAGCCAGAATTTGCCTGCCTTTACGCCTATATCGAGACCGCCCTCATCGAAGACCCGCAGGTCGTTAGCCCGTCGCGTTGCCAGAAGCAACCGATACAGCAGTTTCCTGAAGTGAAGATAATAAGGCGATGTTCCTGTTGGTATATACTCAACGCCAGTCTCGCTGTCGGACTGAATATTCAATAATTCATTGTCTGACGGATATACCTCGGCCATAATGTTCTCCTTTTATGAACTCCGTGATAAATTGTGACGATTTTCACTACGTTATTTTCAACACCAGTTGATTTGTTTGTTTATTAAACGAGGCGATACTTAGATGCTCGACAGGTTTCGCAAGTGGAGTCACCGTGACCTGCCTGGTTTCGCTGATGCTCAAGCAGCCAGCAGGATCAGTAATCCTGACGGCGAATTTATAGATACCCGCCGGCAGCGACGGACTTATCCACTCAATCGTATCGGCGTCGAAGCCGAACATGCTGTTGCCGAAGCTTCCCTTTGCGAACCCAACCGCTGCTGCACCGTCGTATCCGAAATCATTCAAGCCGAAGCCAGCCATTGCAAAGCCCGCCTTATCCAACCAGCTCGGCCAGATTCTTAAAGGCATTTCGTTGAGTGCACTGCCGTAGTCGATTTCGCCGGTACCGTTGTCGAAAAATATGTCTGCCGTTGCTCCGATCAGCAGATTCTGTTCGCGCAGCAGAATTATCTTTACTCGGTTGCTTGGGACATAAGGGATGTTGATGTCACTACTAAAATCAATGTGTGCATATTTTGGCTCAACAGCAAAGACCTCGATACGGACAGGCGACTCAGGAGAAGCAGGAATTTGAACAATCTCCTGCCTTTGCCGGCTATCGACGGTCGCACCTGCGTATCGCCCATTAACATAAATCTGATGGTGCTTATCGCTGTGGTTAGAGTGCCACTTTATAAGTGCTATTTTTGGTTCTGCGACGTATCTGCCGTCGGCCCAGATACCGCAGGGAAGCTCAAATGCTCTTACCGATTCTATGCCTGTGCTTGTAAGTGACATTACATTTTCTTTTGTTTAATCCCCCAATAAATTGGGGGGCTAAATATCTTATGTTAATTGCGTATAAACAATTTCGTAATCGACGGCAACACCAACTCCAGTAGTGCGCTCGTTGCTTATCTTGAAAACATCCATCCTCAGATTATCTAACTGACGGCCGAGGTTGGTTACGAGCTTATGAGTGTCACCATCCATAAAGGCTGATATATTGGCAATTCTCTTATCCAGAGAAGTCCTGCTTTTGGTTTGCAGAACACCCTTTTGCGTTATTACTCTATTGCGTTGACCAAGGTCAATATTTAGTACACCATCCAGTCCTGGCACAGCCTTTTCCATTGAAGCCCTGCTGAAACTGCCCTGTTGGATTTGAAAATCCTGCTCATCAAATAGAATCTGTCCATCTAAAGTGATGCTCATTTGTTTTACCCTTGTAAGTTAATCCCGCACCAATCTTGTGGATCCGCCAATTCTGGTGACATCGGCTATGCCGTCATTACCAGCATCGATACTCAACCGAGTCCGTTGCTTTGCCTTCTCGAAAAGCTTTTGATAGTGCTGGCTTTTTTTCCAGAAGTTCTCATCATCGGCCTTGTTAGCTAACATCGCGTACACACTTGAGATAACAGCAAAGACCGACGCCCTTTTTAAGACATCGATATCCATAATATCCTGTATCTCTATACTGCTGGCAGGATTGCCTGGCCTGATACCGAAGTGTTCTGTCAACTGAAAAGCAACCTCATTGGCCTGTGGATTAAATGTGCTGATGCGATAGATTATATCGGTAGCTGCCGGTGGCGCTATCGGTTCACCGTCCGAATCTGCCTTGATAACGGAAATTGTAAGCTGCGTAGTTGAGTCCACAGAAACAATCTCATAAGCCCCATCCAAGATTCCATCAGAAGATTGAAGATATATGGCTCCACCTGCCGAGACTTGAGCGCTTACAAAGTCCGCGTTGCTTGCGGTAAATGTCGTGCTGGCAAGTGTTCCAGACGTACCTGCCGCCAGAACCTGTCCCGGTAGATGCAATTCTCCAAATAGTATCGGCTCGTATCTCAGGATATCAACATCGTTTGAGAAAGTGACCATTTGTCTTCTCCTTAGTTATTGGTAACTGGTAATTGGTAATTAAGATTTGTCTATAACATTTAACCAATCACCAGTTACCATTTAACCAGTCTTCAATTCGTTGAGATAGAAATCTTACGGGTATAAAAAATCTGTGTGTATTTATCTCACAGGTTTAACTTGTGCTCAGGTCACGAATAAAGCCGTGTGCCGCCTCATTCTTTAGCTCCAGTGTGTACTCGCCAATCAGTTCGCCACACTCATAATCACCGCCGCTGGCAAGAGGTTTGAAGTGAAAGTTGCGACCGGCTAACGGCAGCACACTAATGCGTGACGAATCCAAAAGCAGTACAGCATCCTGTGGCATCCAACGCGTGGTTATAATCCTGCAAACGCCAAAATCGCTTTCGTAAATGCTCACCATATTGGTGAAAGTAGTATCGTTGGCTGCGTAGCTTCGGCTGTTGGCGCAAAAGGCGTTAATCCTTCGCTTCTGAAAGCCACCAACCACAATCAGATCAACGTTGCCATTACTGTTTTCCCAGATTGCCCGCAGAACATAATTAATCATGGCCTCATCGAGGTCAGTTCCAGTGGGAAAGCCGCTGTCCCCAGTGTGGAAGACGTTGGTCGCCAAGTGTTGAATTATGCTTTTCATCGAGCGTCTAACGCTGGCGCTTCCCTGTGGATTAGTAGCTGGCTGGCCACCGTTAATCACGGTGTTCTCTAAGTCACGGAGCAGCTCGCGCAGCCGTTCCTGCTTTTGGCAATCCATCTCGTCGGCAAGGCCCAGTTGACTTGCGGCCATATCAGTACCGCTGACCTCCACCGCGGCGGTAAATAACTGCGTATAGTTGCCGCACCTGATACGGTTGGTGAACCGTACGCTGGGCTTATCCGACCCTTCCAGAGCGGCGTTTCCAAGGATGTTGATTACCTGGTTGTCGGCCAGATTTTCAGGCGTTGTTCCCGCATAGCCGCGAACCACTGTCATCGTGTCGCTGTCAACGCCCGTTACTAACATCAATTCCTCTGAGCCTTCGACCTGTATCTGGTCGCCGACGCGGAAACGGCTTCCATGATCTACATCAAACTCGGTATCACCAGCCGGATCGGTCCAGCTGCTGTCGTTGATGGCGTCTTTATTGGGCAGAAGCTCATCCTCCAGCCACTCGTGATGTGTGCTGGTCGTCTCTCTCATCGGGTCTCCCAGAGCGTCCAACAGCGGCGTCTCGTAAGGCGAAATTATTCCAATCAAATCCGATACGTCCTCAGCCAACTCCGGCAGGGTCGTACCCGCTGAATAGGTTGCTTTTCCTGTAAAGGACATGATATATCTCCTTTTCTTTGGTGATCCCCCCAGTAAACTGTAGGGCTAAACTGTTTTTCACTTACAAATAATTTCTTCGAAGTTTCAGATACTCTTGTAAATCCGTTCTGCTACCGGTCATTGCGGCTTTCTTAGCCGCTCTTTCAAGAACCGTATGGCTGTTTTGCACTCGCTCTTTTGCGCCTGCGGTCTTTTTAATCGCTGGCGCATAAGTGTCTTTATGATGAAACAGATATTGCTTTTCCTTCTTCAGTTGCTCTATGATATCATCGATGTCCGCTCCGTTGTCACTTTCAATTCTTGCTTTGACAGTCAATACCGCCGTCTCCAAATCCACGGTACCGGCAGCAGTTAATTTGCGTATCAGGTTCTGCTCAAGCTGAATCTCGTTTAGCTGCTCTGATATCCGGGCAGCATCAGACTTAGCCTGTGAAAGCTGCTCACTTAAATCTTCGACCTGCTTCTCGGCACTCTGCGCCCTTCTTCGATAACGGATAGACTCCGCTACCGGAACAAGTTTTGTGTTGTCAGTTGATTGCTCTGTGTTATCCGACACAAATTCTTGCGAATCAGTCGCTTTCATAAAGAACTCCTTGTTATTTGAACCCCGCAATAAATTGCGGGGCTAAATATTCTGTTTAGCCTTTGCCGGAACGGCGACGGTTTTAATTCTCGTATCCCAGTTCTCTTAACACTTGCTCAGTTGGCACGCCAAGTTCCTTCTTGATTTTGGCTTCGTTGAGCTTCTCGGTCATATTCTCCGGCAGTGGGCTCGGAAAAAGAACATCGATCTCTCTGTCGGCTCTGTCGGTGGCATAGATGCCGGCCGTATCGAGTATCGAAAGAAGCATTCGACAGATGCGTTTCAGGCCTTCGCTGTAGGTAAACCTTTTTCGCTCATTCTTCGAAAGCATTCCCATAAGCGTCAGCTTCAGGGCCACAGCGCTTGTAAGGTTGCCGATTTTGTCCTTCAAAACACCCGCTACCACAGGCGTGACACCGCTGACCTTATCCATTGCCTCTCTGATTTCGGTGATATGCATGTTTTCGCTGGGCACTTCCGCCTCTCCGCCGAACTCCTCAATAGTTGCATCCGGATTGTCGGTGTGCCACATCCGACCTGGTGAGACGGGCCTATCCTCGAAGCCTTCTATGCCTTTGCCTAAATACATTTTGAATGACTGAAAAGTAATTCTATTGGCTCTGTCACTGAGGCGGGTATTCAGTTCATCCTGTAGAGGTATCAAAGGTTCAACGTCACTTAGTCCCTCGTAATAATATGGTTGAGCGATGTTCTGAATGTGGACGACCGGCAGAAATCCCCACTTAATCTCACCCTGAGCGGTAAGGTTTCCATCCTCATATCTTTGCCAGGCTGAGTTTGAAATGATCTCTGTCACCGCTACGACCTGGCGTGTATCACCGCCGGTGCTGCCCCACGAGAAGATCCTCGAAAGAAAAGAACTGCTTTTGTTCAGATCGTTTTTCTTTTGATAGAAGTGCTGGACGTAATATTTTATCTTTTTGTAGTCGTCTTCATCCAGGACAGGCAGTGCCCTCGGCGCCTCAATCAGCTCCAGTTCGATTGTTTGTGCCGATTGCAGTACGTCTTCGAAGGAGTCCGCTGTGAGCGGATTGGAGGTGGAGAAGGTTTGCTGTAGAATTTGGTCGCCAGGCCTGACGAGACAATCGACAAAGCCATAGACGCTTCCGAGCACCGCCATATCCTGGAAAAAGCCGATAGCGCCGTTAGCCGCGAACACAGCCTTTAAGATGGTTTCAATTTCTGCACGTTTACGGCTGTCCGGCGATTTGGAAATGAAACTGACCGGTTTTCCAAACAGAAAATCCACGCCGGCGTTTATTCGCCAGGCGATGTCGTTTTCGATGACGACCTCTTTTCGCTGCACATCCTTGACGGCTTTTGCACCGAAGATGTCACCATTTGCGGTATGTACAAGCCCCGTTATTCTGGCGGGTAGGCCGTATTCCTGTGCCTGTACATAGCATCGGCCCGCTTCGCTGACCTTTCTGTCGTAGGCACTTAGGCCGGTTACATCATATGTGGGATTTGCGTAGTACTGCCAGAGTTTGCTGAACTGTGTCTGAATATTCGGCGATTGTTCATCAATAAGCCACTCGATGTAATCAGCCTTTATTTGTTGGTCGTTGAAGATTCGCAGGTCAAAACTCATTCGTTTTTCTCCTGTTTTTGAGCTCGTGCTACGTAGCGAAGCTACTTCGCAGAGTAGCAATGGTTTTTCAACCGTGGCGATTTCAATCGCCTCCCATAATTGGGCTGAACCTGCACGATTGATGCGAAAAAAATGGTTTTTTTCGAAATGGGTTTCGAGCTAAGTAGTTGCGGGTAAGGGAATAAAAAATTTTTTCAAAAAAGGGATTTTTGTTTTAAACTACCTGCTCATTTGGTTGAAAATTTGGGGTGGAGAACATATATTTCGACGTTTAGCCGTCGCCGCGACAGCGACGGGAAAAATACCATCCCTCGTTCCTTTTTATTCCGTATCTTCTTTTTGTAGAAGCTCGATAATTTCGGCCTTTGTGGGCAAGGACTCGATAGAGCCGAATTTCGTGCAGGCTAAAGCACCCGCCGCCGAGGCGAACTTGGCTGCTTCTTTTATGTCGTCTCGCCACTGTGGACTTTCAGCCTTCACGGCACAATATGCAGCCAGCGCGCCGGCGAAGGCGTCGCCTCTTCCGGTCTGGTCAACAAGGTCAACCTCAAAAGCTGGTATATGATAGGCACTAAACCTATTAATAACCATACAGCCGCGTTTGCCCATAGTTATCACGGCTGAACCGGCGCCACGTGCAACTAATTCGGAGCCGATGAGCTTGGCAGCGTGAATGTCGGCGGATTGTTCGGCAATGTCGGCAGCTTCATCAAGATTCGGTATCAAAACATCAGCCGAAAAATACTCGATCGGTAGGTCACCTTCCAGTTCAACCATGGACGGATTCCGATCTATCGGTTTAGCAGGATTGAGAATCAGTTTTACCCCGTGTAGTTCCGCACAGCGAATGGCGGCTACGATTGCATCCTGGGGTAGTTGGCCGTGAATCAGGCACACGTCTGCATCGGAGATAATCTGCTCAGCGGTTTCAATGTCCTCCGGCTGAAATGCGCAGTTCGCACCGGGGTATGTGCAGGTGGCATTTTCACCCTTTGCGTTAACCAGCGTAACGACTACGCCGGTATTCTTAGCCTTGACAGTGTAGATGAAGTCGGTGTTGACTCCAAAGTCGGCCAGGATTGTCTTTGCATGGTGTGCGAATGGATCACCACCGACTTTGCTGACCAGATACACATCGCAGCCACACAGAGCGGCCTGCACAGCCTGATTGGGGCCGGGGCCGGTAGGTGTATACGAAAGAGCGAAGCCGTTGACGCTTTGGCCAGGCGTGGGTATTTGTGGGCACTTTATCGCCATATCAACGTAAGTACCACCGATTACAACTACCTTCGGAGTTCTTGCCGTCATTATATTTCTTGCTTATCCCCTTTTTATTACCCACAAATAAACTTGTCTGACGACGGTCAAGATTTGGGGCTAAATACTATTTTAGACCCGATTTTACTCGGGGTTCAAAATCGCTACACGAGTATAACCGCTAAACTACCTAATGCAATTTTTTTATAGAAATTGTTCATCTTCAAACATTTATCCGTCTCTGACGGCTTTGTCTATTAACGATGGTTAACTCGGTATGAGGGAGTGCTGTTAATACAAATAAAATAGTTCTATAATCTACGAAAAACAAATAATTTTCGTAAATTATTAAATTTATTCTTGACAAAAGTTTAGTGTGTAGTTAATATTACTATTATGTTAGATTGTTATCAAACTTCCAATGTTAATAATAATGAATGTTATGATATTGCCGACCTGCTACGACATAGGATAAAGCTTCTCAGCGGAGAAGATAAGTTATTGATGGTAATGCACTTAGAAAAAGGTAACAGCTTCCGACAAATGGCAAAACTTGCTGGCGTCCATGAAACAATTATCGCCAGAAGAATACATAAAATCACCACGCGCCTGCTCAAGGGCGAATATATAACATGCCTGCGAAACGAAAACAAATTTAGCGCAATCGAATTGGCTATCGCAAGAGAATATTTTTTGATCGGCTTGTCTATGAGGGAAATCGCCAGGAAACGACAAATTACATACTACCAAGTTCGTAAAATTCTAAGAAAAATCCGGCAGATTAATTCTGCCAATCGGCAACTCGTGCTACGTAGCAATTCGCAGAGTAGCATTTGAGTAGTGGACGTCAACTATACCTATATACTCAGTCTCGAAAACGCTCTGTTTGCCCAGCCCAGCAGACAAACATGGGCAAATAATGGGCAAAGCTGCTCAGGTCTGCCGTATGTTCGGCTTAACCGCTGACAGACTCGATAAAAGAAGTATCACCCACAGTTGTAAGTTAGAAATCAACGAGGGTAACATCGTGTACATTACAGGGCCATCGGGCACAGGCAAAAGCGTGCTGCTAAAAGAGTTGGAGCGGTCCATCCCTGAGTCGGACAGGGTAAATCTCGATCGGATAGAGCTGCCAAACGATAGAACTTTGATTGATTGCATTGAAGGAGATTTTCTCACAAGTCTCAAAACTCTTAGCTTGGCGGGTCTTAACGATGTCTTCTGTATCCTTAACAGACCTGCCAACCTCAGTGACGGACAGAAATACCGGTTCCGCCTTGCAATGGCTTTAGCTGCAGAAAAGAAATTTATATTTGCAGACGAATTCTGCTCGAACCTCGACCGCCTGACCGCAACGGTTATAGCGTTCAATGTTCATAGGTTTGCAAAGCGGAACGGAACCATATTTGTCCTCGCCTCCAGTCATGGCGATTTTCTGCTGGATCTGCAACCCGATATTATTGTAACGAAGGAATTGTCGGGCGAAACGCAGGTAATATATAAAGACACAAAACGAAGGTTAAAAATATAAAAAATCCTAAATCATGAACAAACTCAAATGACCAGAAACCAAACCAACGAAACAAAATGTTCGGTCTGTAAGAAATTACATATTGTCGAAGGCAGTCTCGGTGATTACAAGGCTCTTGCGTCCTACCATTATCGTGACAGTAGAATCGGGCCTTTCACAAATATTTTCACTTTAAAGGGCGATATCAGTAAAACGGTTGGTGTTATCGTCTATACAATACCCCGTCCGGCTTTGGAACTTCGTAACATAGCCACGGACAATATGTTCGTCGGTTTCGACAGAAGCACTCAGCTTGCGTTGGTCAATAAATACATCCGCTGTATTGGCAGGGTCATTATCGAGCCGAGGTTTCGCGGTTTGGGTTTGGCCAGCCAATTGGTGCGTGACACAATGCCGCAGATGCAGATGCCTATTATCGAGGCTCTGGCGGTAATGGGATTGGTAAATCCGTTTTTTGAAAAGGCAGGAATGACGGCCTATACTGCAAAGCTACCGGCCCGGTGCGTTCAGTTCGTAGAAGCCCTAAGCTTGGTCGGTATCGAACAGACAGAGTTTATCGATGAAAATCGGGTGCATCGAAAGATCAAACAGTTGCGGTGGCAAAAGGCAAACTTAATTGAACGGCAGATTCAATTGTTTCTGCAGAGTTATGGTAGACGCCGTAATATGCAGCCCGGCCTTGAGCGAACAAGATTCATTCTTACTAAACTGACTGAAAGACCCGTTTATTATATTTGGTTCAATCCACGTTTAGCCCCCCAATCCTTCAACAATGCCCAGGACAGGTTTATTAGGGGATTCAACAAAAATGACAATGAATAACGAGATACAATCAATCATCATCGACAGACTTGTTCCCCATCCAGATAATCCTAACCGGATGAGTAAGGCCAACTTTACCAAGCTGATTCGTAACATTAAGCTCTCCGGCCGATATGAACCATTGGTGGTTCGGCCTTGCCCTGATAAGCCGGACTATTTTCAGATAATCAATGGTCACCACCGTTGGCAGGCTCTGGTGCAGCTCGGCTATGAGCAAGTCGACACGGTTGTTTGGGAAATCGACGACCAGCAAACGGATGTTCTTTTAGCCACGCTCAATCGCCTCGCTGGCTCGGACGTCCTCGACAGGAAGATCGCGTTATTGGCTCGGCTGAATGATAATATGCAGTCCCGCGAGCTGGCTAAGCTTCTACCAATGAATGCTAAGCAGATCGAGCGGCTAACTAATCTTAAAGATTCTTTACAGCGAGCATCGAGAATTGAGCATCGAGAATTGAGCTTTGCGAATCCGCTGGTTTTTTTCGTAAATGACAAGCAGCAAAAGGTAATCGAAAGCGCGCTGTCGTTTGCCGGACAAGCGAAAGAATTAAAAACCAAGGCTGCCACAAATGCTGCCGCGTTGACGGAAATCGCAGAAGTTTATTTAGCTGGAAGGGGGAAAATCCTTGGTAAAACATGAGGTTAAATAAATGTATATGAAAATATTCAGCCCCCAGTTTTATTTGGAGCTATTTTACGTAATCTTTTACATGATTTTGGAATCGAGCAGTTAATGTAACGGTGGGCTGTGCCTACTCAACTCTAAATCGGCACTGCAGGATTGCCGGTTAAAGATGGAAATAATAAATGAGCAGAGTAAAAAGTCGCAGATCTGCAGAGACGGGATTGAGTAAAAAACAGTTGGCGGTGATTGATGATTTGTTCGCTGGTGAGCTTGACGAGCAGATGGTGTTGGATAAAAACAATATTAGCAGAGCCGTCTTCGGCAGATGGCTGGCTAATGAACATTTTATCGAACAATTCAATGAGCGTATCGAAAGAAGTTTTCGCCGGAGTCGGTTTATAATTGCACGGTATGCGCCGTTGGCAGCAGCTAAATTAGTGGAGCTTACCGCTTCGGATAAAGAAGAGACTGCTCGCAAGGCGTGTTTAGACATTATTTCAATGGGTTCGCCTGGTTTAGCCGGCGCATCCTTCGACTTGGCTCAGGACAGACCTGTGGTGCCGGTCGATGTCGGTTCATCATCGATGGAGGGGCAGCCGCAGTTATCCCCCGAGACCGCCAGCAAAATCCTTGCTACTCTGGCCGAGGAAGAGGGTTAAACATCCTTATTATACTTTTCGGCCCAAAAGTAAAATAAGGACACCCAATATTAAACGAAAATATAATAAGACGTAAGCATTTGCAGATTAGGGTATTATATGAAAAGAAGGATAGTATCGAGCAGGATCGAAATAAAGTTTATGTAGCCGATGAGGTCCTGGATGTTATAAACAAGTCCTTCTCAGAGACGTGATAAACTGTGTGAAGGCTTCCGGTGATGGGGATTCAATTATCATCTGTTCACCGGTCGGCAAAGAAAAAGAAATTTTTTCAGCGTGCAACATCAAACGCTTACTCGTCGCTTGTCTCTTGTTGCTCGTATCTCTTAGGCCATAAAGCGGGTCGCCAACTATCGGATGGCCGATACTGTAAAAATGCACACGAAGCTGATGCCGACGACCTGTGACAGGATGTGTACGAACAAGCGTATAATCACGGAACCGTTCGATGACCTCATATTCGGTGACACTTGGCTTGCCATGTTCCATATCTACTGCCACTCGGCCGGAGCCGAATTGCCGAATCGGCTTATCTATAGTGCCGCTGTCACCTGCGACACTGCCATGCAGCAGAGCAAGATAAGTTTTTCGGACGGTGTGCCCTGTGAATTGTCGGCACAGACAGCGATGTGTGTCGGCGTTCTTAGCGAAAAGGACTACGCCGCTTGCCTCTTTATCGAGACGATGCACAATATAGATTTTTTGGGGGCATATCAACGAGAGTAGCGCGTGCAGGTTATCTTTTTCCCTGTCCCGCTCGACTATACAGGCCAAGCCCGATGGCTTATCAATTGCGATAATATTATCGTCCTGAAAGAGTATGTGTAACATACATGATATTATAATCCCCCAGTAAGCTGGGGGGTAAATATTTTATGTATTTAGCCCCTCAACTCATTGAGGGGTTCACAACAAATATGTGGAGATAAAACCATGTATGACATTACCAAAGCAGCACACGTGCTTTCCGCACTTCGGCGGACTCGGCCGCAAACGAAAACAGATCTGAAAAACTACGTCAAGGTCTTTTTGGGCATCGATGTCCCCGATAGGAACATCTGTCCCGAACACAATAGCCCTATGGATTACCTTTGGCATAGCTTCTCCGCCGACTTTCCAAAATATTTAGCCCCGCAATTTATTGCAGGGTCTTCACGGGCGACGAGTGACGAGCCACGAGTGACGAAAAACGCCGATTGCGTCGTCTGGGCCAACCGAGCTGGCGGAAAAACGGAACTGGCCGCAGTCGCCACACTTTTAGATTGTATCTTTAAGCCTAACTGCCAGGTCAGAATCTTAGCTGGCTCGGGCGAGCAGGCAGGCAGAATGTATCAATACTTGACAAATTTCCTTCATCGAGGCTACGAAGAGTTTCTCGCTGGTCAGATACGTAAAGAGAGATGTCATTTCGTCAACGGCTCAGCAGTCGAGGTGCTAACGCAATCGCCGGCCAGCGTCCGCGGCCAGCACATTCAGAAGCTCCGCTGTGATGAGGTCGAGCTTTTTGATGAGGACGTGTTCGCAGCAGTGAAATTTACCACACACAGCACGAAAAATCTCGTTGCGGCTATGGAGATGATTAGCACTATACATCGTCCGTTCGGCCTGATGCAAAAGGTAGTGTCCTCGGCTCCACAGCAGGGGACACCAGTATTTAAGTGGTGCTTGTGGGAGGTAATAGAGCAGTGCATCAACCGGAGCTGCTCGCAATGTCCCTTATGGATAGATTGCCGGGGCAAAGCGAAAAAAGCAGGGGGATATTTGAAGGTTGACGATTGCATAACGCAGATGCGGCGGGCCAGCCGAGCTGGCTGGGAGGCCGAAATGCTATGCAGAAAACCAATGCTTGATAACATGGTCTTTGATGAATTCGAGCCGGATGAGTATGTTAAGCCGATCGATTACGATCCGAATCTGCCGTTGTACCGGTCGCTTGATTTTGGTTTTGTCAATCCTTTCGTGTGTTTATGGATACAGGTCGATGTGGATGGTTTGGTGCGGGTGATAGATGAGTATGTTCGCAGCAGGGCGACTGTTGATGTGCACGCTGGCGAGATTAAGAGCCGAACGCCGTGCGACGACGAGGAGGTCGCTGGGACTTTTTGTGACCCGGCTGGAGCTGGCGTCAATGATGTCACTGGCACGAGCGCGGTGCGGGAGCTGCGGGCGATGGGGATAGCTATACGATATAGGCGGAGCAGCATTTTGGAGGGTATTGAGCTCATTCGCAGGGCTATTCGCGATGGAAGTGGCAAAAGTTCGCTGATCATTTCACCGCGGTGTGTGCGTTTGATAGAGGCTTTACAGTGCTATCACTATCCTGAATCTGCAGGTAGCCGGGAGCTGCCGTTGAAAGATGGTGTTTACGACCATCCTATAGATGCTCTGCGGTACTTTTTCGTCAACTACAAGAACCCAGCAAAGACAATATCCAGACGGTATTGAAAAATACTTGGAAAAATCAATGAAATTTAAGGGAAATATTCGAGAAAAAATGTTGAAAAATCCCGGAAAAATCTTAAGAAAACTATTGACAAAAATTCTGGAAGAAGTGGAATATATAAGTTTCGGCGGCTAAGTGATACCAATAGTTTTTTATCAATAGAGTCAGAATCTTTGTATACAAAGTACATAGCGCTACTATTGCAAGATGTATAACTTGCTTATTGGCAAGGACTTAGGTCGCAATGGGGCAATCTAACGATAAATTGCTTGCGAAATTTAGGGAAACCAGGCAAAATAGGTTGCATAATTGATGATAAAATTGGTATACTTTATATGAAGCAAGGACGCTTAAATCTCCGATATAGGGAGGAGGTTTTGGACTATTCGTGCAGCTCTCGAACCTCTTTATTCGCATAACGTAAGGAATAATGAAGCCCAAAGTAGGAAAGGGGTGTGGAATAATGGCTAATAATAAAAAACAAAAAAAAGAAGATATTAAAGAATCCAGACCTCTTAATTCAGAAGAAAAAAAAGAACTTACGGAAAAGGCTCTAAAGCGTGTCAGGGGCTTGCTTGAATCTCTTGAAACGTGGCGGAGTGAATCCCTATCCTCATCCTTCCGCTTTTAGTAGATACAAGACCACACTTACTCTCTCATAACATGTGTAAAAGGCATGTCGTTGGTGATTTCAAATAATTTTTGTTCGTCTTCATATATGTTTCTGGCAATTATAAAGCCTGGTAAGTGGATTGATAAGAAAGAGGTACGGAACTTGGAACTTGTGGGATCGATTACTACCTCTCCCAATCGAAGACGGGATTGACAGAATAATTCCGGGATGCTGACTTCTGTCAGCCATATTTTGTCAGGCATTTTGAGATTATTATAGATATCCTTAACAGAAGAAGAAACGTATTTTTTCTTAAATTCTTTTGAAGGAAGCAACCAAGTCCTCAAAACCAAATCGTCATTTTCAAGATGCTCCCATAGTATATCAAACCAATCACTAACTTTTATATGAATGACCTTCGTTTGTTCTTCTATGTGGGCCAGATATCGTAATCGTTGCTTCCTCACCTTCATTGCACTTTGGATTAAAGTATAAGCGATGGCTTCTGCATCCTCTCCCTTGATATTAGTATTTGGAGGCAAAGGAACAATTACTAACAGGCCATCTTTTTCAAGAGACCAGATAATCTCTTTGGGAATAGTTAAATATGGACCAAAGTTATCGTCTTGTACTATGAAGTTCTGAAGCCAAGTCGTGCTGCAATGATAGTCAATACCTGAAGGTCTTCTATTATAATAAGGTTTATGAGCAATTGCCCACCAAAGTTCAGGTTCAAAAGAGTGGCCAATTACTGTCAAAGCATGCTTGCCAGTGGACGTAGGTATTCCAACTATAATTGGAAGTTTGGATTCTAAGTAATAATATATGATCTTATCTGCAGAAATGGGTCTTTCTTTTCCTTTGCCATACTCATAAACTAAAGGGAAATACCCCATCTTTTTTAGTGCTTCAGAAATCTGAATGGGCAGTAGACCTTCGGATGGGATTAATCTTTGTAGCTCAGGGACAGAAGAGACTGATTCAACAATATTTGCTACAAGATAGGGCTGGTCTTTATTCGTTTCCCTGACTGGTTTGTATTCTGATTGAAACAAAAAGCTGTCCACCATCGCAAGTGCCACATGTGAACAACAACCAAGCTGGCCGTCTTGCTGGATGAAAGGAAATCCAATAACTTCCAAGTGCTGCACATCATCCTTGTCAATTTCTATATCAGCAGAAAAACGCTCTTTGCAGAGAATGAACGACTTTTTCGGGTTATTATTATCTAAAATTGGCCTGATAATAGCAGCAGAAACTTTGTGGTTCTCAAGAGGACGTAATACGCAATAACCTAAGTAGAATTCCTGGTAATCAGAAAGATTACAAAGGCTCTCTTTTTTTAAATGGCATGAAAAGAAGTGGATTCTTTGGGCTACTCTCGGCGGTTTATTGAAGATCTTGCTATAAAAAAGGTCGTATTCACTTAACCACTCATCATCCTCGTAATTATTTTCTAATAAGATTGTCCTGCAATCTTGGCATAACACAATTTGAAAAATACGTTTAAGTGGAGGATCAGAACCAAACCTCCTCGTAAGTTCAAAAAGTGCACATGATTGATCTGTTATTTGAAGAATATCATCTTCGCCAATCACTAGGCTCTCCCACTCGTGTCTTTTAGGGTTTTAGACATATTTAATATATATTTTACATCGTGATGAGGAAGAATCAATTTAATTTATTTTGATTTTGGATTAATTATTGTCATTTTTGAGTTACTTTTGAATAATTGTGTTTACGACCATCCTATCGATGCCCTGCGATACTTTTTCGTCAATTACAAACACCCAAGAGAGATCACAAGCAGAAGGTATTAATAGTAAATATGTAAATAAATGAGGGAGTAAAATTTGCGCATAAAAAAAGACAGGGCCGAGGTGCGGAGGGAGAGGAAAAGCGAGATAACCTCAGCCCTGTTGTATGCTTATTTAACTAATCTTATTCGCAAACTATACAGTTTTTGACAATAATTGTTCGTAAGTTCAACTGCACAACTCAAGTCCGATAAAAAACCTAAATTAAAAACTACGCAAGTTGAAATATAACCAATAACCATTATATACACTGATTCAGGAATAACAAGTCAAATTTGATAACAAATTTGAAATATTTTTCTTTCTTTTTTTGCAAAGCAACTAAGCATCGCAGGAAGATGTTTATATAGGGTTTTTATGCTGCATTATTGACGAGATAACGCTTTTCGACTATCTTACGTTGTGCACAACGGCTACGTAAAATTAACAATGTGATAGTGAGATGAGAAAAAACCGGCACCATAAGAGTGGCGGCTAAACAAAGATATTTAGCCCTGCGATCCTTCGGCCTCCCGTAAGGGATGGCTTAGGTCTGCCCTGAGCATAGCCGAGGAGACAAGTTTATCTTGGTGTTATGTTGTAAAAAAAGACCTAAAGTATAGATAGTGATTTTGAAAGAAAAATTATGCTTAAAAGAACACATAATTGTGGCCAGCTTCGACTGGAAGATGCCTGTAAAAGAGTAATGTTGGCCGGCTGGGTCAACTCCTACCGCGACCATGGCAACCTTGTCTTTATCGACCTTCGCGACAGAGAAGGCCTAACACAGCTTGTCTTCAATCCCGACACCCAGCCGGAAGCCCATAAGTTAGCCAGGTCCGTCCGCTGTGAATGGGTCATAGCTGCACAAGGCACCGTTCGGCCCAGAAGCGCCGGTATGGAAAATCCGAAGCTGCCAACCGGCCAAATCGAAGTCCTTGTATACCAACTGGAAATCCTCAACATCGCAAAAACTCCGCCCTTTGAAATTGATAGTGCAGACAAGGTCGGCGAAGAGCTTCGCTTAACCAACCGATTCATCGACCTGCGTCGTCCACAGATGCAAAGGAAGCTGCAGATACGCCACCGTGTTAGTCAGGTTGTCCGGCACTACTTCGACCAACTCGGTTTTTGGGAGATCGAAACGCCCATGTTAGCTAAAAGCACGCCGGAAGGTGCAAGGGACTTTCTTGTCCCCAGCAGGTTGCTTAAAAACTGTTTTTATGCTTTGCCGCAGTCGCCGCAGCTATTCAAGCAAATTCTGATGGTAAGCGGCATTGACAAATATTTCCAGATTGTCCGTTGTTTCCGTGACGAAGACCCAAGGGCAGACCGGCAGGCCGAATTTACACAGATAGATGTAGAGATGAGCTTTGTTGATAGCGATGACGTAATCAGAGTCCATGAAAATCTCGTCGCCAAGATCTGGAAGGAAATCCTGAATGTGGATGTCACTATACCTATGCAGCGGATGACCTACCAGGAGGCTATGGCTGACTATGGGATCGATAGACCGGACCTGCGCTTCGGTATGAAGCTGCATGACATATCCGATATTGCCAAACAGAGCACATTCAAGGTGTTTACCTCGGCCATCGAAGATGGTGGCATTGTTAAAGGTCTCTGTGCACCAGCTGGCGAGAAATATTCCAGAAGCGACATCGAAAAGACGCTGACCGAATTTGTTGCTGATTACGGTGCCAGGGGTTTGAGCTGGGTCAGGCTCAAAAATGAAGGTGGAAACCTCACATTCATCGGTGGTCTCGGTAAATACTTTAACCCAGAGCAGCAGCGGCAGATAATCCAGCAGTTCGGAGCAAAGGACGGCGACCTGATTTTGTTAGTCGCTGATAAAGAGCAAATCGTCAATAAGGCTCTGGCTCCTTTGCGATGCAAACTTGGCCGGGAACTGAAGCTTTATGATGAGGATAGCTTCCAGTTCGTCTGGGTGGTCGGCTTTCCGCTTTTTGAATGGAATGAGCAGGAAAAACGCTATGATTCTCTGCACCATCCGTTTACTGCTCCAGAGCCTTCGGATTTGGATAAGCTCGATACCGACCCGGCCGGAATCTGCTCGCAGGCCTACGACATCGTGGTCAACGGCTCAGAGATCGGCGGCGGCAGTATTCGTATTCATAATCCAAAGGTTCAGGCCAAGGTTTTTAAGCTGCTCAATATCTCTCAGGAGCAGGCGGAGCGGCAATTCGGCTTCTTTTTACGTGCTTTGGAATACGGCGCTCCGCCGCACGGCGGCATAGCCTTCGGTTTAGACAGGCTCATCATGCTACTGACCGGCACAGACAATATCAGGGACGTAATAGCGTTTCCCAAGACTCAGAGCGGCCAATGTCTTTTGACTGATGCACCCAGCGAGGTGGACCAAAAGCAGCTTGACGAGCTAAACTTACGGACGCAAAAGCATCTGCGCGCGATTGAGCAGGAAAAAAGATTGTCAACGCAGGAGTGAAAAAAATCGTCGCCGGGATGGTATCATTGACCGTTGCCGTACCGGTGACTAAATATATTTAGCCCTGCGATTTATCGCGGGGTTGTGATTATCAGGAGAGATAAAATGCCGGAACAGGTACAAAACTGGACGACAGTGGCTTACCTTGTAGGCGTGCCTATATTGCTTGGCCTCGCAGGCCATTTCTTGGTCTTCAAAGTGTTGCATAATATAGCAAAGCGCTCCAGTAGCGCCGTCGATGACTCATTGGTCAGACGTTGCTATCGGCCATTACAGTGGATTGTCATAGTCTTTGTGATTCGTCTAATTCTGCCCTCTGCGCTACCGGAACAAACACGAACGGATATAAATCACATCCTTAGTCTGTTGCTTATCGCTTTAGTGTCGTGGCTGTTGATTAAAACTATGTACGTACTGGAAGATTACGTCATCAGCAGGTTTGAAGTTGAAGTTAAAGACAATCTAAGAGCTCGCAAGATTCATACCCAGTTAAAGGTCCTCAAGCGAATAGTTATCATTCTGGTCGGAATTATAGCGATGTCCACGATGCTGATGACTATTCCAAAGGTCCGACAGTTAGGCACCACTATTTTAGCTTCCGCTGGGATAATCGGTATCGTTGTGGGTATGGCTGCTCAGCGGACTATAGGGACATTTATTGCGGGCCTTCAGATAGCTTTTGCTCAGCCGATCCGCGTTGACGATGTCGTTATCGTGGAAAACGAATGGGGCAGAATCGAAGAGATTACCTTGACATACGTAGTAGTTAAGATTTGGGACCTGCGAAGGCTGATAGTCCCTATTACGTACTTTATTGAAAAGCCGTTCCAAAACTGGACTCGCGTCACAGCGGATATCTTGGGGACAGTATTTATCTACGTTGATTACACAGTTCCCATCGACGAAGTCAGAGAAGAGCTTGGCCGCATTTTGAAACAATCGCAGCTTTGGGACAGTAAGGTTTGCGTGCTGCAAGTAACTAATGCGACTGAGCGTACGGTTGAGTTAAGGGCGCTTATGAGCGCTGCGGACGCATCGAGCGCGTGGAGCCTGCGATGTGAGGTAAGAGAGAAACTGATAGAGTATATCGGAGAGAAGTATCCACAAGCTCTGCCGAGATTAAGGATAACGAATCCTGTGTAAAACGCGAAAAGACCCCCAATAAATTGGGGGGCTAAATATTTAGCCCTGTGATCTTTCGACCCTGCTCAGGACGGGTTTATCGCAGGATTGTTACAATATACAATGCGAATTAATCTTAAAAATACTTGGAGTAGATTGCTACGAAGTCTGCGATTGCAGCCTCTTTCGCTGGCGGTAAAGTGTCAACTGATGTTCGGCTTAGCGGTGGTCTTTACCTTAGTGCTTGCTCTTATTCTGCCCTATATCTGGATGCGACAATTGATAAAAACGGATTACCTTGATACTGAGCGAGCCAGAGTTGAAACGCTGCTGTTAAGGCAACACTTTCAGCTAAAAGACAAAAGCGGTGATTCCCTTGCTCCTCTGGGTAAAGCCGGTCATATACTGGACCCTAACAATCCTCGTATAAACTGGATTCGCTTTGCCAGAGAAAGTGGAGAGGCCCAAAAACAGCTTCAGCAATTAACAGACAAGCAGCAAAGGATAATCGAATCGTTAAAAGACGAAGAGAGTAGAAACGACACGATCAGTTTTGAGAAAAGAAAAGATATCTACTATAGCGAATATATAAGAATCATCAGAGCAAACGATAACTGCATAGGCTGTCACAATCCCCAGGGTTCAGCGAGTGCTTTTTCGCCGAATGAGCTGATCGGTGTGGTAATTATTCAAAGCCCAGCTAGCGAAGTCAGTAAAGCAACACTCTTAAATTGGGTCTGGGTGAGCGTAGCCGGACTTATAGCCGGCACCGGCGCAATCATCGCGTTTTACTGGATCACGCAGCGAGTGATCCTCAGCCCAATACGGCAGCTTCGAGCTTTGGCAAATAATGTTGCGGATGGCAACCTCAATATAAGAAGCGCCATACAAACCGGTGACGAATATGAGAAACTCGCCAGTGCTTTCAATCACATGCTGGACGGCCTGCAGGCGGCACAGGAAAAACTACGGCAGGCAAACCAGCAGCTCGATGCAAAAATAGCAGAGCTTTCGGAGCGAAATATTGAGCTTTTTAAGGCTAATAAATTAAAGGGCGAATTCTTAGCTAATATTTCGCATGAGTTTAGAACACCACTTAATGCGATACTCGGCTTTGCGCAGATGTTGCGCGAAAAGCCCGGCATACTGCACAAAGACAAGACCAGAAGGTACGCAGAGAATATCATCAGTAGCGGAAATAGACTGCTGGGCATGATTAGTGACCTGTTGGAGCTGGCCAAGACCAGAGCCGGGAAAGTGGAGCTGCATATAGAAAAGACGTCTTTACCGGAAATTATCGACGTAGCAGTGGCGTCCTTTTCTCTGCAAACGAAGAAAAAGAAAATCAAGGTCAAAGTGGTGATTGAGCCAAACCTGCCGACTCTTATGACTGATGCCGGTAAGGTTCAGCAGATAGTGTATAATTTTATAAGTAACGCGTCGAAATTCACGCCTGAGAACGGCAGGATTGAAATTTGGGCCGGCTCATCGCCGGTGGCAAGTAACATTGCTTCTGCAAGAGGCGGCTCGGTCGAGGTGACTTCGGGGGGCTTAGTTGAGCCGGAGCTTGGGCCACGTTTCGTTCGGATTGCGGTAAGCGATACCGGCAGTGGTATTGCGGAGGGTAACAGGGAAAAGATTTTTGAAAAGTTCCGGCAGATCGATGGCTCTCTGACGCGCGAGACTGCCGGCAGCGGCTTGGGACTTACTATATGCAGGGAGTTGGCCGTTTTGTTAGCGGGAAGTATCGGCTTGGAAAGCGAGGTTGGCAAAGGCTCAACATTCTGGCTTGACATTCCAGTGACACTAACAAAGGAAACATCAAATAACTCCACGTAAAACGTGGGGCTAAATAAATTTTAAACAATTAAAAACATGAATTTGAACAATTTTATCGAAACCGAAGATTTGACCAGGGTTTACTCGACCGGCAGGATCGAGGTCGTCGCGCTGAAGGATGTCACTTTATCCGTCAGGAGGGGCGAATTTCTTGGTGTAACAGGACCTTCCGGTTCAGGCAAATCCACTTTGATGAACCTCTTGGGCGGCCTCGATACACCATCAGCCGGTTGCATCAGAGTTGATGGCAAATACATTTCAGATTTAAACAAGGAAGAATTGGCTATTTATCGTCGCTGCCAGGTCGGCATGATATTCCAGTCATTCAACCTTATTTCATCCTACACTGCTCTCGAAAATGTGGCTTTTCCATTGCTTTTTGCAGGCGTTGCCAAAAAAGAAAGAAAAATTCAAGCCGAGCAGGTGCTGACGAAGGTAGGATTGGGCAATCGTAAGGGACATCTGCCGGCAGAGCTGTCCGGCGGAGAGCAGCAACGGGTGGCTGTCGCTCGTGCTCTGATAAACCAGCCGAAGATTTTGTTGGCGGATGAGCCGACCGGAAATTTAGACAGCAAGACGTCACGGGCGATTGTACAGACGTTGTCGGACTTGAACAAAAATCAGGGCTTGACCGTGATTATGATATCCCATGAGGAGTCTTTATTAGCAGAGTTTGCGGATAAAGTTATTGGCCTTTGTGACGGAAGAGTCGTTTGACAGGAAAAGGGATGAAGATTTCCGACTATATCGAGCAGTCTTTCGCCAATCTATGGAGGAAAAAGCTTCGTACCTTTCTCACCACGTTCGGCGTGGTAATAGGAATTGGAGCGCTTGTATCCATGATTTCCTTCGGCAAAGGTGTACAGAAAAACATCACCGACCAGTTTAAGGAGATGGAGCTTTTTAATTATATTAGTGTTTCTGCATCATCGTCCTCGAGGGGAAATCACCACGACCCCGACGAACAGCCTTCTGCAGAGGACGAATATTTAGCTCCACAATCTATTGGGGTGTCAGAGCCAAATATTCTTGACGACACCTTCATTCGGAAAGTAACTCAATTAAAAGGCGTCGAGTCTGCCTTTCCGGAGGTTCGTTTTCCAGCTATGATTAGATTTAAGGGGAAAGAGGAGTTCACGTTCATTCAGGTTCTGCCGGCTTATATTTGCCAATCAGAATTAATGAAGCTGCGAGCGGGCGAATCTTATACGTCTGATGATGCAAACTCTATTATTATAAGTGACTCCATGCTGCGCCGAATGAGGATTAAAAACCACCAGGACGTGATAGGTCAGGAGGTTGAGCTGTCGACGTTGACCCTTAACTTTAACTTTTTAAATCTTGCCAATATTGCATCTCTAACTGTGGGCAGGAGTGACCCAAACAGCAGATTAGTTAATAAGCTGCCTTTTGCCGGCAAGAAGTACACCTTTACTATTGTCGGTGTGGCGGAGCGGATGGGTTTCGGTGGGGCTATACCTTTACGAAGCGATGTTTATATTCCGCCCGGGCCTTCACAGCGGATGGAAAAACTGTCACTGACGAGTATATGGGACTTCTTTCAATCGCCGGGACGGATTAAGGGTTATTCCTCGGTGAGCGTGAGAGTATCTTCTGCGAAATATATTGAGCCTGTTAAAAAGCAGATACAAGACTGGGGCTTTAAGACCTTTGCACTTTTGGACCAACTCGAGGAGATGAAGAAGGCCTTTATATTTATGGATATGTTTCTGTTAGCAGTAGGGATGATAGCGATTGTTGTAGCGTCTCTGGGAATTATCAATACGATGGTGATGTCGATTCTGGAAAGATACAAAGAGATAGGCATCGCCAAAGCGGTTGGAGCCAGTGACAGGGATGTGAAAAAGATATTTTTCTTTGAGTCTGGGATGATTGGCTTTTTAGGCGGTGTCTTCGGTCTTATCCTGGGTTGGGTAGTTAGCATGATTATAAATCTGATTGTCAATTCGATTGCATCCAGACAGGGAGTTCCGTACGTGAATTACTTTAGTTTTCCGTGGTGGTTGTGCTTGGGAGCGGTCGTTTTTTCGATTTTTATTAGTCTTGCCGCTGGTATTTATCCTACGATGCGTGCGGCCCGTGTTGATCCTGTCGTGGCGCTGCGGCACGATTAAAACGTTGCCGTGCCGACGGCGATTAAACGAAAAATTTTACGGAGAAAATCATGTGTCTTATGTTTTTGTCTTTAATTTTAATTGTCTCTTTACCACTCGATTCTCAACAAGCATCAAGTATCCAGCATCGAGTATCCCATCCTTTCTCTGTCCATGATATATTAGCGATGGATAGAATCTCCGATCTACAAGTCTCGCCGGATGGTAAACGGATTATCTTTACTCTGCGAAAAACCGACCTTGAAGCAAATAAAGGCCGAACCGACCTTTGGCTGGTTGGCAGCGATGGGTCAGACTTGAAGCAATTGACAACTCATTCTGAAGCCGATACAAATCCGCGATGGGGATCGGACAGTAATACGGTTTTTTTTATATCCGGCAGATCCGGCTCATCGCAGGTCTGGCGAATCCGAATTGATGGCGGCGAAGCTGAACAGGTGACAGACCAGCCACTCGATATCAGCAATTTAATCGTCTCGCCTGATGGAAAGAATATCGCATTTACGATGGAGGTATTTCCCGACTGTAACGCAGCGACTACAAAAGCTCGGCTCGATGAAATCAAGGAAAGAAAAACAACTGGTAGGATTTATGACCGGATATTCGTCCGTCATTGGGATACCTGGAAGGATGGCAGACGCTCACATTTGTTTGTTATGCCCGCAGTCGGGGGACAGGCAATTGACGTTATGGGAAGTATGGATGCCGACACGCCATCAAAACCCTTTG
>Ga0315546_1000430_pt1 | contig 30682 bp, 19 predicted proteins | sample SalMarSW160170MG_FD_203833 | JGI IMG/M metagenome (GOLD analysis project Ga0315546, IMG submission 203833) | Salt marsh sediment microbial communities from the Plum Island Ecosystem LTER, Massachusetts, United States - Salt Marsh Sediment SW1601-170 ...
CACGGAAATAAATACAGATGACATTGAAAAAGGCACATGGAGACCTCGTTTTGAAAAAGAAAAAGCTGTTGAATATATCAAAAAACTTGAAAATCAGGGGGAATTTCCGCATGTTGTATGGCCTGAACACTGTATTATCGGATCGTACGGTGCTGCAATCGTTGATGAGATTATGGAACCGGTCAGGATCTGGGCCCGGGCAGGAAGATATTTTGATGTGGTAATAAAAGGTACAAATCCTCTTACTGAACATTTTGGAGCATTGATGGCAAATGTTCCGAGAGAAGATAGTCCTGAAACTCAGTTAAATAAGGAGCTGATCAGGAATCTCCGGCTTTTTGATACCATCCTGATAGCCGGTGAGGCCAAAAGCCACTGTGTGGCAACCACTGTCAAACAGATGCTGAATAATGATGGTATTGCCCAAAAACTAGTTATCCTGGAAGACTGTATGTCGGATGTAACGGGGTTTGAGACTCTTGCTCAGCCGATTTATGAAAAGGCAAGGAGGGAGGGTGTAAGATTCACTTTAAGTACAGAGTGGTTTAGATAAAGATTTCTTAAGCTTTCATTTATACCTGCATTATGATCCTGAATCATTTCACCGACAATGACCTGTACAAGTTCACCACAATGAATGCCATTCAGAAGTTATATCCTGAGGCAATGGTCAGATACAGCTTCATAGACCGGGGACAAACAGAATTCCCGGATGGTTTTGCCCGTGAACTGCGAAAAGAGGTCGATAGGTTTGCAGAAATTACACTGAGTAAAGATGAGGAACAATTCCTGATATCACGCTGTTATTACTTCGATCGTGTATTCATTGATCTGCTAAAAGGGTATCGATATGATCCCCGTGAGGTAACAATAGAACAGCAGGGGGGCAGGCTCATAGTTGAGATTGAGGGTTTATGGTACCGGACTGTACTATGGGAGGTCCCTTTGCTGGCTTTGATATCAGAGCTTTTCTTTATAATGGCAGGAAAGAAGCCATGTGATACGGATACAATAGCTGCAGAAAAAGCAGTAAGGTTAGCTGAAATGAAAGCTGAATATTCCGACTTTGGTACAAGACGTCGATTCTCATTTGATGTGCATGACCGTGTGATCAAATCCCTGAAAAATAATTCAAAGGAGTTTTTCAAAGGAACAAGTAATGTGTTTCTTGCCATGAAACACAATATTACTCCTATAGGTACGCATCCTCATGAATGGTTTATGTTCCATGCCTCCCGATATGGTTATCGTTCGGCCAATGCCAGGGCGCTTGATTCGTGGGTGAACATCTATAAGGGAGATCTCGGAATTGCCCTCAGTGATACTTTCACATCAGATAATTTTTTTGATAGTTTTTCAACTCTGCATGCAAAACTGTTTGACGGTATAAGACATGATAGCGGTGATCCGTTGGAATTCACAGAAAAAGTGATAGAGTTTTATAAAGACAAACGAATCGATCCTTCAACAAAAACAATTGTCTTCAGCGATGCACTTAACCTTGACAGAATATCAAGAATCAGAAAACATATAAGAGGCAGAATACATGATGTATATGGTATAGGCACATATCTTACAAATGATGTTGGCGTTAAACCCTTGAACATAGTTATTAAGATTACCGGATCCAAACCATATAAAGGTGGAGATTTCCATCCGGTAATCAAATTATCTGATGATCCGGAAAAAGAGACCGGTAATCCAGATGAAATTAAATTGTGCAGAGCTGTTTTAAACCTTTAGAAATTTATCTATTTCCTCGCTTTCCGGAAGCCCGAATTGCTCCTTCATTTCTATACCGAGGGTTTTCAGTTCGTTTATGACAGGATTATAGATCTCAGGTACAACCGGCCTGTAAACACCGCTGAGATTTATCTTTTTCTCAAGGATCATCTTAACGGCAATAGATGCCGGCAGTGCAACAGTTCTTGCAATTGCAGTGTTAGTGGATGGTGATCCGAAGTAAAGCATGGACGATTTGATAACCTCTTTTTTCCCATCAGCCCGTGAAGCAAGGAAAATATGCTGTATTACCACCATATCCCTCTCATTGGCTGATAAAGACATACGGCTTATCATCCTGTTTGAGGTTATTTCAAATGGGGTCGTTATGGAATATTCAAGGAGTTCATCGCTGAAAAAACCCAGAAATTCAAGTGATTTAACAGGGATGGCGTTTTCGCTTATGCCAAGCTTTGCCGCCACTGCTTTTTTCAGGTCACTGGTTAATATTCCTGCCTGTTTAGCTAGGAATCCGGCATAGCTCATTCCACTGTAATCCTTTTTTGATGTATCATCTATCATATTAAGCATCTTCATAGCATCAAGAGTCTCACACCACCCTTTATATCGGAATGTTCCCCTGTACATAGTAACAGCTTCGGGTATCCCGTAAATATTGATATAACTTATGGAATCCCTGTTAGGATAAACTTCAAGTTCTCCAACACCCGGAAAATTATAACCGTACCTGTCTTTAAAAAGATTAACTGGTTCTATAAAGACCTTTTTACCCTTTTTCAAATAAACAGCGTTGTTTGTCCCCGCCATTATAACTCCTTTAGGGCTCCACGAAAACTTATATTTCAACGGATTATCTGCAGCTTCAGGAGCCGGCAGGGCACCGCAAAGGGAATAAAATTGCTCAACCTTGCCGTTCCTGTTGTGGATATGGTCAATTATCTTCATGGCTGTCATATGATCTATGCCCGGATCAAGTCCCATTTCATTAAGCAAGAGTACTCCGGCTTTTTTTGCCTCCTCATCAAGAGCCTGCATTTCATCCTGAACATATGAGGTTGTTATCAGGGGTTTTGAAAATCTGATACAGGTTTTTGCAATCCTGACATGATACCTGTATGGTAAAAATGATACTACTATATTATGCTCATTTACAAGTTTTTCAAGTGTACTTACATTATCTGCCGACCACGTCATGGAAGAACCGTGCGGATGGCCTTTAATCATCCTTTCAGCCTTCTCCTTTGTTGTTGTCGCGATCATTACTCTGTAATCCCTTTCCAGAAGGAATTCTACCATGGGTTTAACGACGAGCCCGGCACCAAGAATCAATACTTTATTCATATGAGATTTTTATACTTTTAATTGCAGCAAGTTAACAAAACCAGATTATAAAAACATGACTTTTCTCTGTGCTCCTTTGTGTCCCGATAGCTATCGGGACACAAAGGAGCACAGAGTTTCGCAGAGAGATTTGACATAAAATTGTATCTTTGTTGATGATCAAAAACAGTAATTGTCTCCACCATCATAACTTCAATGTCCGGTAACCAGAAATATGTCGAAACACCGCTGATGAAGCAGTATTACAGTGTCAAGGCGAAGCATCCTGATGCGATACTGCTCTTCAGGGTTGGTGATTTTTACGAGACATTCGGAGACGATGCCATACGTGCGTCTGAAATTCTGGGTATTACCCTTACAAGAAGAGCCAATGGTTCAGCTTCGTTTGTGGAGCTGGCGGGATTTCCATATCATGCACTCGACACCTATTTGCCAAAGCTGGTAAGGGCAGGGCAGAGAGTTGCTATATGTGAGCAGCTGGAGGACCCTAAGCTGGCAAAAAAGATCGTTAAAAGGGGGATCACAGAGCTTGTAACCCCCGGGGTATCCCTTAACGACAATGTACTTAATCATAAAGAGAATAATTTCCTTGCGGCCGTACATATTGAAAAGAGAATTGCAGGAGCCGCCTTTCTTGATATATCCACCGGTGAATTCCTTGTTTCGGAAGGAACTTTTGAATATATAGATCAGATGCTCAATAACTTGCAGCCCAAGGAGGTGCTTTACGAAAAAAGGAAAAAGGATCTGTTTCTCGAAAGTTTCGGCACGAAGTTTTATACTTTCAAGCTGGACGATTGGATATTTACACCGGAAGCAGCCAATGACAGGCTTCTCAAACAGTTTGAGACCAGCTCTTTAAAGGGATTCGGAATTGAAAACCTTTCATACGGAATAATAGCTGCAGGAGCTATACTTCATTATCTAGACCTGACACAACATGAACAGCTTGGACATATTACGAGTTTGTCGCGGATTGAAGAAGAGAGATATATGTGGCTCGATAAGTTCACAATAAAAAACCTTGAATTGTTTCATTCACCTTACGAAGGAGCCAGGACACTTATAGATGTGATGGACCACACCATTTCACCAATGGGGGGAAGACTTCTGAAAAGATGGATATCATTGCCGCTGAAAGATATTCAGCCTGTGAATGAACGGCTTGATATAGTGCAGCGCCTGGTCGAAGACGGTGATCTGATGGAAAAGATCTCAGGATTGATAAGACAAATTGGAGACCTTGAGAGGCTGATTTCAAAAGTTGCAGTGAACAGGATCAATCCAAGGGAGGTTGTTCACCTTAAAAAAGCATTGAAAGCAATTGATCCTCTTAAGACACTTTGCAGTCAGAGCAATTGCATGCCTCTCGTGAAACTGGCTGAACAGCTTAATCCATGCAAATCGCTGGCAGACAGAATTGAACACGATCTTAACAGCGACCCTCCTGTTCAAATAAACAGGGGGAATGTTATTGCGAAGGGTGTATCGGCTGAACTGGATGAGCTGCGAACAATCCTTTATAGTGGGAAGGATTACCTTGCTGATCTTCAGAACAGGGAGAGCAAGCGCACCGGAATTAATTCATTAAAAGTAAGTTATAACAATGTATTCGGATATTACATTGAAGTCAGGAATACACACAAGGATAAAGTGCCATCTGAATGGATCAGAAAACAGACACTGGTGAATGCGGAACGCTATATCACGGAAGAACTTAAGGAATATGAAAGCAAGATTCTGGGAGCAGAAGAGAAAATTTTTGAGCTGGAAACAACACTATTCAATGATCTTGTACTGGCAATTATCGAATACATAGCTCCTGTCCAGCTGAACTCATCACTTATCGGAAAACTTGATTGCCTGCACTCATTTGCTCTTCTCGCAAATGAAAATGATTATACAAGGCCGTTTCTTAACGATTCACTAAAACTGGAAATAACTGATGGTCGTCATCCGGTGATTGAGAGACAACTGCCTCCCGGAGAATCTTATGTCCCTAACGATGTGGTTTTAAATACAGAAGACCAGCAGATAATAATACTCACAGGTCCTAACATGTCGGGGAAATCAGCATTGCTGAGGCAAACAGCCCTTATTGTGCTTATGGCACAAACAGGTTGTTTTGTTCCGGCAAAATCGGCAAAGATCGGGATTGTAGATAAGATATTTACAAGAGTAGGCGCATCCGATAATATAAGTCTCGGAGAGTCAACCTTCATGGTGGAAATGAATGAAACAGCAAGCATCCTGAATAACCTGTCGGAGAGGAGTCTCATCCTTCTTGATGAAATAGGCCGTGGAACAAGTACTTACGATGGTATTTCGATAGCATGGGCTATGGTTGAATATCTGCACGAAAACAGGATGAGAGCAAAGACTCTGTTTGCCACTCATTATCACGAACTTAACGAAATGGAAAATTCATTCTCGCGAGTAAAGAATTATAATGTTTCCATCAAAGAGATGAATAACAAAGTAATATTTTTACGTAAACTCAAAAGAGGAGGGAGTGAGCATAGTTTCGGAATTCATGTGGCAAAAATGGCAGGTATACCCAGAAGTGTTGTGAACAGGGCAGATAAAATACTGAAAGAACTGGAGCAAAGCCACACAAAACAGGAGCTGGCAAAACCAATTGCTGACCTGGCAGAACACAGGGAAGGCTTACAGTTAAGTATATTTCAGCTTGATGACCCTGTCCTCAAGCAAATCCGCGATGAATTACTCGAGATAGACATTGATAATCTTACACCTGTTGAGGCTTTGAATAAGCTCTATAATATTAAAAAGCTTCTGAAATAGTCAAATTTCTCCGGAAAAAATGGTATATTCGTGAGTTTTTAGAAATATTTGACAAATGCCACAATCAAGTACTAAAACCAAGCTGAAGATAGCTGTACTCGGGGCAGGACATGGCGGACTGGCAATGGCTGGTCATCTGGCGCTTATGGGGCACAAGGTGAACCTGTTTAACAGGGGAGAAGAGAGATTATGGGGTGTCAAATCGTCAGGTACTATCGAGATAACAGGTGAAGTGGAAGGTTTTGGCAAAATAAATCTGGCGACAACCTCGATGAAGGAGGCAATAAACGGAGTTGAACTCATAATGGTTGTGGTACCGGCAAATGCTCACCGATGGATGGCTGAACAAATGGCACCACATCTGGTTGATGATCAGATAATTATCCTTCATCCGGGTAGAACATACGGTGCAATTGAATTCAAACAGGTTCTTAACAGGATGAATGTCAGTGCCAATGTTATTATTTCGGAAGCGCAGACCTTTATATATGCATCCCGTGCAACAGGACCCTCACAGGTTCATATCTTCAGAATTAAACATTCAATACCCGTTGCGTCAATAAGAGCACATCTTATTCCTCATGTAATCAGCAAAATACGCCAGTTTTATCCTCAGTTTGTTCCCGGCGACAATGTCTTTAAAACAAGCTTTGAAAATATAGGAAGTGTCTTCCATCCGGCTTTATGTATTCTCAATTCCGGCTGGATTGAGCATGATGTAGATTTCCAGTTCTATCATGAAGGAGCAACTCCTTCTGTCACAAAAGTACTTGTGAAAATAGATGAGGAACGGGTAAAAGTGGCTGAAGCCCTCGGTATTAGAGCTATTTCTGCCAGGCAATGGCTCTATATGGCATACAGTTCGACAGGTGATACGCTTTATGAGGCAATGAAAAAGAATATCGGATACAGAGGGATACTTGCACCCAGATCGCTGAAAGTCAGATATATGGAAGAGGATATTCCATGCAGCCTTGTGCCGATGGCCTCAACAGGTAAGATGCTTAAAGTAGATACACCTACTATAGATGCTGTTATTCATATGGGATCCCAGATGAATGACACTGATTACTGGTCAAACGGACGGACCATGGAGAATTTAGGTATTGCAGGCATGAGCGTCCGCGATCTGAGGCTGCTTGCAATTGGTGAACCATCAAAATGATCAGCTTGCCTGGACTTTTGTTTCAGGATAGGTTCATCAGGATAACGGTTTCCGTTATCGAATAAATATTGATCATACCCTCAGGTGAGGGGAAACATGATTTCCGGATATTATCTGGAATATAAAATGTTTTAGTACACTGAAAAGGACAATAAAAAATTTTTACCATAGAATAATAAATTAATAATAACCAAAACAATAAAATTATGGCAGGTATTGCAGGAATAGCCTCGGAAAATGCAGAGGCAGAAGTTGAGGAAATGCTTAACACTATCCGTCACAGGGGTAAAGAGAGTATTTCAATTTTTGAAAAGAATGGAACCACTCTTGGACTGGTGTGGAACGAATCGGAAGATGAAATTGTAAAAAAGTTTCTGGCTGACGGAGCCGTTGGTGACAATAATGGATCAGGTCATTATGCCTGGGTAAAACCTGAAAACGGAAATTTCAAAATGTACCGCGATGAACTGGGCGTTGCCCCGCTTTATCATGGTAAGGACCATGCCGGAAATATTTGTTTTGCCTCAGAGGTGAAAGCATTGCAGGAAATAGCTGAAGATATTTCAGAAATACCTCCCGGTCATACTTTTGACGGGGGAAATCTAAAATCATATTTTAAATTGGAAACCGGTACTACCCTGGAAGATAACCCGGAACTGATAGCTGTCCGTTTACGGAATCTTCTCGATGATGCAGTATCGGATTGTATAAATTCAGAGCCTGTCGGATCATGGCTGTCAGGGGGACTAGATTCAAGTACTATATGTGCCCTTGCTGCAAAACATGTAAGACAATTAAAAACTTTTGCCGCAGGGCTGAAAGGTGCGCCCGATCTTGAATTTGCAAGAGAAACAGCAGAATTTATTAAATCAGATCATCACGAGGTTATTGTAACTCTGGATGATATGATCCGTGTTTTACCGGATGTTATTTATCATCTGGAATCATTTGATGCACTGCTCGTAAGATCAAGCATCACCAATTATCTGGTTGCAAAGCTGGCATCTGAACATGTATCCGAGGTCTTCTCAGGAGAGGGAGGTGATGAATTATTTGCAGGTTACGATTACCTTAAGTCAATACCTCCGGAACAACTGGAGAAAGAACTTATTAAAATCACAGGCAGTTTGCATAATACTGCTCTTCAAAGAGTTGACCGAAGTGCATCCGCTCACGGTACAAGGGCTCACGTTGTTTTTGCTAATCCTGAAGTGGTCAGGTTCGCACTTACAATTCCTGTTAAATACAAGATCTTCAATAATCAGGAGAAGTGGATACTCAGAAAGGCAATGGAAGAATTACTTCCCGATTCCATACTGCAAAGACCAAAAGCGAAATTCTGGGAGGGTGCAGGGGTCGAAAATGTACTTTCAGAGTATGCTTCTAAAATGATTACCGACAGGGATTTCCGGACTGAGCGGATTACGTCTAATGGGTTGAATATCAATACAAAAGAAGAGTTGTTCTATTACAGGATCTTTAAGGACCATTTCGGATCTGATCATAATCTTAAATGGATGGGAAGGACCAAGGGGAGCCCGGTAGAATAATCCCGCAGGAATCATACTATTTCTTTCCGGTTATGTGAATTAACGAACAAAATAGTTCCTGTTTCATCATATCCGTTCAATACAGCTTCCCAGTTATGTTTCAGGCCCTTGACACTTAAACCTGTCATGACCAGGGCTGCAGAAGATGATTTTTGATTTATCAGGCCTTTCAGGGTCATATCCGGTTCCTCAGTGATGATTTCAATATTCTTTTCTGTTATGGGGAGTCTGCCTGTTTTTACCAGTTCCATAAGCTTCATACGGATTTCTTCATATTGTCCCGGCTGACAAGTTTCAAAAACCTTGATATTTGATTTTCTCCAGTCGGGATGTCCTGAAATAATAAAGCTCATAAGAATTTGCAGGCTTGAGTTTTCAGGTTCCTCGTTATTTATCCAGACATGTATGCCATTTTTGAAATTTATCTCTTTCCTGCTTGTAGCAAGAAGACAAATGTCAAAGTTTCCTGCTTTTATAAGTCCCATATTCTCTATTATCTCACCAAGGTTCTCGGGATTTTCCTTGTCATATTCAAAAATCACCATGTTATTTTCCATTCCTGAAATTCCGGGTACCTGTATGGCCTGGGCAAGGGCTGAAGTATATGATGGAGAGATTAATGTGTCGACATACACATGATTATTGGTTGTATCATATAGTTCGATCAGCCTTGAAAGTTCTTCGGCAGCCTGCTGACTGGTTGCCCTTGAATAGTATCCGTCTATCCGGTGAAGATATGTCCCGAATCCGTACCTGTAGGAAATCCAGTTCAGAAGCTGAAATGCTCTTGCACGTACAAATGAATGTTTCGAAATACATATTGCACTCGGCCTCCATTCTTTGGCTTTTTTCTTATTTTCTGATCTCTGAAGATAAACCTGTATGTTCCTGTTTACCTGGAAAAGAGCATTGGCAAATAAAGACTCCAGTCCGTCTCTTTCACGATGGTACATCTTAATGTATGAATAGATCAATGTCATAAGCACAAGAGCAACAAGGGCATATGGAGCATTAATTTTAAACATGACCCATAAGGCGATCAGGAAGCCTGTGAGTGAAAGGTACCACTTTGACCTGAATGAGGGCCTGTAGGAGGGGGAGGATCCGAAGTGATTGAGGAATGATATAAGACATAGTGATCCATATGTTACCAGGAAGAACATGGAAATAATCTCAGCGACTGCGTTGACGCTGCCCAGTGCAACAAAAACCAGGGCAATAATTACTGTTATCAATGTTGCATTTGCAGGTTCATTATCAGTTTTTCTTCCCGCTGCCAGCCATTTGTTCATCTTTACCGAGGGGAAAGATGAGTCATGGGCGAGTGCCTGAAGAGTCCTTGGAGCTACCATCACTGAACCAATGGCCGAAGATATTGTGGAAGCAGCAAGACCTAAAGGAATAATAATGATTCCAAGAATCGCTATCTTACCCATAATCAGCTGGTTGGATAACATATCCTCAACGTTTACCGATGTTGATAGTTTATAAATGATTGCTATATAGATAAGGAATCCGGAAATAGTTGCCATTATAGTACCGCGAGGGATAGATTTTGCCGGATTTTTAAGATCTCCCGAAAGGCCTACTCCAGCTGTCATTCCGGTAAATGCCGGGAATACTATTGCAAATACCATGAAGAAATCCTTCAGATTTCTTATATCACCGGTGGGGATATTTCCTCCTGAGGCCGCTCCAAATTCGGTTTTTCCCAGGAAAAAACAAAGTAAAGAGATGAACAGGATACCTACTACAATATAGAGCATTTTAACTCCCATATTTGCACCTTTTCGCAGAATAACAAAACCCAGGATAAGCATTACAGGAATGCTGATGACCTGTCTGGGAATGATGATATTAAGAGATTGGGAGAAATAATTAAAAACGAACTCGAATGCTTCAGTAAAAGCAATAACATAAAATGCGACACTTATTGCCTGTGACAAATATAGTGCTATTCCAATAGTAGCTCCAATGTTTAGCCCGAATGAACGTGAAATAACAAAATATTCTCCTCCGCCCTCAACACGTTTATTTGTAGCAAGTTCCGAAAGGGCAAAAGCTGTCGGGATTGTAAGGGAGTGTCCTACAATAATGATAAGCAGCGTGCCCCAGAATCCGAGAGTTCCGACTGCAAAGCCGAATCTTAAGAAAAGAATTGCACCCAGTATTGTGGAAATGGCAGTAAGGAAAACAGGAATAGTGCCGAATCGTTTCATAATGATTTCTGATTGTCATTTTTCAAATATTGTGGAAATATAATAAGAAAAGGGGGATGTTATATTTCATCAGGGGTAATAAAAAGTGACAATATTTCAACAATCTGTGATTGATCCCTTAAGTTGAATCTGGCATTTGTCGGTTTACATCCTATTCTTATTGTAAATCCTGATTCGGGGACTGCCTTGAAAAGATCTTCGTCGGTGCTGTCATCACCCAGTGCAAGAATGAAATCATAATCCCCGCTGTTAATAATCCGGGCTGCTATCGTACCTTTGTCATATAATATACTTTTAATTTCCAGTACTTTATCTCCTTCAAGGATCTGGAGTTTTAAATCACCTTTAAGGATTTCAGAAAGGTCATCCCTTAGTTCATTAATTCTCAGTGAAGCAGTCTCCTCATCAGCGTTACGGTAATGCCATACAAGTGATGCATTCTTATCTTCTATCATAGAGCCGGTACACCTGTCGACATAATCATTCAACAGCGGTAAAAATTTTTCTTTCCATGACAGATCGATTTCCTTATTCTTCTGCCAACCGATTCCGGAATATTTGATCAAATAGCCATGTTCTGCAACCATAATGACATCAAGATTTTTAAACTGTTCGTCTAAAAACTCCTGTGTCCTGCCGCTGATAATTACTAATATGTTGCGGGGATCTGAAATAATGGTTTTTAGTATTTTTTCAGTCTCTTCACTCAGCAAGGCCATTTCGGGCAGCTTTACTATTGGAGTAAGAGTCCCGTCGTAATCGATCAAAAACAGGCGTCTTTGAGATTCATGATATTTTATCTTGATAGATTTCATGGTATTTTCATCCAGATATTTTACCTGAAGGTTCTTCTTTTCTTTTTTCACCTCTTCAACCTGGCTAAAGAAATCATTTGTCCATGTAAACACATCATATCGTCTCAGCCTGTTCTGCATTTTATTTATCCTCTTTTCTTTTTCTTTCTCCGGCATTGTAAGAGCCTTATTCAAGGCTTCAGCAGCTTCATCAATATCGGTGGGATTAATTATTATTGCCTCATTAAGTTCAATAGAAGCTCCTGTCATTTCGCTCAACACTAACATTCCATGCTTTTCTGTCTGACAGGCAACATACTCCTTAGCAACCAGGTTCATACCGTCACGCAGAGGTGTAATAAACCCCACATCACTGAGGTTATAGATTGCAATCATCTCGTTAAAGGGGATTGATTTGTACTGGTAGATCAGGGGCCTCCAGTTCAGGGTGCTGTATTTGCCGTTAATGCGTCCGACAGTAGCTTCAATTTCCTTTTTAAGTACCCTGTATTCCTGGATATTATCTCTTGAAGGCACTACCACCATATTGAAGATTACTCTGAAATGCCATTCAGGAAATCTCTCAAGGAACCGTTCATATGACTCTAATCTGAAGAGGAATCCCTTAGAATAATCAAGCCTGTCAACTGAAAAGATCAATTTCCTGTCTCCGATATACTTCCTGATTTTATTTTTCTGAAAGTTGGTTTTAGGCGAGAAACATGCATCATGAAATTTTGTAAAATCTATTCCTATGGGAAAGGCATCAGCTTTGCACAATCTGCTGTTAATGGAAACAAAATTCTGATCCACCTTATAGCCAAGAGTCCTTTTTACTGATTTGAGAAAATACTGGGTATAATCATTTATGTGGAATCCAATTACATCTGCGCCTGTCATACCTTTGAGTATAGCTTCACGCCAGTTTCTGGGAAGAAGACGAAACATTTCGAATGACGGAAACGGAATGTGAAGGAAAAAACCGATATCAAGCTTCGGGAAAGATCTTCTTATCATGTCAGGCAGCAAAAAGAGCTGATAATCATGAATCCATACAAAATCACCCGGTTGTATTATTTTTTGCAGTTTCTGAAAGAAAAGGTTATTTGCAGTTACATAAGCGTTATAATAACCGGTGTCATATACAGTTCTTGTGGGGAAGTAATGGAACAACGGCCATATAGTATCATTGCAGAAGCCTCCGTAATATTTGTCATTTATCTTCCGAGGCATTTCAACCGGAACAAGTTCAATACCTGGATAAACATTTATTTTTCCGAGCTGAGGATCACCGGTACCTGCCCACAGGATTTTTGATGATGCGCTATTATCTAAGTTCATTTTTTCAGACAGGGAAAGAATTGCCGAAACCAATCCTCCTGAATTCTGAATAGGGTAAAACTCTTCTTTCTTTCTCAAAAGCTTAAATGGCAACCTGTAGGCTGCAACAATAATCCTCTTAAATTCAAATTTATCAAATGTTTTCACAGCTTAGAGAAAAATTGGTTTATTTAACTTTGTCGATAACCGGTACACGGCGTTTACCAGTCCCACATGACTGTATGTCTGAGGGAAATTACCCCACTGACCAAAATTCTTATCGGCATCTTCACTGAACAGGCCAAGATGGTTTGCGCTTTTATTAAGTGTTTCAATTACACTGAAGGCTTTATCAATCATTCCAACTGCCGCAAGAGCTTCTGCATACCAGAAACCGCAAATAATAAATGTATTATGCGATTTGCCAAGATCATCCTGTTTGTATCGTAAAAAAACTGCCGGGTCACTAAAAAGTACCTTTTCATAAGCCTTGAGGTGTTGCAGCGCTCTTCCTCCGTTCGGATTCAGATAATTCATTGTGATAAGCTGAAGGTTGCCTGCATCCATATGAGTATTACCTACTGATTGCATATAAGCACCCTTATCGGGATCATAACAATCTTCGATATACTTTTCCGCCCGGGCTATCAGTATCCTGGCTTTATCTGTAATTTTTTTATTTTTGATTATTGATCCTATTTTTAAAGCTGCCTTGCATCCCACCCAGTGAAAAAGATTAGTATAGCAGTGTAACTGGTTTGTCGTTCCGAATTCCCAGGGACCTGAATCGGGTATATCTATATATTCCTCAATGCGGTCAAGAAGCCATTCGGTAATAAATTTGGATTTATGCATCTCAACGTAATCCAGCCTTTTATCAATAAAAAGAGGTAAAAGACTAACAAGTACCTGTCCATAAACGTCATTCTGTGTCTGGTAAGTGGCATTATTACCAATTCGGACAGGTTTATTTTTTAAATAACCTTCGAGAAGCAGTACCTTTTCATCCGGGACCCTGCCTCCTGTTATAGTATATAACGGTTTGATCTGTTGTTTCTCATTAAGGATGACATTCTGTATAAAATCAAAATATTTCTCAAGCTCCTCAAAGTGGCCGATATTGTTAAAAGCATTCAGAGTGTAATATGTATCTCTCATCCAGCAGTAACGATAGTCCCAGTTCCGGTGTGCCTGGTCAATTTCGGGCAGGCTTGTTGATCCGGAAGCTATAACTGCACCGGTATCTTCATATTGATGAAGTTTTAATACCAGTGCTGATCGTATAACCTCATCCTGGTAAATATATGGTATGGAAGTTGATTTTACCCAGTTTATCCAATAGGTTTGTGTCTTCTTAAGGAATAGTTCCGCTGTTTCTGCCAGGGGTGCTTCAAGAGGAACTCCATAGCTAAAGACCAAATAACGTGTTTCATTTAGCAGGAATGCTTTTTCATTGCGGATATAATTAAGAGGAATGTCGGTTGTGAGTCGTATCTGGCTGCTTAAATTAAGATATCGGATATGGTTGCTGCCTGCAGAAATTTCCGGTGTAAGTTTCCCGTAATTATCAACAGGATGACATTTTACAGTGATAAGCGGATCACCCTCAAGAAGCTCAATTTTTCTGAACAGCATAAGGGGCTTGAAATATCTTTCATACTGGTTGAAACGTGGTGCATAATCGATAACTCTGAACTTTCCTTCCTTTACTTTGAATTCAGTTGCCAGGATGTTGGTGTTTTTAATATAATACTGTGTTGACTTGTAATCGCTATCATTCGGCATTATACTGAATTCTCCTCCTTTATTCCTGTCGAGCAGGGAGCCAAAGATAAAACTGCTGTCGAATCTTGGCAGGCAGAGCCAGTTTACGTTAGCTTGCGTATCGATGTAGGCCAGGTAGGAACAATTCCCTATTACTCCAAAATTATACCTGTTCATATTATTTGGTCACTTATTTTTTTGCCTGATGTATAACTCTTTGCGGAAATGGGATTTCAATTCCCTCCTTATCGAATGCGACCTTTAAGCGTTTCCTTAATTCACCTGTTATCTCCCACTGCTTAAGAGGTTTGGTATCACCAAGTATCTTTAGAATTATTGCTGAGTCTGCAAAATCATTAACACGCAGAAACTGAGGAGGTTTGAGAATGAACTCTTTATAGAGAGGATCCTCAGCCAGTTCATTGCCGGTCTTGTTTATTACCTTGATAACATGTTCAAGGTCGGTATTATATGCAACACTCATGTTGAGATTTATCCTTGCAAACTTCTTTGAAAGATTTGATGCTCTTTTAATATCGCCATGCGGGATATGATGCATCGTCCCGTCTAAATCACGTAATGTGGTCAGCCTTAGGGTTATATCCTCTACTGATCCGGAGGTTCCATCAATATTTACAACATCTCCGATCCTGTACTGGTTCTCAAGGATAATAAACAATCCTGTAATTATATCCCTGATAAGATATTGTCCTCCAAAACCGAAAGCCAGTCCTAATATTCCTGCCCCAGCCAGTAACGGACCTATTTCGAGGCCTATCTCCTGCAGGATCATCATTAAAGCCAGTACAATAATTACTATTTTCAAAGCCCCGTTAAAGATATGAATAAGAGTATCCTCCCGTTTCTTTTCTGCCTCCGGCGGCATGTTTATATCAGGCACTACTGCAACTCTTACAGCTTTTCTGATGATCTTGCTTAAAATTACAATCAACAACCAGGCTGTAATTCCAATTATTACAATCTTTATTCCATGTGATACCAACCATGGTAAAATTACATCACCCCAATTTTTAATTTTATCTTCCATAGTAATATTTAATTAAATTAATAACCATCTGAATTATTGAGTCATTCGCTTACCTTTTTAATTATCTGCAACCGATTAATGAATGTAAGCGATAAATCCTGAATGGAATCAGTGTTTGTTTTTTCCGCGTAAGATTGCAAGATAATAAAAAAATCAACTTTTTACCACTTTCGTGTTTGGCTTCTTAGTCAACTAAGTATCCAAAACATTATGTAACAGGAGTTTAATTTTAGGTGAACAAATGAGCTGGCATTTGCATATTAAACATCAGCCGGTACATTTATATCCTGCATTGAATCTAAATATTATCATCCCGGTGTTTTTACCAGAATTTGCCTTGTATTCTCCAGGGCTGATTCTGTTCCGAAGATACCCAGATAGGTTCCCATAATACCATTTTGGCTTTGGTCCAGATGCAATATAACGATTTTGATTTCAAATAGAGTTTCAATTACTTCATTATTCTTTCTGAGCCTGATCATTACTTTACATAGATATACTAAATTTATACCCGGGAAAAAAGAAAAGGATTTATGAAAAACCACAAATAATTTGATAATTATATGACAAATTATATAATTCTTGCTTTCTGTCTGATGATCCTGCTTGCATACCTGTTTGACATCACGAGCAGGTATTCAAAGATACCAGGGGTCATTCTGCTTATAGGATTGGGAATAGCGCTCCGGCTTCTGGTTAACCATACAGGCTTTGAAATCCCGGATATTGAACCACTGCTTCCGGTAATCGGAACACTTGGTCTGATACTGATTGTCATGGAAGCAAGTATGGACCTGAAACTTGGGAAAAACAAAGTTGGAATAATATTTAAATCCGCATCTGCTGCCATAATACTTTTTGCATTTTTTGCGGCTATCATGACTATAATTCTGTATAAACTTCTTGGGTTTCCTCTGATTGATTCACTTCTTAATGCCGTGCCTTTTGGAATTATCAGCAGTGCTGTCGCCATACCTTCTGCTATAAATCTGAACAGGGAACAAAAAGAGTTTGTTGTTTATGAGAGCTCTTTATCGGATATAGTCGGAATTCTTGTATTCGACTTTATCCTTATTTACCAGGGCTCTGTCGGACACGGATTAATAAATTATGGACTCAATGCAATACTGACAATATTTGTAGCAATCATAGTCACTTCAGCCCTTGCCATACTGCTGCATAAGATAACATATCATATTAACTATATTATTATACTGACATCAGTTGTACTGGTTTATGCTCTTGCCAAAATGATACACCTTCCTGCACTTTTACTTGTACTGGCATTTGGAATAGCCCTGGCTAACTACAAACTTGTTCAGAATAGCGTAATCAAAAGATATGTGGACTTTAATAAATTCGGAAATGACCTTGTATCATTCAGGAAGATCCTGACTGAACTTACCTTTGTTGTCAGGTCATTTTTCTTTATAATGTTCGGATTCTATACAAAAATAGAAGGTTTATTGAACTTCCATAATATTTTTACCGCCCTGGCTATTATTGTTGGTATATATTTGTTACGTATTATTTTCCTTTGGAAATTCCTTAAAATACCAATTTTCCCATTCCTGTTTCTTTCACCGAGGGGACTTATAACAATTCTACTGTTTCTGAGTATCCCTGCCACATTAAGGATTGAACCAATTAACGAGGAGGTGGTAACGCTGGTCATATTGCTTTCGATCTTCCTTATGATGATAGGGAATATACTTTACAAAGATGAAAATATCGCTGCCGAAGAATCTGATATGGATATAATTATACATGAAGAATCTATTACAGAACAAGACAGATGACGGCAAAGAAAGAATGCGTCTTGATGAGGCACTGGCTGAATACAAACAGAGAATTGAATGTGTATAAAAAGATCTATGGTTTTTTAAATAACTTCATCCCGAATCCTGGTTTTAAAGAAGGAATGAGTTTTCCTTTTTTAAGTTTATAACCGGTAAGATCAACGTCATCAGAGCTGCATGTAACTCCTTCAATAGTTACAATGCTTTCAAAGGCTCCTGCAAGATGAGAGATATAATTGGTTTTGATTGCAGAACCCCAGGCATGAGGTGAGGCAAGAAGTCCCATGAGCTTTATTTCCTGAATAAGTTTAATCCATGCGGTAAATCCCGTGTTGACAATATCATGGAGGAATACATCAATGATCTTCTGAGCGCCAAGCTGTCTCAGTACTGCTTCATCCGGACTTGCTTCCCCGTCGGCCAGGAGAGGATCCATATTATGAACCCTGAGCCATGAATATAGCTTGACATAATCTTCAATGGTCTCATGAAAGGGTTCCTCGATCCAGAAGAGCCGCATTCCTTCAATACCCTCCATATATCTCAGAAACTCATCAATGGTGAAACCGTTGTTCCCGTCTACAAGGATATCGCAATCAGGGAAACTTTCTGCTACAAGCTTTGTTATCTCAATGTCTCTCTTCAACCCCTTCTCTTTTTCCATCCACCTGTTCCCTCGCCCGATCTTAAGCTTAAGCTGCCTGTAGCCCAGGTCATAATCATAGCTACATTCTTCAAGTATCTTATCTGGTCCTGCAGGATTATCTTCAGGTTCAAGATCATCGAAATAGATCATCCCGCTGTAACATGAGCGCCTCTCCGGTCTCCTTTTACCGAGGAGCTTATAAACAGGGGTTTTAAGAATTTTCCCGGCAAGGTCGAAAAGAGAAAAATCAAAACATCTTATTTCCGGTACAGTTACCCCGCTTGAGGGAATGATAAGATCAGAAACAGACTTGCCTTTTATCAGTTCAAATTTTTCTGCAATTGCTTGTTGTGATCCTTTATTCAAACCCCACCCTGAAGCCCCCTGGTCAGTATACAATATGTGAATGGCTTCTTCGGTCCACTTTCCATGGATGCATAGTGTGGAATTCTTACCAACGGGGCGGGGATAGTCAAGCCTTACTGCTGTGAATTTAATACCTGTTACCTTATGATGCTGAAGATCTGAATATTTGCGGATCCCGGCTGTTGCCGGTAGTTCACTGAATATAATCCCTGCAGCCACCCCGGTTCCGGCACGCCTGATAAACTCTCTCCTGTCCACTAAAAGTACTTCTTGAATTTTTCGCCTATCTTAAAATAAGTATATCGTCCGGCATCCTCACCTGCCAGGTGGACGGAGTCACCATCAGTCTCATATGTACTGTGCTCCCCGGCTACCTGCGAGAAATAAACGGCAAAACTTTTTTCCTCTTCATCTTTCATCAGCACCAGTGCCAGGTTTTTATGAATGTCTGACTTTAGTGAGGCGTTACACAATGGACAATAAAATTCCAGGAACTCACCCTCTTTAAACTCGAAAGTGGGATGCTTTATACTTGTATAATTGCCGATTTGGGGGCTGAGAAGAATCAATGCATCCTTCTTCTCAGTATTCTTTACCTTGAAGATTATATGATCTCCAACACGTAGATGACCTTTGCATTTTGGACATAAAAAATCATTCATTTTTCACCTCCTTTTTACGATGTTGATGGAAAATATTTATGTAAAGGTACGAAATCGGATATTTTTTTTAATGGTCAATCCATGTCAATCCGTGTTAATCCGTGAATCCCGTGGTTTATTTTTTTTAAATGTGTAATTTTAAATTCATGTTCTAACAAATCTAAGTTGATTAGTATGAAACATTTTGTACTCTTTCTGATACTATTGGACTTTTTAAATCTTAATGCACAAATAAACAGGGCAAGGGATTATGGCATAACAATAGGTATACTCAAAACAGGTGAAAATAACGCTATTACAGATGTTCCGGGTGTTAAAGTGGGTCATGTTACTCTTAAATCAGGTGATTCGATAAATACCGGAGTAACAGCAATATTGGCATATCAGGGAAATATTTTCCAGAATAAAGTGCCCGCAGCAATCTATATCGGAAATGGTTTCGGTAAGCTTACCGGGTATCCACAGGTTGAAGAACTCGGGAATATTGAAACCCCGATAATTTTAACAAATACGCTCAGTGTTCCGGTAGCTGCAGATGCCTTGATTGATTATACGCTGCAATTTCCGGAGAACAGAAATGTGAGGAGTGTTAATCCTGTTGTTGGTGAGACAAACGATGGCGGCCTGAATGACATTCGTGGCAGGCACATTACCAAAGAACATGTTTTGCAGGCAATTACCAGTGCCGAAGGCGGACCGGTGAAGGAGGGTAATGTAGGTGCCGGGACAGGTACTTCATGTCTTGGATTTAAGGGTGGAATAGGTACCTCTTCAAGGATACTTCCCGAATCAAGGAGCGGATATGTTGTGGGAGTACTGGTTCAGACCAACTTTGGAGGTATATTGCAGATCAATGGTGTCCCTGTAGGCCAGGAGCTGGGTCGTTACAGGTTCAGAAATATTAAAAATGAATACACTGAGGACGGATCATGTATGATAGTCATAATGACTAATGCCCCGTTAAGCCCTAAAAACCTGAAAAGACTGGCGGCAAGATCAATGTTTGGAATTGCCAGAACCGGAGGTATAGCTTCCAACGGCAGCGGCGATTTTACAATTGCTGTCTCAACTGCAGAAGATATACGGATTCCCTATTCTTCTAACTCTATGTTTGAAGAATCAGGGGTCCTGAGGAATGACAGGCTTGATCTGCTGTTTGAAGCTGTTATCGAAGCTACTGAAGAGGCGATAATCAATTCCTTGTTTGCGGCAGAAACAGTTACAGGTAAAGGAAATATCAGGATTGAATCACTGCCGATAGAAAAGACTCTTGATATACTTAAGAAATACAACAGAACTAAATAAATTTCGGATCTCGGATTGTTGATTTCGGATTTTATCTATAAGTTGGTAATCCGAGATCACTGTAGCAGTACTTTTATGAAACCGGATAGATTTATTTTCAGCATCCATAGCCCTTCTGAACAAGTCAACTACCAGCGACCTTAAAGGTATGTTTCGTCTGCCTTTTGAAATTTCACAATCCATGCTTGTAATCTTATTAATTACAGGTGGATTTCTGATGATTTTTATTCAGTATTTACTTGTAAGAGTCATCATGAAGAAGACAATTTCATTTAATAAATTGTGATTGGCAAAAAAAAATCTAATAACGAGGGCATCCGGTTTTCCGGATGCCCCATAAAAAGAATTATAAAATATAATCTATGCCGGCATATCAGGGAGTTTAAATCCATTCAGGTATTCATGTTTAACCAGTGATGTCATGAATTCCCTGACATTCCTTGAACTTGGATCTTCGCGTTGTCCGAATCCGGCAGGAGCCTGGCCTTTCCCTGATGCGCCGCCGGCAGCTTTTGCAGCAGCAGCAGCCTGAGCCATCATTCTGTTGATATTAAACATTTCGGACCAGGTGGATACTTTTTCAGTTTCTGAGATGTTCGTAAACTCCATACTTTCACCATCCCATTCGAGGATCCTGTTCAGTTTCTGCAGACGGACTGCCAGGACACTCATCAGTACCATTTCGTTGAATGGACCTGCTTCTCCGAAATGTGATGCTGTTTTGTCACGGAGATCAGGTTCCTTGCATGCTGCTACCCAGTCGAGATAATGGTTGTTGTCAGGAACAATCCGCAGGACAGCAGGTGAAGTTGGTTTCCTGCCTGAGAGAAGATACGGATCAGATCCATGGCTTCCAAGGATAAGGGTGTCCTTTGAACCGAAGAGGGCGCAGCCTTCGCCCTGCCATGTTCTTCCTTCAGGAAGCACATTGGGGATCATGGGGCGGAAGCCGCCATCATACCATGTTACCTCAACTTCAGGCAAAGCCATATATGGCAGGTTAGGACGAGCCGGGAAGGTCATTTTAACTATCTGGGCATGAGGGCATGCGTCTTTTTTGAGTGTTGTTGACTGACCCTGTACTTTTACCGGATATCCCAGTTTAAGCACTTTGAATACAGGATGCATATTATGGCAGGCCATATCGCCGAGAGCGCCGGTTCCGAAATCCCACCATCCACGGAAATTCCAGGGGTGATACGCGGAGTTATAGGCACGGAATGGCATGTGGGCTATCCACAGGTTCCAGTCAAGGGTTTTGGGTACTTTCTGCTCATCTGCAGGAGTATCCAGTCCCTGTGGCCAGATTGGACGGCTTGACCATACGGCGGCTTTGCGGACATCGCCGATCTCACCTGCCCATGCCCATGCACAGGCTTGGCGGACACCTTCGCCTGATGAGCCCTGATTGCCCATCTGGGTTGCCACACCATATTTTTTGGTAAGTTTGGTAAGCAGTCGTGACTCATAAATGCTGTGTGTCAGTGGTTTTTCAACATACACGTGTTTTCCAAGAGTCATGGCTGTTGCAGCAGGATTGGCATGATTGTGGTCAGCAGTAGCAATAACCACAGCGTCAATTGATTTGGCCATTTCATCATACATGACTCTCCAGTCTTTGTATCGTTTGGCACCCGGGTATTTTTCAAAAGTACCTGTTACAGGGGTATATCCCCAGTCAACGTCACAGATAGCCACGAGCTTTTCCGTGCCGGGTCTGGCTGCCATTCCTATCCTTCCCTGCCCTGTCGCAGCTACTTCCGGTTTACATATACTGGTGATATCACCGGAACCCTGACTACCTGCGCCAACTAGAGCAACATTAAGAGTGTCGCTGGGCGCCTGGTACCCGAGTTTTTTGCCCATGGCAACACCCGGAATGATCGTGAATGCGGCAGAAGCCGCGGTAGTCGTCTTCAGGAAGCTCCTCCGTGTGAAGGCCTTGCCTCCAGTCTCTTTTTTACTAAAGTTTTCCGTATCCATGTCCGATAAATTAAAGATTTAAATGAGATAAAGATATTTCATATTAGCTATTTTCTGAGAGCAAAACTGATCATCTTGGTATCAAAAAATCTTCAGTAATGTATAAATTATGTTAAAGCACTACAATATATTATATCCAACATTGAATAATTGAACATTTCAGTTATTTTTAGCCTCAATTTAAAATTCTGGTATTCCCATATAAATAACAGAATGGCTTCAAGATTATTCAGGACCAAGTCCCTGCATGATATGATGCAGGGCGCATCAGATTCAGAACATTCGTTGAAACGTGCATTATCTGCAACCAGTCTCATATTCATTGGAATAGGATGCATCGTCGGTACTGGTATCTTTGTTATTACCGGTACGGCAGCTGCTCAGTATGCAGGTCCTGCCCTCAGTATTTCTTTCATTATTTCTGCTGTCCTCTGTATGTTTGTCGCATTGTGTTATACAGAGTTTGCTTCTATGATCCCGATTTCAGGAAGTGCATACTCCTATGCCTATACTACTGTCGGGGAGTTAATTGCATGGTTTATAGGATGGAATCTGGTCCTTGAGTATATATTCGGCGCATCATTGGTTGCTGTAGGCTGGTCGGGTTATGTGGTAAGTTTTTTAAAGGATTTTGGCATTGTGATACCTCCCGCACTCAGCAGCGCACCTTTTACATACGATAACGGATAGATCGCAACAGGAGCAATACTCAATTTCCCTTCAGTGTTTATAGTTGCCATTATTTCAACAATACTGGTATTCGGGATAAAGGAATCGGTAAGGGTCAACAATATTATCGTCATAATCAAGGTGGTGGTCATACTGCTTTTTATCGGATTCGGACTTTCATATATCAATACTGAGAATTATGTCCCGTTCATCCCTGAAAACACAGGTGAATTCGGGAAATTCGGATGGAGCGGAATATTCCGTGCAGCAGGAATAATCTTCCTTGCTTTTGTCGGCTTTGATGCGATTTCAACTGTTGCACAGGAGACAAAAAATCCCCAGAAGGATATGGCCATAGGTATACTGGGTTCACTTGCGATTGTAACAGTACTTTATATTTCGGTTTCACTTGTGCTTACAGGGATAGTAAATTATAGACTGCTTAATGTGCCTGATCCTATTGCCGTGGGGATAAATGCTGCCGGACAGAAGCTCTTCTGGTTGAGGCCTATTATAAAAATAGGGGCGATTGCCGGAATGAGCTCAGTCATCCTGGTCCTGATTACCGGGATGCCCAGGATACTTTATACCATGTCGATTGACGGGCTGTTACCTCCGGTAATGGGCAGGGTGCACAGGAAGTACCGGACTCCCCATATAACAACTATTATAGTAGGGATTATTGTATCAGTAATATCAGGTCTTTTCCCAATTGATCTTATAGCCGATATGGTCTCAATAGGGACTCTGCTGGCATTCGCTATGGTTTGCATCAGTATTTTAATTCTGAGGGTAAAACGTCCTGACATGCACCGGCCATTTAAAACGCCGTTAGTCTATTTCGTTACTTCAGTAGGTGCGGTGGGATGCCTTTACCTTATGACATCACTTCCGGTATCGACATGGGAGAGGCTGGTAGTCTGGACAGTGATAGGATTCCTGATATATTTCTTATACGGACTGAAACACAGCAAGCTGAATAACTCAGCCGGAAACAGACGAGGTAATGAATAAACTGTATTATCTTTGATAATCTTTAAAGTGTACTGACATGAAAACAAAATTCTTTCTGTTTTTTGCAGCTCTTTTTGCGGGAGTGGCACTGAATGGCCAGGTCTCTGACAATTGTGTGACAAATGCTATACTTTCAGGGTACTCTGAAAGGAATTATACTAAGGAGCCGGTAACCGATCAACAGCTCGATATTATTCTTAAATGCGGGATAAAGGCTCCAAGCGGAATGAACAGGCAACCCTGGAAGTTCACGGTGATAAAAGACGAAGCCACGATGAAGGACGCGATCAATAATGTTGTTACGGGGAACGTGCTTATTATTGTTTCAGGAATGGAATCACCGGACGGAACCACTACTCCCGATCTGTTCGCCTGCGGTCTCGCTACTGAGAGCATGTTCATTGCTGCTCATGGTCTTGGTCTGGGCGCGCGCATATATGGTGGTCCTGTCGGAAATGTGAATTCCAAGAAAGATCTGTTTCAGATCCCGACAGGGTATAAAGCTGTGATGATCCTCCGCATAGGCAATGTCGATAAAAATACAGATGCTGTTTCAGCAGCAACACCGAGGAAGGGCTTTGAGGAGGTAGTCAACTTTAAAAAGTAGTATCGGAGAAAGAGGGCATTACTAAACAACGAAATCATTATTTAGAATAATATTGGTTTCGACGGTAATTGTTGCTGTTTCTGTTCCTGCACGTTAGAGCACAACAGATCAGACAAATCATAAAAATTGCCGGTTTTAACCTGTGCCAGCTTTATAATAACAGTTATGTACTCTTGTTCGGCTATTCGTATCGCAGTGATTGTGCGGGATTTGCCATAGCTGCTTTGATAGTACTGTAGCTGATGGTTAGAAGTGCAATCAACATAACAATGATCAGCCCTGCCAGAAATGTCAGGACATCAGGGTCTGTCCTGTAATAAAAGTTCTCCAGCCATTTTCGTGAAACATAATAAATCACAGGAAATGAAAGAAGTGCTGAGATTGCCATAAGGATTATTATCTCCCTTGATATAAGGAAGTAGATGCCCCGGACCGACGAACCCATAGCTTTCCTTACCCCGATCTCCTTCGTGCGGTGTTCCACAGTATATGAAGTAAGGCCGTATAAACCAAGCGCTGCTATAAATATGGCGAGGATGGAAGATATAACTGCAAGAAGGGCATTCCGTAGCTCAGTGATGTATAATTGTTTCGTTATATCATCTACAAATGTGTATTTTATCGGTTCGTCTGGTTTAAATTCTTTCCAGGCAGCTTCGATTTTCCCTATCGTCTCACTGTAATTCCGAGGTGAAATTTTCACTGTAATATACCCGAACCTTTCATTCTCAGGTTTCAGCATGAATATAAAAGGAGCTATCTGATTCTTCTGTGATTCGAAAGTAAAATCCTTTACAACTCCTATAATCGGGTAATAGTCCATGTCGCCGGATTCCCGATACCCCATTACTCTCATCTTTTCAGGATTTATACTGTACTTTTTTATAGCAGCTTCATTAAGAAGACAGGCCTCTTTATCAGAAGGGAACTCTTTATTGAAGAATCTGCCGGATTGAAGTTCCATGCCATATGTTTGCAGGAAATTATAATCCACGAAGTTTGTCCACATTAGTACTGTCTCTTCTTTTTTCCCTTCCAGTGCATACCCTTTATTACTTCTTATGTCTCCGGGTACATATGAAGAGCTTGTTACATTAAGGACGCCTGGTATCGAAGCGATTGTTTCCTTAAATGCTCTGGCACCGGTTCCCAGTGCTCCTTCATTCTTAAGCACAAGAAGCTGTGCATTGCTAAACCCGGGATCCCTTTTAAGCATGTAGATAATCTGTCTGTACATGATCAGGGTACCTATAACGAGGATTATCGAGATTGTGAACTGAAAAACCACAAGCACTTTTCTCAGACCGGCTTTGTGACCACTGTGACTTTCACCTCCTTTTAAGACCCTGTTCGGGCTGAAAGAGGAAAGAAAGAAGGCAGGATAACTTCCTGCAAGGAGTCCTGTGATTACGGGAAAGAGTATGATGAACGGGATCATATACCATATAGCCGAGAAATTCAGTGTGAGGCTTGTACCAAGCAGATCATTGAAGAAGGGCAGGACCATTTTTATTATGATAAGAGCAATAACAGTTGCGGCGAATGACATTATAACCGACTCGGAAAGGAACTGGATAATAAGTATACCTCTGTTGGATCCTGCCAGTTTCTTCATGGCCACCTCTTTCGATCTAGCCAATGCCTGTGCAGTTGAAAGATTCATAAAATTTACTGCAGCTACCAGCAGGATCAGTAAAGCTATTCCACACAGAATTATTAATAATTTCGGATCACCAGTCGCAAGAAAGTGAGGTTTGACAGACGTATCAAGATGAATATCCGTAAGTTTTTGAAGATAATATCCATATTTATTTCCCTTGTTCAGGAATTCATCGAAAGTGAGGCTTAATACTTGCTGAAACAGAGGACCGATATGCTTAACCACGAGCGGCTTCAGTTTTTCATCGACACTCTTGTAATCAGCATTTGGTTTAAGAAGCACATAGGTGTTTAAGTTATTGTTTCCCCAATTCTGTTCATGGGTCTGGGCATCAGACAGCATGGATACAAGTATATCGGCTTTGAAGTGCGAGTTATCCGGAATATCCCCCATCACACCTGTGACAACATATGCTGAAGTATCCTTACCTATTTTAAGGATCTTATCAACCGGGTTCTGGCTGCCGAATATTTTTTTTGCGACGGAAGCGGAAAGAACGATTTTTCCGGGGGCGTTAAGAAGGTTTTCAGGATCGCCTGTCAGTACAGGGATTGTGAAAATATTAAAGAATGAGGAATCAGCTTCAATGATATATTCCTCGGAATAGTGCTGATCATTATATGTCAGTATATTAGCTCCGTATATTCGTTTCATTCTGAGAAAATCCTCAACTTCCGGGAATTCACTGAGCATTGCCGGACCAAGTGGAAATGATGTTGAAGTCTCAATAAACTCCTGACCATCTACCATGAAATCCGTGACTACATTGTAAATCCTGTCACTTTTGATATTGAACCTGTCAAAGGTTGATTCGTGAAATATATAGAGTGCAATGAGAAGACTGCAGGTGATTCCTATGGAAAGGCCGGTTATATTGATAAAAACATATGAGCGCTGTCTTTTAAATGACCTTAAACTGTGTTTTATTAGGTTTTTCAGCATGTTGTCTGAAGATATGATTGATATTACATCTTTTGAGGGTTAACAAATTTTTTTTTATTTTCTGATATTTAATAGACTGATTGTATTTAATTTTGCTGCACGCTGCATGCTCCTGTCAGATTAAGCACTGCAACGGAAAAGCTGCATTTTATGCTGAATGCCTCCATCCTGAAGGCGGAAATAAAAATGTAAAAGCGAGGGAAAGAGTGACAGTGCTTGCTTCCGCTTAATTATTGAAAGGTACGCTTTTAGTCTTCAGATAATCTTTGGAAAACTGGCTGGGATTTATTCCGAATTCATGATAAAAACATTTGCTGAAGTATTTAGCATCCGAAAAACCTGATCTCCACGAAATCTCATTTATATTCCAGGTATCATTTGATAATATAAGTTTTGCTGCATAGTTTAATTTGGCTTTTTTAATAAAATCAACCGGTCGAAGCTTTGTCACTTCAAGTATTTTACGGTAAAGAGAAGATCGTGACATATTCATGTTCTTAGACAGATTCTCTAACGTATAATTTTCATTCACAAGGTTTTCATAGATATGATTGAGACAATCTTTTATAAAGGCCCCTTCAGCCATATCTTTTGTTTGAAGCAGTTCTCTGAAATAAGGTGAAGGGCAAAAGAATTGTTGCATTTTTTCCCTGCTTTCTAACAGGCTTTTGATATTTGATAACAGAAGGTATTCATTAAATGGTTTGGTAATATATGCATCAGCTCCAATATCGAACCCTTTTATCATATTTTCTTCTGAGTCTATGGCAGTTAACAAAATAACCGGCATATGATATGTTAATGGATTTTCTTTGATTTTGATGCACATCTTCATTCCATCCATTACCGGCATCAGGATATCACTTAATATAAGATCCGGCAACTTTCTGATGGCAATATCAAGCCCTTCTTTTCCATTATTTGCCGAAATGATATTATAATATTTACCGAGAATATCGGTTATCACCAGTAATAAATCCGTATTATCCTCCACTACAAGTATTGTTTTGCTTTTATCAGTCTTACCAGAAAAATCAATACTAAAGTCCGTTATTTGATTAGTCTTATTATTAATTTCAGAATCAGGCTTGTTATGAAACTGTGGTATAGAGATAGTAAAACTTGTTCCTCTGTTCTCAGTACTTTCCACAGCAATTTTACCACCATGCAATTGAATTAGTTCTTTACTCAAAGCTAAACCTAATCCTATATTTTCATTTTCGGAAGTATATTTTTGGTTGTTGATTTTATAAAATCGATTAAATATAAAAGGTAATTCATTTTTTGGAATACCTATTCCGGAGTCTTTAACCGTAATAACGATTTTTGAATTTTCAGATTTCAGAGAAACCGTAATGACACCTGATCTGTTACTGAACTTTATCGCATTAGAGAGAAGATTATACATGACTTTTTCAATCACACCCAAATCAAATTCGGCATATATTTCGTTTTCAATTTCCGAATTAAGTCTAATATCTTTCTTGTCTGCCTGTTCATGAAAAGTTTCAATGATGTTAGTTATGAACTGTGCTATGTTACCACTGAAAAAAGTCAAATGATATTTATTATTTTCTATACTTCGGAATTTTAAAATTCCGTCAGTGAGACGAGCCAGCCGTTCTGTACTCCTTTGCAGTACCAGAATTTTTTTTCTGACTGATTCATCATTGACAAGATTAAGGATATCCCGGATAGGATTTATAATCAGAGTGACAACAGTTCTAAGCTCATGTGATAAATCTGTAAAAAGTCGCAGTTTATTTTCCCTGGCCTCTTCTGCAACTATTAGCAGGTCGAGAGAATCGTCACGCTGTTTTGTAATAATTTCGTTTTGTTTAATTATTGTTTTATTCTTCTCATCCAGGATCTTGTTCATCTTATTCTTATGTTTCCACGATCTAAGTATAAGACTTACAATAAGGATTAACAGAATTATTGTAGTGTAAGTCAGAAGCAATAAAGTCCTCCTTTTTTGAAGGATATCAGACATTATATTTAATTGGTCACTTTGTTTGTCGATTTTGTCTTGTTGATCATTTAACTGCTGCCCCTGAAGCCACAAAGTCCTGGCATTTGTATTATCAATTCTGTAAGTGCTCAGATCAATGTTTTTCTCATACGGCTTTCCGGTGAGTATCTGAATCGTAAGTTGAATCGCTTTATCACCTCCCGAAGGATAAAAAACAGTACCATCTATAAATCCGTTAATCACCATACTGACACCACCAGTAGGAGTATTCATCCCATCAACACCTATAATATACGGTTTGAGATTATATTTTCTGGCAGATTTTGAGGCTGCATTTGCCATGAAATCATTGTGAGCAAAAATGAGGTTAAAATCGTTAAATACCCTGAATAGACTATCGGTCAATTCTAATGTTTTACTTTCAAGCCAGGCTCCTTCAATGGCTTTTATTGTACTGATATTTGGTAATTTGTCAACTATTTCATGGAATCCCAAAGACCTTTCTTTGGCTGGAGTAGAGCCTTTTAGTCCCGTAATTTCCAACACTTTCCCTTTTCCCTTTAATAATTCCTCTGCAAAATAACCTGCTTCTTTCCCGATAGATAGATTATCAGCTCCAATAAAAGCTGTATATTTTGTTGAATTTATTTTCCTGTCAACTACTATCACAGGTATTCCTCCACTAAAAACTCTTTCCACCGTTGGAGTAAGAGGTTCTGCTTCATTAGGGCTAACAATTAACAGATCAATTCCTTTTGAAACCAACTCGTTAATATCTGCAATCTGTTTATCATTGTCATCTCCTGCATCCTTTACTATCAATTCGATGTTTAAGTCACGATAAAAAGTGATTTCCCTCTTCATGTCCTCAACCATAGCTTTACGCCATTCATCAATCATTGTGCACTGAGAAAAACCAATGACCATCTTTTTTCCCGGATTCCGATCCATATTTTTAATGCATCCGGTCAACAGAATAAGTATAATTAATAAGTACCTTTTCATAGGTAAAAAAACAGGTTTTAAATACTCTATTTCAAAAACATTATTTCATCCTGTCCTAAAAATGTTTCATTTGCAACTTTATACAAAAGTATTTTAAATCTTAATACATAAAATTTAAATTACCTAAATATGATTCTGTCAATATTGCCTTATTCAGGGAATTCTATATTTGGTTTATTTTTTTACTGCTTATAAGTTGTCTGTTTTTCAGCTTTCTGATTTTAAATAAATTTTAGTAATATTCTTCTTCTCCTTATATTATTTACAAAAAATGACCGGTTTTTCATACCATATTGAATAGTT
>Ga0315546_1000435_pt1 | contig 30542 bp, 32 predicted proteins | sample SalMarSW160170MG_FD_203833 | JGI IMG/M metagenome (GOLD analysis project Ga0315546, IMG submission 203833) | Salt marsh sediment microbial communities from the Plum Island Ecosystem LTER, Massachusetts, United States - Salt Marsh Sediment SW1601-170 ...
AAACCCACAATTCGTGAACGATGACATAAGAAAAATATAGTTAGCTTTTGCTATATTAGGATGTTATGCGTAAGTATTGTGGCATCTGGCAAAAACCTATACTCTAGGATATGAAAATTTATTACATATTGTTGTGTGCCTAAGCGCCTATTAGTTATAGAGAAATATTTTATCAAAAAAACTCCACTTTAGTAAACTAATTAGTTAACTTTGCGTAATGTTTAGAAAGATTATTGCATACAAAGAGTACTTTGTAAAATTTTATAAATCACAGGATAACAAAACTCAAGAGAAAATAGAATATGTTTTAGACTTAGTGCGCTTTGAGAGACAAGTACCTAAAAAATTCTTTAAGTACCTTGATGATACGGATGGAATTTATGAAATACGTGTGATAACAACTTTTAAGAGCATTAGGATTTTATGTTTTATGGACAAAGGAGAATTGATTGTGCTAACAAATTGTTTTCTAAAGAAAACACAAAAGACCCCAAGAAAAGAGATAAAAATTGCGGAGAGATTGAAGAAAGAATATTTGATGGAAAAATATGGAGGATAAAAAAATGAAAAACGTAACTAATTTTGAAGACTTGCTGAAAGATAAGTATGGTGAAAAAGGTACTTCTACCAGGGATAAATATGACGCTGATTCACTAGCTTTTAGATTAGGTGTTATGTTAAAAGAGGCACGCAAAGAAGCACATATTACACAAGAACAACTTGCCGAGAGGACTGGAACTAAGAAAAGTTATATTTCTCGTATAGAGAAAGGGCAAAGTGATATCCAGATTTCAACATATTATAAATTGATTGAAATAGGTTTAGGTAAGCAATTAAATATTTCGATTGGATAATAAGCTACTGCAGGATGGTTGAAATTATTTCCACAAAAACTTTAAGCAGAAAAAAGTCCCACAAAACCCACCCTACTAAAATTCTAAATATGAAAACAAAACTTTTTAAAAATCGATCAATTTATTTATCAGTAATGATATTGTTTCTGTTCTTATCTAATTACTGTAATAGTCAAACTACAGATAATAATTGGTGGAGCGAGATAATAAAAGAGCATAAAATAAACAGAAGTGATTATAGAGAGATTAAAGATGTCATCATATTCAGCGACTCAATCTCAGATACGAAAGATTTAATATATTTTGATTACCCGATATATATTGCGAAAGGAATTGACAATTATTATATCTATAGTGTTGATAGTGTAATTTTTAGTAAACGTGATTCAATTGTGAATTTATATAATGGTATCTCCGTTGGATTTGCTAAATCTGATAAGGGAAACAAACCCATCTCTATTTCAGAATTCAGCAGGGTCATCAATAAAATAAAAAAAAATTTGATGATTTCTGTCCAATCTAAGCCTTCATTCTCCTGGTTAGATCAAGAATATTTCTCTAAAAAAAACAACAATATTGTGCGCAGCAAAAAGGAATAGATTTTAATGATGAAAGTCCCACAAAACCCAGAGAAAGTTTTAAGTATCAAGGTTTGTAGTCCGCTCAAACTTCATTACAGTTTGACAGGGAAGTGCCACGCAATCTGACACTACTCAAACAATTTTCCGTTGTGTGGCTTTTAAATCCGCTCGAGCTGGAATTTGACCGCAGAATTCACGAACTTTACGTTTCGGTTCTTTTCATTGATGTGTCTGACTAATTTGAAACTAATGGAGGTAAATACTATGAAAACATTAATCCGTTTATTCGTATTTTCTTTCTGTGTTTTCCTTTATCTTACGGTTGCCGGACAAACGAATACGGAATGGCTGGTTTCCGAAGGAGACACCACACAGGGAGACAAACCTGAGTATGAGCTGATCGTAATGTTACTTGGCTATGAAACTTACATGGCTACCCAACTCCCAATGGAGTACTATTCAGAGAACTATTATAAGTTATGGAACCAGCGGTATGTGGTAGAATGGAACATCCGCTTTCATTTGGGACCCCGCAGAGATCTCTTTGAGAACGAGATATTTTATAATCCCTTTACAAATTACGGTATTGAACTGGAATACAGTTTATACCATTTCTTCAGGTTCTTTGAAGATAAGTATAACCTTACCCTGGTTTACCGGGGGAGATGAAATAGCGTGGTTTAATTAAATAAAGAACAGACTATGTTTATCTATTTATAAATGGGGTAAAAAGCGCAGTGAGAAATCCTAATTTAAATAAGCCTATAGCCAACAGACAATTTGAGAATGAATATAGATTTGTTACAATAGACAATGCCCTGTCGGAAGATCAATCTTTTAATAAAACAGCAACCAGGGTGAAACTTGTTTTTCATGTCAAAGATTCATGTCTGTTATCCGATGAAGAAAAGGAAACCATACTAATTCAATTAAAGAGAAGGATCAATGATGAAGGTTATTTACAGGTTTTTGCTGATGAGTACAGGGAGCAGACACGAAACAAGCAAATGGCTGCAAAACGCTTCTATAGCTATCTGACCAGTGTATTGAAAAAGAAGAAAAAGAGTATTTCTGCAAAACACACCGAAAAGAAAATTGAAAAAAGAAATCCGTCCTCCAGACAGGATGGAAAAAGAAGAAGAAAGTCATCTGTGCAGAAAATAACCTACAAACCCGCTTATTAAATCCGGTACATATGAACGTTGAACACGAATAAGCCCTAAATAAATCTGATCAAAACACTTGGATGCTTACAACTGATTATATCATTATTTTACTGTATCTGACAGGAATGATCCTGCTAAGCATCTTTGTTGGAAGGAGACAGAAGAACAAGGAGGACTATTACCTTGGTGGCCGAAAAATACGCCTGCTTGGCGTAGTCTCCAGACTACGTCATTGGTAAAAGGTAATCTATGACTATCTATAGCAGGGCAAACTTCTTTTTTTGTATCTTGCTCATCAAAAAAAGTACGATGCAGCGCCTACAACATCATACAACAAAAACTTTGCTAGCATTGCATGAAAAAAAGTCCCATAAAAGCCGGAAAATTGATACCCCATTCTTCCTGACAAATCGAACTGACATTCTGGTTGCATTGTAAAGATACCCGATGCAATGATAGCCCGGGAACAAAACCAGTTATGCTGCGAGGTGAACAAATGTTCTTGTTACTGAATCCATATTTATTTTTTTATTTTACTACCGGAAATTTCTTAAACTCAAATTTTTAGTAATATTGGAGTCCTGATATGAATTCCGATAATAAAATACCAAGGGAGTAAAATGGAAGATACAAATCACATTGGATTTGATAATGAGAAATATCTCCGGGAGCAAACATCTGCCATTCTTGAAAGAGTAAACCGATTCAACCATAAACTGTACCTGGAATTCGGAGGTAAGATTTTATACGACTATCATGCAGCCAGAGTATTGCCGGGATTTGATCCGAATGTGAAGATGCGGCTTTTGCAAAAACTAAAAGACAAAATTGATGTCATTTTATGTATTCATGCAGGTGCTATTGAAAGAAAAAAAGTCAGGGCAGATTTTGGGATTACTTACGATGTGGATACATTAAAAACCATTGATGATTTCAGGGAATGGGGCATAGATGTCACAGCAGTGGTCATTACCCGTTACCAGGATCAATCGCCTGCAAAAGCCTTCAAGAACAAACTTGAATTACGGGGAGTAAAAGTATATTTGCATTATCCCACAAAAGGATATCCTACAGATGTGGACCTTATTGTAAGCGATCAGGGGTATGGAGCAAACGAATACATCAGGACCACAAATCCCATTGTGATAGTTACAGGTCCCGGACCGGGCAGCGGGAAGCTTGCCACCTGCCTGTGCAATCTTTACCATGAATATAAAAACGGAGTCAAGGCAGGATATGCAAAATTTGAAACATTTCCGATCTGGGACATACCTATCGATCACAAAGTAAATATTGCTTATGAAGCTGCTACTGTTGACCTGAAAGATGAAGTGCTGATTGATGAACATCATTTGAAAGCCTACAATATAAAGACAGTGAATTATAACCGTGATATAGAAGCATTTCATTTACTGAAAGGGATCATTGAAAAAATAACAGGTGGGGAGTCTATGTATCAATCTCCTACGGATATGGGAGTAAACCGTGCAAGTGCGGGCTTTGTGAATGAAAGTATTATCACGGAAGCATCTCATCAGGAGATAATCCGGAGATACTTCAGGTGTGCCGTGGAATATGTGATGGGTCTGGTAGACAAAGACACACTTAACCGGGCTGTTAAAATCATGAACAAGGTTGGTGCAAAAGTTGAAGATCGAAAAGTGGTATTGCCGGCAAGAGAAGCTGCAAAAAACGCTGAAAAAAGCGGAAAAGGCAATGCAGGAATCTTTTGCGGAGCCTCTATTGAATTGCATGACGGGACAATTATTACAGGCAAAAATTCACCCCTCATGCATGCCTCTTCAAGTCTGATTTTGAATGCTACCAAGCACCTGGCCGGAATCCCCGATAATATGCACATTTTGCCTGAAAACATAATTGATTCGGTGGCCTATTTGAAGAAAGATATATTGAATGGCAAAATGGTTAGTCTCGATGTGGAAGAAACATTGATTATGCTTGGTATAAGCGCTTTATCCAATCCGGCAGCGCAAATGGCATTGGAGAACCTGAAATGGTTGCGTGATTGCGAAGTACATCTTACCCATATTCCACCACCGGGTGATGAAGCAGGATTGCGGAAATTACAGGTAAACCTGACATGCGATCCCGAATATTCAAGTAAGAGCCTTTTTATCAGCGAATGAGTGATCATGCAATTATGCAATTGCGGAAGGTTTCCGATGAAGAATACTCCATTCGGCAGCGAACAACAGGTGCAATAAATTGCCTTTGCAGGCGGATACAAATCCTTAATAAAAAATCACGCAAAATAGAGATTACTTAATACAACAATGAATCGATGGCCGATTATCCTATTGATTCTCAATAAAATCAATCAGCTCATTGTAAAGCATCTGAACAGGCAATCCCATGACATTGTAAAACGATCCTTCAATCTTTTCTATGCCGACATAACCTATCCACTCCTGTATTCCGTATGCTCCTGCTTTATCAAGAGGTTTATAATGGGTTACATAGTAATAGATTTCTTCGTGCCTGAGTTTTCGGAAAGTTACATTTGAAATGCTGTGAAAGATTCTCATTTTATCCAATGATCGCAAACAAACTCCTGTAACAACAGTGTGTTTATTTCCGGAAAGCCGTGAAATCAGTTCATAGGCTTCCTGAACATTAAGAGGTTTGCCAAGGATCTCATGATTGTGCCAGACAATTGTGTCAGCAGTGATAAGGATAGTATTCTTATCGATCAGATCAAGATAGTGATCGGATTTACTCTTTGCCAGAAATTCAGGGATTTCTGCCATACCAAGATCAGAGGGATAAGATTCATCTATACTATCCCGGACGATAACATCAAATTTAAGATCGAGACCTTCAAGCAGCATTTTCCTGCGGGGCGATTGCGATGCAAGGATAATCCTGTATGATTTGATATTTTTATTTAGAATCATGGCTGATTATTTGTATGCTGAAATAATGTAATTCACAAGAGGACAATAAATTAATCCGGATAGCATGATGAATTTGGATGCCTGGCTGAGTATATGATACTGTTTTTTTGTTGATGCCCAGCTAACACCAAACGCAAGCATAATAAGCGGAACAATAATGAAAAGCACGATGTATACAAAGCTGATCTTATCGGATAAATATTTGATCAGCAGATAGACAATAGGCACAATCATGGTTACGATCAATCCAATAACAATCCATTTTGCAGTTTGCAAACCCCATGCAATCGGAATGGTCTGCCGGCCAAAAACGTAATCTCCTTCAAAATCTTCAATGTCTTTGATTATCTCTCTTATCAGGTTTACTATAAAGGCAAATATAGAATAACTTACCACCCAGAAAACAAGATAGCTGAATTTGACTCCACTGGCCAGAATATAGAGCTCATAACGTTTTACCAACAAAGGAAATTCAAACAATAAAACCATCAAGGGCACCAGTCCAACAAGCATGGAAATGATAAGATTTCCGATGACTACCTGCCGTTTGTAGGTAGTGGAATAAAACCACAATACAACAGTGGCAAAAATGAACACTATGCTAAGATTCAGCCGGTGAATACTATATGCAAGATATGTTCCGGCCAAAATTCCAAGGGCTGAAAAAACAATATGAAAGGCCATGGCATATCTGCGTTTTATTAAACGGCCAACTATAACACGACCGGGTCGGTTGATCAAGTCAGTTTTCCGATCAAAATAATCGTTGATAATATAGCCTGCAGCTGCGATCATAACAGTCGATAACACAAGCAGGGAGAATTGTAAGGTATTCAATTGCACTTTGAAATCCGATACAGATAACAAAGGTTTCAGTATGAACCAGCGCATAAAATATTGTGTAATAGCGATGATTACAAGGTTAGGAAGCCTGATTAGTCTGAGGAAGGCTAAAAATATTTTAAGTTGTTTTACCATTCAAAAGAATTTTTCACCATCCACTTATCCTGTAAACGCAAAACCTGTTCTACAACATCCCGGACACATCCCTGCCCGCCACCTTTATTCGATATATAAACGGAAAGTTCCTTGATTTCATGTGCTGCATCGGAAGGACATGTTGGGACGCCGGCTTTCTGCATAATCTCAAAATCAGGTATATCATCACCCATATAGAGGATATTGCAATGATCCAGCTGGTATTTTGTTCTGAAATCCTCATACAATTCGAACTTATTGGAAGCTCCCAAATAAATATCCGCAACTCCCAGTTTTTGAAATCTTTTGGCTACTTCATCTGATTTGCCACCTGAAATAATTGCAACATGATAACCCATTTTGATGCAATGTTGTATGGCATATCCGTCTTTAATATTTACGGCTCTGATGAATTCCTGACCGGGGAATAAATAAACCTGTCCATCCGTGAAAACACCGTCAACATCAAAAACAAAGGCTTTTACCTGGTTCAGTAAGGATTTAAAATTTGACATAATATGACAATCATGAATAATATGCAATAATACTATCAGAAATTAAGCTATACAACTTTTTCAATTCAGGTTCCTCTTCAAGCAATGCTTTATGTTTTACCAGAATGTCCAGGTTTTTTCTTCTTGCCGGCCCTGTTTGTGCGTCGCGTGGAGATATCTTCCTGAGTTTATTCAGTGTTTCGTTTAACAGGGGGAATAGCAGTTCTTTATCAATCTCATTCTTTTCCAGGTAATCGTATGTTCTGGCAACCAGGTGATTAATAAAGTTATTTGATAGTATACCCGCCAGGTGCAAAATTTTTCTTTTTTCAGAATCAATTGAAAAGACTTTCTGACTTATGGAATATGCCAGATCATATATTTGTGTCAAAACTTGTTTGTCAGATGCTTCAATGCATAAAGGCACATTTGCAATATCTGTTTCAAAACCTCTTGTGAGGGTTTGGAAAGGATATAAAACCCCATAGTACTTGATTTTGTTTTGAAAAACATCCAATCCAATGCTGCCGGAGGTATGCAATACAATTGTATTGTCAGCCTGTATTTTATTTATTATTTCGGGCAGGGCTGAATCATCAATTGCAAGGATGAGAAAATCCGTTGCATTATCACAAAAAGAGAAATTGCTTGTGTAGCTGGCATTCAACATATTGGCCAACTCTTTGCCCTGAAATTCATTTCTGCTGTAAACAGTATGAATAATGTGTCTTCCGGAGACAAAAGCACGCGACAGGTGCCAGGCAACATTGCCCGAGCCCATAATGGAAATACGAAATGTTATATGCTTTTTTGCTGTCAAGAGTAATTATTTATTAACAGGCTAAAATAGGGAATTTCCGATTTCCGGGAATAAAAAAACCCGGCAATATACCGGGCTCTGCTAATAAAATATTTTATTGTGAGAGTTTTTTCTTCAACTCAATCAATTTTTGACATTTCTCGTATTCTTCCATTGTTTCAAAGTGAGATATCATCTTGTCAATAAACTTTTTGTTTTTGAATTTGGGATGTTTCTCATCGAATTTCACGATCCCTTTCAGGGTAAGGTCAAGCACCTCGACTTCATCTGAAATGGAATAAATATCAACAACAGGCATGGTATCATCCAGAACGGCTGTGCCTTTATATTTTTCAAGGAAATTGATCAGTGTAAGTTGAATATTGATGTAATCATTGTTTTCCTGCAACAGCCTTTTGTTTACCGAATAGCATTTCTCGTATTCATTGGCACGTTCGCCTGTGGTATTAGAAGCGAGCAATTGTTTGATCTGCAATTGATTTTCATTGATAACTTTGAGATTCTTCTTCACTCTGAATTTCAGTTCATCAATTGTTTTTTGTAATAGTTCCCGCATTGTGCCAATTCATTTTTCAGTAAAACCAATTCAAAAATATAAATTATAATGGTCGGAATGTTTCAATTTTGACAAACTGCACATTTTTTTTCACAATCCGTCAATTATTGGTTATATGAAGAAATAAGCTGGTTTGTAATTGTTACAATGATTCATCGTATTCTGCAAGAATGTCTTTTGCCATTTCAGGGGCTACACGGCCATAAGTTTTGTCACCGACAAGCACAACAGGTGCCAGACCGCAGGCACCTACGCATCGAAGACAACTGATGGAAAATTTACCATCGGTTGTGGTTTCACCTACTTCTACCTTAAGCTCTTTCTTGAATTCCTCCAGTACCTTCTCCGCACCCCGAACATAACATGCTGTGCCAGTGCAAATTGATATAGGATGTTTTCCTTTGGGCAGCATGGTAAAGAAGCTGTAAAACGTGACTACTCCATATACCCTGGCAACCGGTATATTCAGTTCTCTGGCAATAATTTCCTGAATTTCTGAATGTATGGGTTCTCATGCGATTTTCTTATGGGTTTGTTTTTATCTTCATTGTAAATGGCTTCCATTCTCTTTTGCAATATGCTAAGATTTCCATGATGCAAAGGCTGACCACCACCTCCGATACAACCTCCCGGACATGCCATTATCTCAATGGCATGAAACTGGCTTTTCCCCGCTCTTACATCTTCGAGAAGTTTTCTTCCATTTCCTAATCCATGTGCGATACCAATCTGTAAAGGAAAACCGTCAAAATCCAATTCAGCATGACGAATACCATCCATACCGCGCAATTGTTTGAAGTCTACTTTCTCAAGTTTTTTCTTTGTATAAAGCTCATAGGCAGTTCGAACTGCTGCTTCAATTACTCCGCCTGTTGCACCAAAGATCACTGCTGCGCCGCTTGATTCACCCAAAGGCTGATCAAAATCCTCATCAGGCATATTGATCAGATCCATATTGGCTCTCTTAATAAGTTGGGCCAATTCTCTTGTAGAGATGGAGTAGTCGACGTCAGGATTGTCATCCACCTTAAACTCGTCTCGCTGGCATTCGTATTTTTTTGCCAGGCAGGGCATGATCGACACAACAACCATATCCTTACGATTTACACTGATCTTTTCGGCAAAATATGTTTTTGCGATTGCTCCGAACATTTGTTGAGGCGACCTGGCTGTAGAAGGTACATCAAGAAGATCAGTAAATTGTTGTTCGAAGAAATTAACCCAGCCCGGACAACAAGATGTAAGAATCGGCAATTTCACATTCTTATTTCCGTTCAGATGCCTGGTAAGTCTGTCAAGAAGCTCCGAACCTTCTTCCATGATGGTAAGGTCGGCAGCAAAATCGGTGTCGAATACATATTTAAAGCCAAGACGGCGCAGGGCAGTAACCATTTTACCGGTTACCGAAGTTCCGGGTGCCATGCCAAATTCTTCTCCCAGAGCAGCACGCACTGCAGGAGCTGTTTGAACAAGTACTGTTTTTTCAGCCCTTGGAATTTTGGCCGGAACATATCTTGCATATAGTATTCACCGGCTGAATCTTAGCATAGTGTTCATTTTTGCCATTAATCTGCCCGACAGATTTTGTTCGGGTTGAAACACAAAAACTCAAACTTGCCTGCCAGCCACGGGCTGGCAAACCCTCCATAGGCGGGTAAACCGGCAGGCAGGGATACACCAAAATGCTCACTTTCAATAATTGATCTATTGTATGATAGATTTCGAACTAACGTTATTTTAACAATTCATCAATGAATTTATCAAAACCATCTCCTGTTTTTGCAGACAATTGCAAGAGCGGCAATCCTGGTACAACTTTATTCAAATTAGCACGGAATTCTTTAACATTGAAATCCAAATGTGGCAAAAGATCTGTCTTGTTGAGGACACAAATCTGGGAACTCTGAAACATAGTGGGATATTTCAGAGGTTTATCTTCTCCTTCAGTAGTGCTGGCAATTACAATCCTGGAGTTCTCACCAAGGTCAAAAAGGGCCGGACAAACAAGGTTGCCAACATTTTCGATAAACAGCAAACTGTTTTCCTGAGGGTTGAGGGATTTTACCGCATGATTGATCATGTGCGCATCGAGGTGGCAACCGTTTCCCGTATTGATCTGGATAGCTTCTGCACCGGCAGCTTCAATTCGTTTTGCATCGTAAGAAGTCTGCTGATCGCCTTCAATGACATATATTTTTTTTGAGGAACTCATTTGATTTATTAATCTTTCCAGCAAGCTGGTTTTGCCGGAGCCGGGAGAACTAACCAGGTTAAAGACCATGATGTTTTTTGCTTCAAAGAAGCCTCTGTTTCGTTCAGCAAGAAGATTGTTTTTCGATAATATATCTGTTTCAACCTGCAAAACTTTTCTGCTTGTATCTTCATGAGAGTGATGATGACCTGTATGTTCATGATCATGTTGATGAGAGTGATCATGTTTATGGTGAGTATGATCCATAACACTTTCCTGGTCCGAATCCCCGTTTACTTTGTAAATCGTAAAACTATCATGTTCTGATCCACATCCGCAAATATCACACATAAGTTATATTATATTTTAGATTACAAAAATAGAAAATTCTGAAGTCATTATTCAGCAATGATTGATTTTACCAGTAGTTCTTTTCCTGCAACAATTTCCGGGCCATAGGAGGAACAATTTGGGCAGGGAGAAAAAAGATCTTCCGGGTGATATGTTTTTTTACAAATTCTGCACACGGCTTTTGCTTTAACAATGATGAGCTTAATTTTTGTATTTTCTAAAACAGACTGAGGTTTTAAGCTTTCAAGAGCCATTTTAAGAGCAGGTATTTCAACGCCGGACAGAGTTCCGACTTCCAGTTGAATTTCAATAGCCCTGCTGACTTTATTTTTTTCTAAAGTTTCTTCTACTATCTCCAGAATATTTTGTGCCAATGAAAATTCATGCATAATATGAAACATTAACAGATTCTGGGCAACATTTCTCCACTAAGCATATCGACTATTCGTTTCCCTCCTATAACAGATTGCATGATTACCCTGCCCGGATGTTTATCTGTAACTTCCCCGGCGATAATGGCATTTTTGCCAAGCTTATGTTTTCGGAGAATCTGTATGATGCATTCGGCTTTATCAGGTTTAACCACCATCATAATTTTTCCTTCGTTGGCCAGGTAAATGGGATCAAAACCATAAAGTTCACAGACTGCACGAACACTTTGTTTCACAGGTAGATCCTTCTCCCGGATTAACATCCCATATGCTCTTTTTTTGCAGGTTTCAACCAGTATGGTTGCCAATCCGCCACGTGTAATATCACGCATATAACAAACATTCTCAGGATGTTCCAAAATTCCTTCAATCATTGAGGTTAAGGGTGCAGCATCAGAAAGTATGTTTTCATCCAGAGAGAGATTCTCACGGGCTGCTAATATTGCGATGGCATGATCGCCAAGAGTTCCTGTAACAATTATTTTATCACCTGCCTTTATACTTTCCCGGTTTTTTAAATGATGTCTGCCTTTTGGCACTATTCCAACACCACTTGTGTTTATAAAGAGTTTATCGCACTGTCCTCTTTTCACGACTTTCGTATCGCCAGTAACAATCAGGATACCTGCATTCTGTGCCTCTTTTGCCATAGAGGCAGCAATTTTATCCAGATCATCTATTGGGAATCCTTCTTCAATGATCATACCAGCACTTAAATATTTCGGAATGGCGCCTGACACACACAAATCATTCACTGTCCCGCTTACTGCCAATTGTCCTATGTCTCCTCCGGGGAAAAAAATGGGATCTATAACATAAGAGTCTGTAGTATAGGCAATTTCTTCTCCGTTCAATTGAATACGAGCAGAGTCACTGAGTTCTTCAAGAAATGAATTGTGAAAGTGTTTGAGGAAAACCTCTCTGATAAGTGCATTGCTTAAGCGGCCTCCGCTGCCATGTCCGATTTGTATTATTTTACCACCCATTTATCTATCTGAAATATATTTTGTGTTATTCTATTAATTATGTTCCATTTGTATTATTACTGTTTAATTGTTTAATCGAACATAAAGGATCATGGTACCAAAATCAATTGCCAATGTCCAATTACCAATTAAACAGTTACACGATTCAACAGTTAAACACTTCCCAGCAACCTGCACCCAGTAAACAAAACACAGTCTCAAGTCTTTAGTCTCACATCTTACTGTCTCATATTCTCATCCTCTTAGCTTCCCAACTTCTCAACATCTCAATTTTTCACATTCCGACTTATTTAAATTCTCTTATGGATCGATACTAGAAAGTGCAAATCTATTCTACTTCTTTGAAATTGTAATACGCGTGGCAAGAACCTTCCGATGACACCATGCAAGCACCAATTGGATGAAAAGGTGTACAATCTTTTTCAAACAGCGTGCAATCTGTCGGCTTTTTCAGCCCTTTTAAGATTTGACCACATATACAACCTTTTGGTTCAGGACCGCTTTCTATGTTTACCGGGATTTGTTTTTCCGCATCGTATTTACTGTATTTGTTGTTCAGGCACAAACCGCTTTTTGGAATGATTCCTATGCCACGCCAGTGCTGATCACAAGGTTCAAAAACATCAGCGATCATCTTTTGTGCTTTCAAATTTCCTTCTTCGCTGACCAGTCGGCTATATTGGATTTTCACCCCGCTTTTTCCGTTGTTTATCATCTGTATCAGGAACAAAACTGATTGAAGCAGGTCCACAGGTTCAAATCCTGAAATAACAATTGGGATATTGTATTTTTCGGCAAGGGCCAAGAATATTTTGCTGCCTGCAATTGTACTCACATGTCCCGGGCCAATATACCCATCGATAGGAATTCCTTCCTCGATTAAAGCACTCATTGGAGGTGGCATTACTTTGTGTGCACTGATGATAAAAAAATTATTCAATTTTTCTTCCTCTGCCTTTGTTATTGCTATTGCTGTTCCGGGAATAGTAGTTTCAAAACCTATAGCTGCAAACACGATTTTCTTTTTCGGATTTTCACGAGCAATTTCAAGAGCCTGAAGTGTCGAATAGATAATATGTACATCAGCACCTTTTGCTTTTTCATTTTCGAGAGATGACCAAGTTCCGGGTACACGCATCAGATCGCCATATGTCAGAAATATGATATCTTTCCTTTTTGCGAGGGCAACAGCAAGATCAATGTACCTTTGATCAGTTACACAAACCGGACATCCTGGACCTGAAAGCAATTCAATATTTGAAGGGAGCATGGTATGAATTCCATACTTTCTGATTGCCATAGTATGCCCTCCGCATACTTCCATAATCCGAACCTGTCGAATAGAAATCTTGTGGATTTCAGTCAGCAGAGTTTGTACAAAGCTTTCATTACGGAAATCATCGATAAAGTTCATTCCTCAGATAAATAGGATTGGTTGTTGAATTCCTCCAGCTCTCGCAATGTTTTTATTGTTTCGAGGGCATCTTCTTCACTAATTTTTTCCAGGGCATATCCTGTATGAATAAGCACATAATCGCCAATGCAGATATCTTCCAGCAGCTGGATACCAACGTTAATGGTAGCGCCATTAATATTTGCTTTGGCAAATTCTCCTTCTATTTGAATGATCTTTGCAGGAATTCCTAAACACATAATTTACTTTCGTTTGTTTGCTGCAACAGCAAGTTGTCCCAGAGCTATTCCACCATCATTACAAGGTACTACTTGGGGGTAATAAACATCATATTGATTTTTACGAAGCAAAGGTACAATTTTTTCAGTGACGTATTTGTTTTGAAATGTGCCACCGCTCAATACTACTTTATTTATATTGCTTTCTTTTCTTGCCAGATGAACCTGATACATGGCAATGGAAGCAACAGTATTATGAAATTTGGTAACTATCAATTCAAGGGGTTTGCATTTCTGAATGTCTTTTACAATTTCCTGTATCATTCCCTTGCAGGAAATTATTCTATCGCCTGAAAAAGTATACGATTCATTTGTATGATTCGTCAGATGATTTTCCAGCCGTAAAGGAGCTTCAGCATGGTAGTTGCTTTTGTGACAAATTCCAAGTATCGCTGCAATGGCATCAAACAATCTTCCCGCGCTACAGCAAAGGGGACTATTAACAGAGTGATCGATAGCCTCAATCAGTTGATTTGTTTTTTTTATACCAATCGTTGTGAGGAATGGAATATCAAGATTTTTACAGTTAATGCCGAAAGTGTGATACAAATAAGAAAGGCCGCTTCTCCAGGGTTGTTTTGTTGCCAGGTCTCCTCCGGGTAGTGGTACGTATTCAAAATGGCTGATGCGATTGAATTCATTATAATCGGCAATCAATGCCTCACTTCCCCAAATATTGCCATCCGTACCATAACCTACTCCGTCATAACTTATACCAATGACAGGTTCTTTTATCTTATACTCTGCCATTACTGCAGTTGTATGAGCATGATGATGCTGCACACGGATCAAAGGCAAATTGGTCTCCTGAGCATATTGGGTGGAAAGATAGTCAGGGTGGAGATCACATGCGATTTGATGAGGTTTGAATCTATAAAGACGACTAAACTCTGCTATGTTCTCACAAAAAAAATCATAAGTTTCCATGTTTTTCAAATCACCAATATGCTGACTCAAAATAGCTTGTTGTTCTTTGCCAATGCAAAAGCAATTCGACAATTCCGCTCCGGTAGCAAGAATACCGGATGCATCAAAACCAAGGTCAACTGGCTCGGGAGTATATCCTCTTGCTCTCCGCAGAATCCTTGGGTGTTCGCTGATCACTTTTACTACAGAATCGTCAGCACGCCTGGCAATTTTTCTGTTGTTGATCAGAATTCCTCCTGAAATTTTCTTAAAAGTTTCCAACGCTTTTTCTTCGTTACAAAGAATGGGAATATCAGACTCATTTCCACTGGTAAGTACAATGGCATTTGACTGAAGCTGATCAAACAATAAATAATGCAGCGGCAGATAGGGCAGGAAAACCCCGATTGAATGCAAACCTGAAGTGATGTTTGGCGCAAGAATGTTTTCCATCATTTGATCAATTACCACAATAGGTCTGCGCCAGGATATGAGAATTTCTTCTTCGGCAACGGATATATTGCATATTTCTTTAACTGTTTCAAGAGAGCGGAACATTACGGCAAAAGGCTTTTTTTCTCTTATTTTGAATTTGCGCAGTTCTTCTACAGCCTTTTCATTTGTCGCATCGCAGGAAAGATTGTATCCGCCAAGTCCTTTCATGGCAACAACCTTTCCCTTATTTATATTTCCACCGATTGTTTTTATTAAGTTTTCAAAGTTGTTGTACCTTTTTCCTTTCATGAAATATTCATAAACCGGTCCGCAATCAGGACAAGAAATGGGCTGAGCATGGAATCTTCTATCCAGAGGATCATCAAACTCAGGCATGCAATTTCTGCACATGGTAAATTCATTCATTGTTGAATTTACTCTGTCATAAGGAAAATCATCAACAATGGTAAATCGTGGGCCGCAATTTGTGCAATTGATAAATGGATAATGATTTCTTCGGTTTTCAGAGTACATTTCTTTTAGGCAATCATTACATACTGCAATATCCGGACTTATTTCCGTAATTATTCTATCAGATTGCCTGCTTGGAATAATTTTAAAATCACGGAAGCTTTTTGTTCCGATGGAATGGTAAATTATATCTTTGATGTTTGCTGCAGGAGGTGCTTTTATTCTGATCAAATGTAAAAATGCATCACAATCCTTTGCATTTCCTTCAATGTGTGCGATAACTCCGTCAGGACGGTTAAAGACATATCCTGCCAAATGAAGTGACTTTGCCAGATTGAAGACAAAAGGTCTGAAACCGACACCCTGCACGCGTCCTTTCATGTGAACATGATAAGCCTGACAATTCTTATTTTTTGAAATTCTTTGATTCAAATTTTAGTATCTTGTCAATGGAATTGTTTTTATTTTGCATTTGAAATAAAAGGCTAAACTAAATTAATTATATTAAAAAGTATCCATGAATCTTTCCCCCAGAACAATTGAGAGACTGAGCAAATACCGCAGATTGCTTGAAAAGTATAAAAAACCTGATGGAGATTATATTTTTTCACATCATCTGGCACGTCTGCTCGATCTGACACCTGTTCAGGTGAGACGTGATCTGATGTTAATCGGGTTAGCCGGAAACCAGAGGAAAGGATATAATATCAGGGAATTGATACAACTCATCGGGAATACTATTGATGAAGAACTAGGTCATAATATAGCCATAGTTGGTATGGGAAATCTTGGCAGAGCTGTTACCAGGTTCATTAGAAAAAACAATACGAAAATGAATATCGTAGCGGGCTTTGATATTGATTCTGTAAAAATTGATGAGGAAGTGGATGGTGTTCCATGCTATCATGTATCAACCATCCACTCTTACATTAAGAAATTGTCAGTTGATATAGCAGTATTGACTACTTCGGCTGAAGCAGCCCAAGACATAACCAATCTTTTGGTTAATTCCGGTGTTCGGGGGCTACTCAATTTTACTTCGGTGCATCTGGATGTACCTTCCAATGTATACCTGAAAGATTATGATATTATGACATCGCTGGAAGAAATAGGGTTTTTTATCAAACATCCTAAAAAGAATGTCTAGTTTTCCAAAGAATTTATTGGTGGAGCATTTCCTGTCTAAAGCCAGGGAAACACACTCATACACTCTTTTTTATAAAATTGACATCCTTTTGCTCCCGGTACCATAAAAACAACGATCAGAATATTACTTGCAAAAACCTGATTTATCCGGAAAAATGATTTGAAGTCTTTTTCATAACATGATTTACAATTTTTTTATAACTTCAATTCAATAATGATCAGAGGGAAGATATTTATTCAATCCATTGTATTGAATTTAAAATAAATCTAAATTCCTTACAGACTTTGGCGATGAAAAATTAATGTTCTATCTTTATTTGTGAAAAAATTAACAAATAACATTTAAATAATTGTAAATCAATAAAATATCTTCTTTTTTATGAAACTCTCATCATTCATTAGGGTTGGTATAAAAACATAAAATTCTCTTTATTATTTACAATAGGCAAATATGATAAAAGTTACTCATAAATATATTATTTTTAGTGGTATTCGTGAACTCTCTTCGGTCGGTTCGCCGCCTGCCTGCCGGCAGGCAGGAACACCGTTAAAAACTAAATAGTGTGAGGCAACAAGAACCAGTAAGATCGATAAGATATAAGCAATAATAAAATGACAACTTAATACAAAGATTTATACTGATGAAGAATATTGCGCAGAAGGTCATTGAGAAATATCGTCACGATAAAACTCGTTTGATGGATATTTTAATAGCTATTCAGTCAGATGCAGGATATATTTCTCCTGAAGTTGTGACACAAATTGCGAATGAATTGGATATGTCGGAAGTTGACGTGGAGCAAACCATTTCTTTCTACCATTTCTTTTCCATGAAGCCTACGGGTAAATATAACATATACCTGAACAACAGTGCTGTGGCAAATATGATGGGCCGGTCAGAAGTTGCTGCTGCTTTTATAAAAGAAACAGGAATTCAATTTGGTGAAGTAACACCTGATGGTCTGATTGGTCTTTATGAAACTTCATGTATTGGGATGAATGATCAGGAGCCGGCAGCCATAATCAACAATCAGATTTTCACAAAACTTACCTCTTTCAGGGCAAAAGAGATTATTCGTGATATTAAAGACGGAAAGAAAGTTGAGGATATGTATTCAGCAAGTTTTGGCGATGGGGCTAACCGTGATAATCTTGTGAAGTCGGTCGTATCCAATAACATCAGAAAAATAGGGCCGGTTCTTGATCCGAATTATAAAATTGGTGATGCCATCAAAAAGATAATTCAGATAACACCCGAAGAAGTGATTACAGAGATAAAACATTCGAATATCAGAGGCAGGGGAGGGGCAGGATTCCCAACCGGACTTAAATGGGAGTTTTGCAGGAATGCAAAAAACGATAAGAAGTATATTTTTTGTAATGCAGATGAAGGTGAGCCGGGAACATTCAAAGACAGGGTAATTCTTACCGAGCTTCCCAGGTTATTGTTAGAAGGGATGGTAATAGCTGGTTATGCAGTTGGTGCTGACGAAGGTATTTTATATATCAGGTATGAGTACAAATACCTGGAAGAATATCTGGAAAAAATACTGGAAGGAGCACGGAAGAAGAATTACATGGGCAAGGACATTATGGGAAAAAAAGGGTTCAACTTTGATATAAGAATTCAGTTTGGAGCGGGTGCTTATGTTTGTGGAGAAGAATCTGCGCTTATTGAATCAGCGGAAGGGAAACGAGGAGAGCCACGAGACAGACCTCCCTTCCCGGTTGAAAAGGGATACCTTGAGATGCCAACAGTAGTAAATAATGTTGAAACATTATGTGCTACGGTGAAAGTAATCCTGAACGGTGGTGACTGGTACAGATCATTTGGTACTTCCGAATCAACAGGAACCAAATTACTGAGTATTTCAGGTGATTGTCGTAATCCGGGCGTATACGAAGTTGCATGGGGATTTTCTGTAAACGATATTCTTGAAATGGTTGGTCATTCAGGAAAAGTGCAGGCAGTGCAGGTTGGTGGTCCCTCAGGAACGCTTATCGGTCCGGATGAGTTTAATCGGACACTTGGATATGAGGATCTTGCTACAGGTGGATCGCTTATTATTTTTAATGAACAGAGAGATCTGCTTACGGATGTTGTTTTGAACTTTATGGATTTCTTTGTTGAAGAATCATGTGGTAGCTGTTCTACATGCCGGATCTTACCCAACGTTTTGAAAAAGAAACTTGAAAAGATTTTAAATGCAAGGGGAGTTGAACAGGATATTATTGATATGGAAAACTGGGGTAAATTCCTCAAAGCCAGCAGATGTGGATTAGGTCAGACAGCAGCTAATCCTATTTTGTCGGCCATTAAGAATTTCAGACCACTTTTCGAGTCAAAAATCCAAACAAGAAAAGAATATGATAGCGGTTTTGATCTTTCAAGTGCTGTAAAAGAAGCATGTGAAGTTACCGGACGTGTACCAAATATTTAATAATACAGATTATGAATCAGGTAGTTAAATTTACTATTGATGGAGTTGAATGCATGGCAGCAACAGGACAGTATATTATTGATGCTGCCAAGGAAAATGGAATTTTTATACCAACCTTATGCAATTACAAAGGAGTAAAACCTAAGGGAAGTTGCAGAATTTGCACCGTAAAAGTGAATGGAAGGTTAATGACGGCTTGCACCACTCCTGTAGTTGAGAAAATGGAGATCGAAAACAACTCAGAGGAAATACAGGAACTCAGGAAAGCGATAATAGAGCTTTTATTCATTGAAGGGAATCATTTTTGTCCGGCCTGCGAAAAAAGCGGAAGCTGTGAATTGCAGGCCCTGGCATACAGGTATCATATGATGGTCCCCCGGTTTCCATATTCATTTTCGCAGCGGGAAGTGGATGCAACAAATCCAAAGTTGGTGAAAGATCAGAACAGGTGTATATTGTGTAAAAGATGTATAAGAGTCATAAAAGATGAGAAAGGTCGCTCAATTTTTGCATACAAGAAGAGAAGTCGTCACGTTGAAATAAGTATCGACCCTAAAATTGGAAAAGACTTGTCAGATGAGACAGCGCAGAGAGCTATGGATGTTTGTCCTGTTGGAGCTCTTCTGGTCAGGGAGGTTGGTTTTGAAATTCCGATTGGCGAGAGGAAATATGACAATGAACCTATCGGAAGTGATATTGAGAATATGAAATAAAAACAAAAGTGTCAAAAGATAATAATAATGAGTAAACCAGTTGTTGCCACTACTTCATTGGCAGGTTGTTTCGGATGCCATATGTCGCTGTTGGATATCGATGAAAGAATTCTGGATCTTATTGATCTTGTTGAGTTCAATAAATCACCCATTAACGATATCAAGAAGTTCACAAAAAGATGCAATATTGGCCTGATTGAAGGTGGATGTTGTAACAGTGAGAATGTTCATGTATTGAAAGATTTCAGGGAACATTGCGATATACTGATCTCTGTTGGAGAATGTGCCATTATGGGAGGTCTGCCGGCTATGCGTAATGGGATTCCTATTCGTGAGTGCCTTGAGGAGGCATATATTAATGGACCAACTGTTCAAAACAACACAGGAAAAATTATTCCAAACGATGCCGAGATACCCATTTTACTGGATAAAGTTTATCCTTGTCACGAAGTAGTGAAAATGGATTATCATTTGCCGGGATGCCCTCCAAGAGCAGATCTTATTTGGGAAGCCTTGGTTGCTTTGATTACCGGCAATGAGATGAAGCTTCCATACCAGGTTATTAAATTTGATTAATGTTGAAATATGGGACAGAAAATAACTATTGAACCTGTTACTCGTGTTGAAGGACATGGCAAAGTAACTATTCATATTGATAATAATGGAAATGTAACCCAAACAAGGTTACATATTGTTGAATTCAGAGGTTTTGAAAGATTTGTCCAGGGAAGACCCTATTGGGAAGCTCCGGTTCTGGTTCAGCGTCTTTGCGGCATTTGTCCTGTCAGCCATCATTTGGCAGCAGCGAAAGCATTGGATGTTATTGTAGGTGCAGGAACAGGTGAAGGCTTAACACCTGCAGGTGAAAAGATGAGGCGGCTTATGCATTATGGGCAAATATTTCAATCACATTCCCTGCATTTTTTCCATCTTGCATCACCCGATTTGCTTTTTGGAATCGATGCTGATCCTCAAAAAAGAAATGTTCTGTCTCTTGCTCTGGAAAACAAAGAGCTTGCTGTTCAGGGTGTGATGATGCGTAAATTCGGACAGGAAATTATTGAGGCCACAGCAGGTAAGAAAATTCATGGAACCGGGGCTATCCCTGGTGGGATCAACAAACATTTGTCGTCCTTCCATAAAAAACGATTTCTTGAAGGTGATTCACCTATGAACATCAAAACGATGATTGAATGGTCTGTTGCAGCTCTGGAGTTTTTCCATGACTATCATGAAAAAAACAAAAATATAATTGATGAATTTGTTGAATTTCCTTCAAGCTATCTGAGTCTCGTAAGAAAAGACGGTGCGCTTGATTTGTATCATGGTGTTCTCAGAGCAAAAGATCAGGATGGGAATATTATTCTTCATGATGTGGATTACCAGGATTATCTTAAATACATTGATGAAGAAGTCAGGAATTGGAGTTATATGAAGTTTCCCTATCTGAAAGAATATGGGAAAGAAACCGGCTGGTATACTGTGGGACCACTGGCCAGGTTAAACAATGTGGATTTTATTGATACACCACTTGCTCAGAAAGAATTTGAAAAATTCAAGTCTTACAATAACGGTAAGCTAAGTCACAGACCCATGCATTCCCACTGGGCAAGGCTGATTGAAATATTACACTCAGCCGAAAAAATGGAGGAACTACTCAACGATCCTGACTTAATGGAAGGTCCGCTCACCAAGAAAGGGAAGAAACAATCCGAAGGTGTTGGTTTGCTTGAAGCCCCTCGTGGCACTCTGTTTCATCATTATAAAATAAACAGCTATGATCAGATTGAGATGTGTAACCTCATTGTTTCTACAACAAACAACAATCAACCTATGAACAATGCGGTGAATCAGGTGGCTGTTAAAATGATGACGGGCAAAGAGGAAATCTCTGAAGCTATGATGAATGCTGTTGAAGTTGCGATCAGGGCATACGATCCCTGTTTGAGTTGTGCAACACATGCATTGGGTCAGATGCCCCTGGAAATCTCATTGTTTAAGGGTGACCAATTGATTGATAAGAAACAAAATCGCTGAAATGCGAAATAATTTTCCCCGTATCCTGGTCTATGGGTACGGGAATCCGGGAAGACAAGATGATGCATTAGGTATTTTGCTGGCAGAGGCGATCGATATCTGGGCCAGGGAAAACAATATTTCCCGATTGGAAACAGATCAAAATTATCAGCTTAACATTGAGGATGCTGATAAAATTGCTCACTACGATCTTGTTATTTTTGCAGATGCGTCAGTAGAAGATATTGATTCTTTTCAGATCGATGAGGTAGTGCCCGACACAAAAATAGATTTTACCATGCATTCCGTTACACCTTCTTTTGTTGTTGGATTGTGTCATGAAGTTTTTACAGGAAAAACAAAGGTATACCAGTTACAGATAAAAGGATATGAGTGGGAATTTATGAATAGTATAACCAGAAATGCTGAAAATAATCTTATTTCTGCTATCGCTTTTTTGAAAAAATTCATACTAAAGAAAATAAATTCCGAAAATTAAATTATGAACTATTTTTTCTCAGTTTTCTGATCCTTGCAAGAAAAGCCAGGATGACTTTTTTCTCTGTTTCTCATGTAATTCTAAGGGAACTTTTTCTGTATTTTATTATTTGTCGATGTATTAAATACTTATTATATTGCATAGAATTGGAAAAGGATCTATTATTAGCTTTTTATCAAACGTGTCGTTATGAATACAGAAAGTTGGGAAGGGAAAGTTATTCTGGCGGTTGAGGATGATGATGTTAGTCTGGAATTTTTAAAGGAGTTGTTTGAGCCTTATAAAGTTAAACTTCTCTCAACAAACAACGGTCAGTCAGCCATTGATATTTGCAAATCTGAAAAACAGATAGATCTTGTTTTAATGGATGTTCAACTTCCTGTTTTGAATGGGAAAGAAGCCATGAAACAGATTAAATTTTTTCGCCCTGATTTACCGATCATTGCCCAGACAGCATTTGCCATGGCCGGAGACAGAGAGATGTATATTGATGAAGGTTTTGATGATTATATACCAAAACCCATTAATGTTGAACAACTGCTTTCCTCGATCGATCATTTTATTGGATAACAATCATAGTTTTGTGCATAACTCTTGATTGCAAATCATCTAAAAACTTCTTAGATTTAGCCGCTGGTATGTTTATAATTAAAGACTTTCTTATGAATTTGAAAAAATTAATTCCTGCAGCATTCATTTTGATATGCTTTCTTTTTGCATGCAAATCAAACAGGAAGTATAATCAGGTTATTGAGTTGGATAGTATTAATTTATCTGATTCAATAAATGTGATCAGTCCATTGGATACTGTCGGTGAGGGGCTACCTATCTTCTACAATATGTATCTTTCAGTTGAATTGTCTTCTTTGTTTGAAAGTGCAGGTGCTATATTTACTTCCGAACTGATGAACAACACGGACAAAACATCCGAGTACATTACCAGTGCACAAAAGGCAGTGAACCTTGGTATATATGCTGTTGACCTTAGCTATGCAAAAGTTTTTGATCAGGTTGAAATTGCAGGAAGATATTTTAATGCAATGCAACAATTGTCGCGGGAACTTGGAATACCTGGCGATTATTTTGAAAATACCGCAGAACGATTTGAACGAAACATAGCGGATAAAGATTCATTGATCAAACTGGCAAATGAGGTGTATTATACAACCGAAGATTATCTTAAGAAAAATGAGAGATATACAACAGCTGCAATGATTATTATGGGAGGATGGATTGAAGCAATTCATATAGCTATTGATGTTGCCATTGAAAGTCGAGATGCAAATATTATTGAAAGATTAGTTGATCAGAAATATTCATTAAATAACTTGATGCTCATGCTTTCTGAGCATAAAAGCAATGAAGTGGTAAAGGAATATCTTAATCAACTATCTGTTGTAAAAAAAGAATTTGATAAAATTGACGTGGATTTTAATGCTGATTTTGATGCTGATACTAAAGAAGGAGAGGAACTTATCAATCAGACAATTAAACAGATTGATGAATTCAGTGGCATTGTTAACGATTTCCGCGACCAGTTGATCAATTAACTTCTGTCATAGAAAAATCAGTATTTTTTATTTGAACATTTTCAACAGGCAGAAGGTATTATCATACCAGATATTTTTTCCTGCAACTATGTTAGCAATTGACCGGTTAGATTCTTTATTTGTAATGAATTGAGCAGAGGGTTATTTAATTCACTTTTAGCGAATAAACTTAGTATTCCATTCCAAATTATTATTTCTTTATTTGAATAATTTAACTAACTTAATGCCAAAGCTATTAACACGCTAGATATTAATATTGAATTTCAGCGTAAATGGATAAAGACCTAATTTTTATTCAGACCATCCTCTCTGATGAAATGATTAGCCATGGTTTTCCACTGGTTTATAAAGGTCCTCTGAATCATCAAACCATGAAATTTTTCACTCGCATGGCAGAAGAGAAAATTTCAAAACGCTGTTCCGATTCATCCATAAAACGAAAAATATTCCACGTTATGGTTGAAATGCTTCAGAATATAACCCGCCATTCGGCTGATTATGACGAACGTGGTAGCGGCAACGGGATTTTCGTTATCGGTGAACGAAAAAATTATTACTATATAATAACCGCCAATGTTGTTAAATCATCAGAAGTGCGTGAACTCGAAGACAGTATTGAAAAGTTAAATAAAATGGATAAAGATGCACTTGATGAGTTACATAAAGACAAAATGAAAACAGGTCAGCTTAGTTCAAAGGGAGGAGCAGGACTTGGTCTTATTGATATTTTAAGAAAAACCGGTAAAAAATACAATTATCAGTTTTTACGTCTCGATGAAAAATATCATTTTTTTGTATTAAAATCTTCTATCAGTATGGATTCCCCATATTAGAATCATTCTTTGGTATTCGGAAAAGGTTAATTTTTCATAGATTTTATGACTATTTCATTTGTTATTGTTATTTTTGTAACAGTAAATCCGAGAAATTGATTGGATCGATTTCAAAGAACTCCTTAACAGTCTGATCTAAAGGTACATATCTGATGGAAAAGAGAATTGGCGCAGTCATTATTTTGGTTGAAAACAGAGATTTTGTTGATAAAATAAATGATATTTTATCAACCCATGCTCAAATTATCCTTGGACGTCAGGGTGTGCCTTTGCGTGATAAAGGAATCAGTATTATCAACTTAATTGTTGAAGGTACAACTGATGAAATCAGTTCTCTGACTGGTAAATTGGGAAGACTTCAGGAAGTTCAGGTGAAATCGGTACTGACGAAATATAAGTAAATAGAATTTTCTGACTAATTCATAGAATATGATTTTTAATCCTGAAAAATACAGTATTCCTGATGAACCGGGAGTGCCATTTATTGATCCTCATGAGATAAATCAGTACCTGAGCCGGGAAAGATCGGATACTGTCAGGATAAAGGAGATAGTAGAAAAGGCAGTTGGTAAAAACCGTTTGAATTTAAGCGATGTTGCCTGGCTTATTCATGCTGACAATCCTGAGCAAGCAAACCAGCACCCTGCACCCAGTACCCTGTTAAAACTACCTCCAGGGGCTCCATTCCATAGTTAACCGGTTACGTTCACGAGTTTTTCCGGTGGTATTGTTTACCTGGTAATAACTAACTCCATCATCTTCAAACAGGCAGGTAATTGTTTCGACTTTTTGCCTGGTTTTTTCAGGGTAGTAATTCACAAGCAGGGTTTTGCGCACGATCCCTTTATTCTGGTATACATACCGGCTTACATAACCTGATTCATTTACCTCCACAATGGTTTTCCAGTTTTCTGAGTTTTTATTATTGACAAAAGAGACACTCTTAAGGTTATTGTCACTATCAAATTCATAGGTAAATTTGCCATCAGCAAAGTCATTTGCCGGATCGGTCGTTCGGGTGAGCATATATGAGTTTCCCGGCCTTTGTATTGTAAAAGTCATGTTCGTGCAAACCTTCCTTTTATCCTGAGCTTTCTCTCTGTCGCAAAAGTTTGTTATCTGGTATCGGGTCAAATGACCGGTTGCATCGTATTCAAATTGTTTAACCTGTGTTAAATGTGTAAATAAATATGCTCCTTTTTGGTATTGACCTGTTGCCTGATAAAACTCGAAGTACCTTTTAATCTTAATAGCTTTTCTTCTATGATCAAACCATACCGAATCAATTGGTATTTTGTATTGCTTTCCTGAGGATTTACTGACAATCGAACTTTTACTGCTGATAATTAAAATAGTATTGCGTGTGTTGTAAGCAAACGAACAACTTAAGCCCGGAGCCTTGATGGCCATGATCTTGTTTTTTATTGTGTCAATGCTGAGCTTTATTGGCTTATCTGATAAATTCATAACAGATTTCCAGGGTGCATAAGGCTGATCGATGGTAAATGGCAGGATGAGGCTTGTATAATCGCTAAGGATTGAATCTCCAACAATTTTTATTGTGTTGTTAGTTACTATTACATCTTCTGAAAAGGTTTTCAGCGAAGCTTCCAGCAGAGGTGGTAATTCATTTTTCAGAAAAGTCAAAGAATCAAGTATTTCTTTTCTTCTTTGAATGGAATCCCGCACAAATTTTTCACGGGCTAATATGGAATCCTGTATGAATTGCAATCGCACTGAAATAGAATCCCGGATAAATTGTAATCTGGCATTAATGGAATCCTGATTAACTCCTTTGAGAGTATCAGACGATTCCCTCATAAGGTCCGTATTCTGATGTTTTTCTGAATTCGGTCGATAAAGGTTTCTGCCTCGCAAAGTATCCGTACCCGATTGAGCACAAATAAAATTCAGGCTTAACAAAATGACAAAAAAAACAAAGAATGTCTTTTGTCTGATCATACCAATATTCATGGATTTCATTTTGCAGGTTTTGATTTATAAATATAACTATTCAAGATAACAATTTTTTGCAACTCCATGGTTTATTAAATTCTTAGTTTGCAATTGCCGATTATTTTATTTGCATTATGAACAATTTCTGAAACAGAAGGATCTTTTGCAGCAATTAATGATTCAAATTTATCCAATACATCATAAAACAAATTCCATCCCTTTCTTTCAAGTTCTGCCTGTATTTTAAGGTCACTTTTATTACCGGCAACAAATTGTATGGCTTTCTCAAGTCGCCTGGAATTCTCAGTTAAAAAACGATTCCCCTGGTTTTCTTTGCCTTCTTCATAAAACTCTGCACCTTTAAGAGCAAATCGTAACATACAAACAGTAATAGGAATACGCGAAACAAAACATCCTGTAAACGGATCGATTATTTTTTTCAGTTTACTAACATCTTTGCAAATGATCTTTGCATATTCGGTAAAATATAGCATACGGATATAATCGCCGATAATATTGCCAAATTCTGCAGCCTTTAGTGCCTCCCGGGCAAAGGCTTTCTTATCATGCCGCATGATCAATCCGTCTTTGTGGAGATATGCCAGGCGGGGAGTACTATTATTTGCCAGTACAGAAAGAATATAACACTGGTCTTCGGCACGACCTATAAAGGAAGGTGTGAATGGACGATGTTTTCTAAGTGCCTTAACAAGTATTCCATTTGTACCGCCAGTAACATGTATACGTTCGATGCATTTTTCCCTGCCGTCAATTTCTGCATTTTCTTTATACCTTGTCATGAGTTCTCCTTCTGTCGAAAGTGCCATTAGCATTTTGCTGAAAAAAATATTCGCTTCTTTGTCAGGTATTTTATCAGGAAAAGTTACATCCGGCGTATACAAACTTTTGTGAATGTCTTTTTCATTTACCAGAGCACCTGCGATCATGTCCAGTTCAACTTCTTCGCTGTTTTTGGCTATTCCTGTCGCGCCCCAAAGCGGTGTTTTAAAATGTTCAAAGGCTGAATACCCTGTTTGTTCTATAAGCTCCTTCTGTGCAAAAACCTGGTCCAGGTCTATTTTAAAGGTAGCTTTGATTTTTGGATCTATCAGCACATTCCATATCGCAGATATGGCTTTCAAAAAACTATAATGGCGACCATATTCTCCATCAACTCCTATCATTTGAAGAAGTTTTCTCATTTCTTCTCTATCACCATCTTTTTCAGTGATTTTGAGGAAAACATCTTCAATCAGCAACTGGGTATCATTTTCAGTGAATACGTATACTTCCAGGTTTTTTAATTTGCTATGATCCTGTAATTCCCGGGCAATGTAATCTTTGGCAATTTCATGCAAACCATTATGGGTTACCGAAACTGATAAAACACACTTCACCTTATTTTTCTTCAGATTTCCCCGATCACGTTCCTCATCCAGTGATTTGTCCAGTTTACTCAATCCATAAAGGATTTCATTTGCTTCAGGTGATACACCGATCTGAACCGGATGGTCGTACCAGAACAATTGAGGTTCGTTCAAAGTTTGTTTCAAAGCTTTTCTTAATTCTGCGTCGTACTCCAACTTACTGATATTCGTATTTTTATTGGGTATACCCAATAAAACATTTGAGGTAAACAGTATTTCGTGACCAGGCTCTTTGATAGAATCCGAATTTGTCTTTTTGATCCTGACTATTCTTGATTTCCGCAAGTTTTCTGCATGATGAAGGTGATTTCGAAAAACACCCACACCCTCAGGAAAGAATAACTGCCAGACTTTTTCATGAAAAATACCATCTTCTGTTGAAGGTGCATTTTTAAGATAAGCTTCGAGTTCTGTTAAAGCACGTTGAAAGTCTTTGTGATTTCGTTCGGCAAAAACTATTTCGTTTTCAATATCGGCAAGTCGTCTGAGATAAAAATCAGACAATTCATTTAAGCCTGAATCGCTGTAGTTTTTTTGTAATGCTGCAATTGCCAGGGAATAAAGCGGATGGTCTGTCCCCGATAAACAAATCAGGAATGCTGCGTTCAGTTTGTTTGCAGGTGGAATTTCCGGATCAGAAATCAACCGGTCAGCATCGCAAAGCAGATTTTTAGGCCGACAGAACAGGCTGTTGATGATATATTGAAATTTCTTTGAAATAGCAAATTACTTTAAGAATTACAAACGTAAATATATAAAATTAGCTTTGGAGCCAGACAGAAAAACCAACTGATGGATTTTCTTATCAGAGAATGATTTGAAATGCAATATTTAACCAGTAAACAAAATAAGATTAAGTAACATTTCTCATCGAATATGAGTATAAAATATCGAAAAGATATTGGATTATTCATTACTCATCACAGATCAATTGAACAAATACCAATCCTTATATTTAAGCCGACAGTTTATTTTAGCGCCGGAAGAGATAAATGAGAGCTTTCATTGCAACAAATATCCTTTATCAAACGGATATATACTGTATTCTCACAAAAATCTTCCTGTAACCATACAAACCAATCGAAATGATTTTGTCCTGTTATTGGGAAATATTTTCAGTTCACTTGATATTCATGCAACCAATAAAAGTATTATTTGTGAATTGGCATCTTATTCTATTGAGGAATTATTGAGTAATAAAATCAAATATTATTCCGGCAGGTATGTAATTGTTGTTAAGAATAAAAAGGATTTATTTTTGCTGAATGATGCTTCAGCCCATCGCAAGGTATATTATACAACAAATACGGATAAGATTTGGTGTGCTTCTCAACCGCATATTCTGGCTAAATTATTAGGTATAAAGATTTCTAACAATCCGGAAAAATCTAATTTTTATAATTCGAGGCAATTTCTGGACAGAGGGCTTTGCGGTATACTAAATGATACTCCTTATGATGAAATCCTGCAATTAACCCCAAATAAGCTTTTAAATCTGCATACTAAAAAAGTTACAAGGTTCTGGCCTGCTGATAAAATTTCAGTAAGCCCCATTGCCTCAGTGTACAAAGAAAGCGCGAAATTATTAAAGAACATCATCACAAATGCTTCCGAAAGGTTTGATTTGATGTTGCCGGTGACTGCAGGAAGAGACAGCAGATTATTATTAGCTGCTTCAAAGGAGGTCCAGGATAAAATTCTATTTTACACGAACAAAAACAATTACGGAAAACAAGATCATTGCGACATTAAAATTCCAAAAAAAATATTTAAGAATATTGAATGCGAGCATCATATCATTCGCTATGATAATGAATGCCCTCAGGAATTTGAAGATATTGTAAAGAAAAACATCTTGTTTTCTTATAACAAATACAATACTCTGTTTTATCAGGTTTATTATAAACAGTATCCTGATAGATTAAATATGCCGGGAATTTGTGGCGAGATCACATACAAGTGGGCTAATCGTGGTATAAAGAAATATGACGGATATAGTTTAGCAGAGTTTTTTCATTTTCATAACAATGAATATGTATCAAAGCAATATCAGATATGGCTTGATGAAGTTCTTGAACTTTGTAACAAGTGTAATATTCCGCCACTGACATTGTTCTTCTGGGAAGAAATAATT